>Ga0134096_1000828_pt1 | contig 29178 bp, 40 predicted proteins | sample 7_2taG_FD_94448 | JGI IMG/M metagenome (GOLD analysis project Ga0134096, IMG submission 94448) | Switchgrass degrading microbial communities from high solid loading bioreactors in New Hampshire, USA - 7_21_20_110_A3 metaG | ecosystem: Engineered > Bioreactor > Semi-continuous > Anaerobic >... | reverse complement strand
TAATGTGGGTTTATCTCCAGTGCCGGGAATAATCCCATAGTCATGATTGGGTTTGAGTGTCTTTTGTACAATTGCTTGAAAAGAAGCTATTTTTTGCATGGTTTGTTGTATAGCCTGTAAATTTACAGCATCTATGATGGAAATTGCATTAACCTCAACAGGTTGAATCGTCGCCATTACTGTCCACCTCCATACTCGGCCATCAATTTCTGATTGACTTCTCGTATTTTTGCAAGAACCTCGTCTGCGTCTTCTCCTCTGTAAGAAATTTCCCAGTTGTAACCCTTGCTGTTTTTCTCAAGTTTTATACTGATTTCAGCCGGTTGTTTATCGTACAAATGCACTATCTTTAATTCTTGTTGATCCATCATCCAACCCTCCGATCCATAATGTTTTGTATCCGTGCCAGTCGATCGACTGCCCACATTGTTTACAATAGCGGTGTTCAGGATGTTCCCCGTACTCTCGCCCTCTGCCATACTCGAATGCATCTTCAAAATCCCTGTATCCACAATATCCGCATTCAATTATTCGCATCCTCAACCCCCCATTTCCTTAATTCCGCTTTAACCTCTTCCTCCGTTAGCTTTCTTGCATGCATCGTGCTGATACCATGCCATGGATCTGATGGGCTAATTCCCCATAGCTTGCAGAATTTCCGTTTTGCTTGCGTCGAATTGTTTGCCTCAATTATGCTTTCTTGTTCAATCATTGGCGAATAAACTCGATACAACATTACCGCTCCCCTCCTACCAGTAGATTATTTCCCGAAGCAATTTTAGAAGAAGCATTGCATCATCAGTGAGTACATATCCGTCACCTTCGCATTCCGGGCATATTTCTTCTTCAAAATCGCTGGGTTCTTCTAGTATTGCGTTGGGATCCTCTTTTTTCTTCCTCCAATACTCCTCCCATTCTGGGTTCGTTATCCAACCGCTTCCATTACAACGTGTGCATACTGTTTTCGCTTTTTCAAACTCTTCAACAAGCTCCTCCAGTTCGCTTATAAGCTTTTTTATCGTCATATTTCGCTCCCCCTTATTGCCCCCTCATTACACCTTGTGGTATAATGAGGGTGTAGTGGTTTTTGTTTGTGCCGTTTGAAAACGGCTTTTCTTTTATCACCTCACCCTAATTGCAGTTAGTCTGGGCTCTTCCTGTTTGCTCTGTTGTTCAAGCCACTCCAGCAATGCTTTCTTGGGCACCCTTATTGCCCGCCCTATTCGTATGGCCGGGAAGCCCCTCCAGTGGCTCATCTCGTATGCTTTGGTGATGCCTATCTGGAGAAACTTTGCCATCTCCGGTATAGTTAAAACATCAGGCAAGTCCTCGTATCGCATTGTCAAACCCCCTTTGCTCTTTTAAGATGTATTACGTTATCCTCTTTAACAATCTTTCTTATGAAATCCAGCCCCTTCTGATAAACCAGAGTCTTAATGTAGATGTGCGTTGTTCCATCTGGCTTCGTATATTTCTGCTCAATAGTCCTAAAGTACCCTTTGTCTATGTATTCTTGATACGGTATGTTGTCTTTCATTAAAATGCCTTTGCCCCGCAGTAACTTAAACAGCTTGTTTCTGCCAAGTCGTGTTTCCTCGTATATGAGCTTTGCTGCTCTATTCATGTCAATTGCATCTTTACTGCCAGCTACAGCATCAAAGAATTCTGCTTTGGGTTGTAATTCCTGTATTTTCTTTTCCGCTTCAAGTCGCTTCGTTTGCTCCTCTTTAAGTTGCATGGCCAGCTTGATTATGGTGTCTGGATTAAGCAAGACTTCTTCTATTTTTTGCGGCGTAAGATATGCTCCATGCTTACGGATTGTCTCCATAACTTCCCATACCCAATCCATAAAAGCATTTGCTTTGGGTTGCTGGCTCCAACGGCAAATTTCCATGACGCCCTTTACAGTGTAAAGAGTTGTATCATACATCTTTCCGTCAGCACCCCTCACTTTGAGGGTAACTGAAAAGTTATCTAACCTGTCAGCGTGTTTTGCATGAAGATTGTCAATAGCTTTCTGTGGATCTGCGTACTCCAATGCTTGACCAATTTGTTTTCTTGTGAGTAATATATTTCCGTTGTCATCTTCCCAAAAATCACATTTTACATTCCCGAAATTAGCTGATTTAATAAGAGTTAAATCGCCCATTATTCTTCCTCCAATTCTTTTTTAGAAATAAAAACGATATTTTCTGGTAATTCAACTTTTAAGCAACTTCCTACAGCAATACCTTTTTGGCAATTATAAAAATTCATATATCGTTGCAATTGTTTCAATGCCTTTTTGTCAAAGCTGTGTAACTTAATTTCCACTGGAATATCATGGCCATTCACTTTTATCCATAAATCCGGCTGGTGTCTTTGATTATTTTGTTTCTTGATTATCTCCGCATTTTCTCCAAATAGTTTTTTTACTGCATTTGCGAATCGCTGATATAAAGTTGCTTCTGTTTCAATGTTTTTTAATGTTATCTCTGTAGCAACTGCTTCGTATAGCGTGTTAAATGTACTATCGCTCTGTGGATGAAACATCATGGAAGCAATGTTCATAATTTGCCATGCCAATTTTTCATTATCGGAAGCAATTTTAGAAGCCATAGCAAGAAGATCAAATCGATTTAATTTAGTGCCATCAATTTCTATACCTTCATACTTTCCGTCCCTTACAATAGTTCTTACTTTGTGTCCCCCGATGATGTAAATATGTGGTACGTTTATCACTTCTTCTCACCTCCTTACGCAGTCTCGGTTGGCTTTCACCTCCACGTTGTGGTAAAATTTACTTAGAAAGGAGGTGAAAGCCATGAGAATCAACCCGGCCCCAGTTAAATGTCCTCATTGCGGATCCGTAAATTTAGAAAAACTCACACCGCCATTCGGAGAAACGTTTGCGTTGGTCTGTTATGACCCTAAAACAAATAGTGTTAATCCCGGAGCGGGACAAGCTGTAAATGTGTTTGTGTGCAAAAGTTGTGGAATATTCACTCTCGCTTTTGTTTCATTGAAAGAGTAATGTTTGCTGCTTCAATAGCACCTTTACCGATGTCCCCATCATCGATAACGGATCTTATTGTCTTTGGCTGTTCTGGAACTCGCCTTTCCAGTTCAGCCACTCTTTTTTCTATAGCTTCAATCCATTCACGCAGCTTCACTGTTCGTCCGTCAGACGTCTCTACCATTAAATCCCCTCGAATATTCACTTAACTCACCTCCTTACGCAGTCTCGGTTTGGTTTGATGTTTTGCTCACTGTGAATCTGGTGGGCAAAAAAATTTCTTCAATTTTCACTTCTAGCAATTCTGCTACTTTTTTTGCTACATCATAAGGAATGCTTCTTTGAGCATTCTCATACTGATTATACGTTGAAACTCCTATCCCTAATAATTTGGCCATCTGTTCTTGGGTTTTCCCTTTGCTTATTCTCAGCTTTGCCAAATTAGTCATTTCGGACGCCCCTCACCTCTTTCATGTTTTGCTATCTGTGAATTTCTGATTTAATTATAAATCCACAGTTAGCAAAAGTCAATAGGTAATTTTTCTTTTTGTGAAAGTTTGTTTTCAAAATGCAAAAGTTGATATAAAATATTCTCAAATAGAGAAAGTGGAGGTGATGATATGTCCTCTCTGGGCAAAAGAATAAAACAGTTAAGAGAAGAAAAAGGGCTTAGTCAAATTGAACTTGCCAAATTATTAAACATAAGCAATACGACTTTGTCTCAATATGAAACTAATCAACGTGTTCCCAGTGACGAAATTAAAATTAAACTAGCAGAATTTTTTAATTGCAGTGTGGATTATCTTCTAGGGCGCACTGATATCCGCAACCCCTACATCCCTGAAGAATACACCCAAAAACATAAAGTGACCAAACGTGACCTAATGCAGTATGAAGACTTCATCAAGCAGGCCGGTATCTTCTTTATGAACGATGAAGTCGCCGAAGAAGACAAAGAAAAGCTTTTTCGAGATATATCTGAGCTCTTCTGGAAGGCAAAGGAGATGAACAAGAAGAAATACGGCAGAAAAAAGGCAAAAACCGACCAATAAGGAGGTGCTTCCGGAGTGAAAAAGAATATTCACGCCCGTGTAAAGCACCTCGTTCAAAAATATGAGACAAGAGACCCGCTCAAATTAGCCAGATACCTTAACATACATGTTATACATAAGGAATACTCGCCCCACACAAAGGGGTATTACATAAAGACCATAAGAAACAAATTCATAGTAGTGAACAGTACCCTTGATGAATACAGTCAGCGTATCGTATTGGCCCACGAGCTTGGACATGCCATCTTGCACTCATCGGAGCCGATTTATTTTATCAGGGAATATACATTGTTCCCTGTCGGGCCATATGAGGCCGAAGCCAACAAGTTTGCAGCCGAATTGCTTATCGACGATTACGACATCAAAGACCTGCGCTATGAGTCAATAAGCTGTATTGCTGGCACACTAGGAGTTAGCGAGGAATTGGTGGAGTATAAGCTTGCCATTAAATAGAAAGGAGGCATACATATGTTTAAGCTTATTAACATCTTTAAAAAAGAAAAACGCAAGTATGGCGGCTTGATTGAAGCGTTAGGTTTATCCGATTTTTGGGACTCCTTAAACGAGGATGAACGACAGTTTATCCGAGAGTGTTATTCGAAAAGCATGTCTATTGGAAATAATAAGAAACCTGAAGATTTAGACGGCAGCAACACAAAAATTATTTACACGACTCAAACACCTAGTAATTTCCTTAATGCATATGCAGTATGGGCAAAATCCGCTAAAAAATATGAACTTGCAGAAAAACTGTTAAAGGAAGCCGAAAAAAGAACTGGATTTAAAAAAGAAAAATTGGCTTGTAGTAATGATAAAGGCTTGAATACAAGTAATAGTAGTAACGCTAAATACAGGGAGATTATAGATAAACATTTCACCTACAATCACTATATTGAACTTTATTACAAACAACGTGACAAAGGACCTGAATACCTAGAAAAATGTATAGAATACTGCAAAAAGGATATTGAATTATTCCCCAAATTTAAAGACGCATGGATCAAGTGCGAAGTAACAAAAGAAGAAAAAGCAGCTGGTTATACTTTTAATTTGCGGATACCATCCTTTGAAAGATTGGCAATTATCTACGAAAAACAAGGCAAAATAGATGAGGCCATAGAAATCTGCAAAAAAGCCATTGAATATGGACTCCATGATGGGACAAAAGGTGGGTTTCAAGGAAGATTAAACAGACTATACAAAAAGCAAACAAAAAATAGTTCTAAGGAGGAATGAGTCATGCGCGGGCATATACGCAAAAGGGGCTCTACTTATAGCATTGTGGTCGACATCGGCCGTGACGAAAATGGCAAACGCAAACAAAAATGGTATAGCGGCTTTAAAACAAAAAAGGAAGCCGAAAAGGCCCTGGCCGACATAATCGCAAAAATAGAGAAGGGCGAATACTTTGAACCAGCAAACATGACCCTAAGTCAGTTCCTTGATGAATGGCTAGATGTATATTGCAGGCCCAAACTCGCACCAAAGACATATAAGTCATACAGCGAGATTGTGCGGTTGTACTTCAAGCCGATTTTAGGGCATATTGAACTTACAAAACTTAACCCGGCCGTAATCCAGCGCTATTACAATATGCTTAAAGAGGAAAAACAGCTTTCAGACACAACAATAAATTACCATCACAGACTGCTCCGTAATGCGCTTAAACACGCCGTAAAGTGGCAGTATATAAGTAAAAATCCGTGCGATGCTGTTGATGCCCCTAAAAAGCGTAAAGTGGAAATGAAAGTATGGAGCAGAGAAGACATAAAGAAAGCTGAAAAAATATTCAGCAATACACCCATCTTTATCCATGTTATGCTCGCCATATACACGGGAATGCGCCTGGGTGAGATATGTGCTCTAAGATGGGAGGATATTAATTTCAAAGACGGCACCTGTGTGGTTCGGCGTACAGTTCAGCGTGTGAATAAGGAATTAATAATCAAAGAACCAAAAACAGAAAGCAGCATCCGTGTCGTAGCTCTGCCGCAAAACATAATCGAACTGCTAAAGCTCGAGAAGAAAAAACAGGCAGAAACCAGGATGCTTTTTGGCTCGAAGTATGATACCAACTATGACGGCTTTATCAGCGTATGGGAGGATGGCCGCTTCAAAGAGCCTGACTATGTCAGCAAGAAATTTCACAAGATACTAGCCACCACACCAGAACTGCCCATGATCCGCTTTCATGACCTGCGGCATACCCACGCCACTCTTATGCTTGCCAGCGGCGTTCAAATGAAGGTTATATCCGAAAGGCTTGGTCACTCCCAGATAGGGATTACGATGGACCTATACTCACACGTGTCCATAGATCTCCAGAAAGAAGCAATAAAAAAACTGGAGACGTTGCTCCAGTAAATAAATGGATGTTTGCAAAATGTTTGCAAAGCTTAATTTGTATAAAAATCCCAAGGGCCTCAAACCCTTGGGATTACTGGAGCTGGCGGTGGGACTTGAACCCGCAACCTGCTGATTACAAGTTGGGTTCTGTATTTACTAGCGGTTAATACCAAATAATACAGAGCCCTATTTTATTGGCTTTTCAAGCATTTGGATTATAAACAATACCGGGTTTTCACATCATTTTTTGTTTGCTACGTTAGCAAAATGTTTGCAAGCGGAGACATAAAAAGAGCGGCTAACCGCTCGGGTGGGATAATTACATATGTATTGTATACTATTGGTTTGTAAATATTGCTACGGCATCCCCTTACTTTATTACATCTGCATCATCAGGTTTAATAATATCACCTGTTACCTCTAAAACTGTATATCTTGTAGCTACTGGGTTCATAAACTCATCAAAATCACATTCTATCATAAGCTTTACGGGTATTTTAACTCCAGCATATAAATCTTTTATTTGACCTGTATGTACCCGATGAAGCCACTCTTCATCCTTTATTGTTGCCTCAATACTTTTATCAAAAATAAACCCCCATTTTGAATTTCCAAGTAAATCTGGTTTTTTAAGCAGCAAATTGGTATAAATAGTGTTTGTCAACGTTTTGTTTACCTTTGTCTCATTATTAATTACGTTTTTGGCCATGTTTGCGAATTCATCTTTTTGGATTTTTATTTCGTTCTGGTTATTATTATATCTTATAACTAAACTGTCCCTATCTCCGCTTAAAACCATAATATTAAATATATTTGTTATACCCCTATCCACCTGAGCATTACCAAAATAAACTTCAGCAGCAGATTTATCTTTAATTAGCATCTCTCCTTGAGAGTTAGTTATAAAACTCTTGTTGCCCTTGTATTCGATAGATTTTGGCTTATCTCCTTTTAAGTGTTTCTTTATTTCAAAACACGAAGCAAGTGTTCCAATAATTGTACTTGCCATGTTGATATTGTCCTTGGTTAATAAATTTTTTATGTAGCTAATAACTGCTTTTAGATCTATACAAAAGCTTCCATATTGAAATGACGTAATTTTAAGTTTTATATATGCTTCAGGTTCCAATTGAATAGTTATTTGCTGCAATAAATCTACTATGTTATTCATAGTACTAGCAAACAAACTAGCGTCAATTTCATTCTCTCCACCAAAACTCAATGAAAAGCTATCTGTGCTTTCATCATAAATTTTTATCATAACACTTCTCCCCATATGTTTATTTTTTTATTACGCTTTATTCTTTATATTTATTCAACATATTTCCACAAAATCCTTCCCAAAAACAAAAAAGAGGGGCTCACTGCCCCTCGGTAAAACCTTGCATAGTGTTTTTTGCGCCGCTGTATAAGCCTGATGCGGCCAAACCCAGAGATAAGCCAACCAACGCACCTTTAGCTGGGTCATCGGGGCTAACGTAAAGCAACCCGATAGCAATGCCCAAAGCTGCCGATGCTACAGCTGCAAATTTGCTCGGCAGCCCTACCTTTTTAAGCAACTCCACAACGCCCACGATAAGTGGCACAATAGCCACATCATATATGGTCATTTTACACACCTCCCAAAAATTCTCTGAATGTTCTGAAAAATTCTTCATACCGTTTTAGTTTGTTCTCTACCTCTTGCGCTGTTCTTTCAGCAATAATAACCTTCGTATTTGCATTCTGCACTGCCAGCTCTAGTTCTTTGATTCGTTCTTTAAGTCTCTTTATTTCGGCATCATTGGTAGGCTTGTTCAACAGTTCTTCTATTTTGGCCAATGTTTGTGGCCCTGCTATCCCATCTACAGTCAACCCATGTGCTTGCTGAAATGCTTTTACGGCCGCCTCCGTTTTGGGCCCAAATATACCGTCAGCGGCGCCGCAATTAAATCCTAATTTGTTTAAATTTTCTTGTAATTGTCTGACTTCGTCACCCCGCGATCCAACCTTTAAAATCATATTGCCACCTCCAATAAGGTTTTTAATTTGCTGTAATGGGAAGTAATCCCCCGGGCATGCTGTTACACTGCCTGGGACCTCCCTGTGCCCTTTTATCCATTCAATTGAGGGGTATTCCTGAAGCAGGTCCTTTACAACCCGTACTAGTGCATCGTACTGCGGTTTCGGCATTTCTTTATCGTACGACGTCCCGCTTGGGTGATACAATCCTTCCACACACACGCCAATGCTTTCATCATTCACCCCTTCAGCATGCGCACCTATAGCCCACAGCGGTCGCAGCTCCCACACAGAACCATCCTTGCGGATATATACATTGTAACCAGCACCAATCCAACCCCTAGCCAGATGCCACTGGTGAATCTGTTGCGGTGTCGCTTGCTGGACCGCTGCGTGATGAAGCACAATACCCTTGGTTGTCGCCCTGCGTTTTGGCTGGCCATTGAATTTTAGATTAGCATTTTGGATGTAATCTTTGATGGCCACAATATCACCTCCTTATACTCTGGATATACCAAACAATAAACCCTCCAAATGTACCAATCATTGCCGTTATGAGTGCTTTAATCCAATTTGTTAGTTCATCAATTTTCTTACATAGATTTTGTATGTGCACTCGAAATTCTGCGCTTTCTTGCTCGATTTTGTCTAGTCGTCTGCCATGCTCTTTTAAAAGCTCATCATGTTCTTGCACTTTTACCTTTATAACTGCGTCATCCATACACATCCCCTTCCTATGCAAAAATAAAAAGCCCTAAGAGGGCTTTACTCGGCTTGTTGCTGTTCTTGTTGTTTCTGCTGTTCAAGCTGCTTTTGCAACATCTCAACCTGCGTTTGCAATATCGCCACTTGCAGGACTAAATCACTTATCTGGCGTGTGAGTTTTTGGATTACTACGTTTGCGTCGATGTTCACTGTACTATCCCTCCCTCTAATTGCTGTTCAATTGCTTCTATTTTTGTATTTAGCTCCTTAATGGCTTCTACTAGCAAGGCAACCATCCTTGACGTGTCAACGGTCTTATACGTTTCACCGTCAGGGGTTTCAATCCAATCAAGTACTACTTCAGGCACTACTTCAGCCACTTGCTGAGCAATAAGCCCAATTTCTCGCCCGGCAAGCGTCTCTCGTTTTGCTCCAATTTCTTCAGCTTTCTCGTTCCATACGAAACTGACACCTTGCAGGGCAAGAACCTTCTCTAGCGCTGCCGTTATAGGCTGTATATCAGTTTTGAGGCGTTCGTCTGATGCGGGCTGGAAATACGACGAATCTTTCCCATCAAACAAATCTGAATCCAAGCCTGACCCTGCCCCATCATTATTGGCGTGCCAAATTTTACCGTCACCGATTTTCCAATAACCTTTAGAATAATCGTAAAATAACTCTTTGCCAGTTAAGTATGTTCCCCCATCCCATAACGAAAAACCAGCATGTGGGTCGGTGCTACCACTCGTTCTATTAAAAGCAACACGAGGGGCATTTGCTGTTATGCGTATGCCACCATTGTTTACATATACATTCCCCGCCACATCCAGGGCGCCATTTATTGTTACCTGTCCAGTAACTTGAAATAACCTATTGTTTATATATGTGTTCGCATAAATTTGCAAATTCGCAGATTCTAGGTATATATCCCCCGATGCATTCGTTGTCTCTAATCTTATAAAATCTGGACGTAAAATAATTTTCCCCGTTCCTGTAGGCCCATAATTTGAGTTAGTGTTTATTGCATAGGCTTCTACTGCCCCCGGATAACCAGTATATGGTGCTATTATACTTACATACGCATAATCAACAGAACTTGCCTGTGCTTCAATTTGTGTTCTTTTGCCAACATTCTTCAGAGTAAGAACACCAATTTCAGAAGAAACGTACCCAGCTAAAGCCCCATTTCCATCATAGAAGTTAATCCTATCAAAACTATATTCGACACGCTTAACAGAATTAAAGTACGCCTTAAAGCTATCGCCAGACATTTCCAGCCTATTTGCAGCATCGGCTGTTTTTATGGTACCACCTATCACATTCACACCCTGCAGCGTACCCGCTGTAACCGTGCCCAGGTTGGCGGATATGGCGGATAATGAACTAACATTTAGTTTGTCCGCTGTTATTGTACTTGCCGCTATTTTGTCACCTGTAATACTGCCTGCTGCTATTCTAGCCGCTGAGATATACCCACTTGTTATTTTCGATGCATCCAGGTTGGCTATCTTGGCGTTATCCACAGCACCGTTGGCTATTTTTGCGTTGGTCACCTGCAAGTCGCCTATTTTTGCTGTTGTAATTGCTCCATCGGCTATTTTTGCCGTAGTTATTGCTGCATCTGCTATTACTCCACTAGCTGCTGTTATAGTGTTAGTTGCGATGTTGTTAGCTGTGATTGTTCTAGCTGCTATTTTGTCGCCAGTTATAGCACCAGCCACGATATGGTCGCCCAGTATGGAACCAGCAGCAATTGCTTCGGCGCCAACAGCATTGGCAGCTATTTTATCAGCCGTGATAGCTCCTGCCATGATTTTTTCAGACGTTACACAGTTAGCTGCCAGAGCATTTGTCAAAATGCTTTCGGGGACTATCAAGCTGCCGTCAATAATCGTAGTATTCGGCACTGTCAAATGCGTCCCGTTTTTGTTCAGAAAAACCAAGCAGTCGTCATCCGTTAGCTGTGGGAGTTCGTCCCCAACTACAAACTGGTTAGGGTATCGATGGTCCCACCACACGTATTTATAACTCGTATAACCGTTTTGTATAGCGTATGTCTGTCCTTTATAAGCGATATGAACGTTTTCCCAAGCTATACATCCCTGCACTGGGTAGTTGTCTCTAACAACAAAACCCATGCCTCACCAGCCCCTTTGTTTACAGTGTTAGAACAACAGATGCTGCGCAAGGTTGAGTTTATCGGCAGCAACAGCCCCCGCTCCAATCTTGGTGCCAATCACAGCACCATCAGCCAACTGCGTTGCACCAACTGCCCCTGCCGCAATGTGCGCAGTGCTAACAGCACCTCCAGCAATTTTTGAGCCAGTTACCGCACCATCCGAAATATGCCCAGACTGAACAGCATTAGAAGCTATAGCTGTCGACGTTACAGCGCCGCTACCAATTTTTCCACTTGTAACCGCACCGTTAGCTATTTTATTGCTGGTAACAGCGTTATCGGCCAATTTATTGGCATCTACAACACCATTTGCTAAGGCTGTATTGGTAACAGCCCCGCTTGCTATTTTAGAACTTGTTACAGCATTATCCGCTAACAGCGTAGAAGTGATTGCCCCCGAGGAAATTTTTGCCGTCGTAATTGCTCCGTTGGCTATTTCATTGGACTTTACCGTACCATCCAACAGAGCGGCACCGTGCATCATCCGTCCTTGACCAATGACAAGGGTGTGTTTTCCGTTATCGTTAATTGCCACTAACACGTCATCATCGGTAAGCGTTGGTTTCGTATCGCTAAACTGGAAAACCGTATTGGGATTAGCGTCATAGTCCCACCAAATATAACGCTTATTGGTGTTACCGTTTTGAATATTGTAAACTTGTCCTTTATACACAATCTTACAGTCAGACCAGGATACATAACCTGCTGAAGGGCTATTGTCTGTCCATACATAACCGTCCATAAGATGTACGGCCAGATTTAACCTGTGAGAAGTAACCCTATCTGAATGGGTTGCTTCATCAACTAACACCGATATTCTGTAGCTAATATCAGCCAGTATAGACTTGAACTTCTCATCCAAAACCTCCTCAATCATCTTTCTCAACTCGGCATTTCGCTTTTTAATACGCTTCTTCGCCATAGACCCAACCTCCCTAGGGTTTTACTAAATTTCAAAATCTTCCAAATTTTCGGAATTTAGAAAAGCAAATGAGTTGACCAGTTTATCTGGTACTCTCGAATAGTGCCTGCTGGAATTTTATCTGCCGTAATGGCGCCAGGCGCTATTTTATCGGCAGTTACAGCTTCCTTAGCCAACTGTTCAGCAGTAATGGCGCCAGCAACAATGTGGTTAGTTCCAATGGCACCATCAGCAATTTGGTAACCATTGATTTGACCGACCGTAATGTTTGCAGCTTTTAGGTTGATAACTTCAATTTCTGCTGCGTCAATTCTACCAGCTGTTAATTTGCTGGCGGACAAGGATACGATTTTTGCATCTGTGATACTACCATCTGCTATTTGAGCGGTTCCAACAGCGCCTTGCGCTATCAAAGCGGTTGTAATAGCGCCTGTTTGAATCTTGGCGGTTGATATACTCGCATCGGCTATTTTGGCATTGTCAATAGCACCGTTAGCGATTTTAGCGTTTGTGATAGCGCCGTCTTTGATATTTGCGGTTTCTATTGTTGCATTCGCTATCTTTGCTCCTGTTATTTGTGCATTTCCAATCTTTGCTGCCGTTATCGCCGCATCTGCTATTTTAGTTGTTGTCACAGCCAAATCTTCAATATGAGCTGTCTTAATCTGCGCATTACCTATCTTAGCGCTTGTAATGGCACCATCTTTTATATTAGCCGTATCTATTGCCGCAGTACCTATCTTTGCGTTGGTTATTGCACCGTCTTGGATTTTTGCCGTTGTTATAGACGCATCTTGTATTTTTGCACTGTCGATAGCCGCATTCGCTATCTTTGCTGTGGTTACTGCTAAATCCTGTATCCTTGCAGTATCTACAACAAGGTTATCTATCTTTGCCTCCACAGCTTCCAATTCCCCGATTGAGGCTTTATCTGCAAGAATTTGCTTTATAAGTGCTTGCTCGGCTACATATCGCTCCATCTTCTTTGTGAGTGTTCCAGTCGTTCTAAACTCCTGCGCTTGCTCAGTCTTGCCTACAGCTTCCGCTGTCGCTTTTACGCTTCCCTTGTAGGTTATCTTCTGCCGCATGAGCAACGTGCTGTAAACATTGTCTTTTGCATCGATTATCGTTATCTTGTCTCCTGCCACCAATGCAGGGTTACCCTGCCACTCCATGTTAAAAGGCATATAGGATATCTGGCTCAATGAGCTGTATATGCTGTCAAGCTGTTCCTGCGTCATTATGGGGCACTCGAATATGACTTCGTGCCCTGTTGCTCCTGCTGTGAGTACGATAGGGTTACCATTTGCATCTTCACCAGCATAGCAGGTCAGTCTGCCTATACTGTACGCTCTTTCCGCTGTGTCCAAGCTGGCATAGTTATCTGCCGTGATTGTTACGCCACTGTCGGCATAGCTGGTTATCTCAAGCTGTCCATCTCTGTTGAACCGTGCAAAACCGCCCATAAAGGCAGCAATAAACCCAATTGCTTCTCGCAGTGTATAACCCGATAGGTCGCCTATTTGCGTGTCCGGCAATGTTGTAGCAAGCGTTACGCCTGCCTTTGTGCATATTTCCTGCGCCACTGCGCTTATAGGTGCTGGATAAGTCAATTCAGAGAAGTAAGGCTTTTCTAGCTTAATCATGTTATCAAAACATGAGAGTTTTACAGTACGCTTCTCCTTTTTGATGTCGTCAACGATGAATACGCCTAAAGGCACGTATTCAATCGTGCCATCCAATACAAGTCCGATGTACGGTTTTATTGTTTCTTGCTCAAAGATGATGTTCTCATCAACGTCAATGAGCGATACCTCAAACAGAGCTGATGGAGCTGCGCCCAACTCAAAATCATCGCCAGGGTTGACAGTTTCCTCAAGCGACATCTCAAGGATGTTTGCATCTTCGTATATGATTGATACCTCAAGCGTATCATCAAAGGTTGCAATATACTCCATCATGCCACCTCCATGTAGGCAGCAAGGATTTCCTCGTCTGATTTGGCACGATTGGAGATGCGGAGGTCGTCGATGAGGCCGTTCCAATATTGTGTCGCTACAATACTTCTGCCTATATAGAAGTTGCCGTTTCCTGTAGTCTGTGCCAATGTAATATTGGCTTCCTTAACCTTTATACCATCAACATAAATACGCACCGTACCATTACAGAATGTAACTGCGTAATAATGCCAATTAGTTCTGTCGCTAATGTAGTAACCAGTAGCTAATGGAGTATTTGCGCCTGTAGAATTATAGTAAAATAAGTACAACTGATTATTTGTCGCAATTAATAAATCTACAGGCGGTGCTCCAAGAATACCTCTGCCACCAAAAATTCCCTGGTAGGTATCAGTTTTTATTGTCTGGGCTTTAGCCCACAATTCAATAGTAAAGTTATTTATGTCAGGGAACACCCCCGTCGTGGGGATGGTGAGCGTTTCATCTGCCCTTGTGCCGTCGATGAAAGAGGTGGCGTAGGGTTTTTGTTCGAGTTGGATGGCATCAAAATAATATTCTCCTATGTTCCCAGATGCGGATTTGCCCAAATGTATTCTGTTTGATGTATTGCCAGCCGTGAAAGTTAACTGTAACCTATGCCATTTCCCATCTCCCGCCCAAGAAGAATCTGCTATAACCACTGGGTATGATACTTGACCATCATTTACTCTTTCAACCATAAGAACAGGATTACCAGTTACTACATATACCCAACAAGACACAGTATATGTTATACCTGCCGTAAGCGAAAGAATCTGATATACTCCTTGATTATTTGCGTTGGTAATTAGATGTAGTGCCTTAGAATCATGCCAAACAGGGCTGGTTACAATTTCCCTTGTTGGAGGTGTTCCCCAGTTACCCCATGAAGTAAAATCATTTTCAAATGAAGGGTTAGAAATTAAATTCGTCGTCCCCTCCTCCACCATAATCGCCTTGCCGAACCGCCCTTGTTCAAAGCGGGGTTGGTTGGCAGCGACCTGCGTGCCATCTTGTTTGTATGCTATGCTGTTGCGGGTAAAATTCATTGTCAGCTTCGGTATAAGCAGCCTACCCCTAAATTGCCTTGATGGCTGCATAATTGCATCTTTGTATGCCTGCGATACTGGATACATGCGCTATCACCTCTCGATAAAGTTCATGCTCAAGCCTTCCCAGAGTATTTGACCATCCTTTTGCATCAGCATGGGTGCTGTCCTATCACCTACGTAAAATGTTCTCGACACCATCATCCCTTCATAGGGGTCAGGGTATTCCACAACAAAGAACTCATCTTTGACTGCTTTAAGTAGTGTAGAAATCTGTATCATGTTCAAAGGTGGCCATTCGCATTCAAGTTTGCGTTTTGTACCTATACGATCCCGTATAAGCTCGCCTTTTGCGTTCCTGTATGTCTCACCATCTATATCGTATAAACTTACTTTAAAAGTTTTAGGGGTAGCAACTGCTACCCCGTTAATCTTAAGCACACACCATCACCTCACACTGGTATAAGCGTCTTGCCAGCTTGACGCTGTGCCTTCTTTATCTGCTCCATCGCTATACGTCCTACTTCTTCGCCACCAATTTGGATGATGACATCACCGCTACCAAGCGACAAAGCGTCCAATCTTTCCATTATCCTATTTACCAACTTGTTTAATACAGCACTATCTCTCTCAAGCGGTATTACCGCCTCTGCCCCTGCCTCTCCAATCATGGCCAGCGTGGGGGACGTTACGATACCGCCTTCCGCTAAATACGGAATATGGCCGATTGTTTGAAGGTTGAATCCCAATGTTTTCCCGCCTAAAAGCGGTACCCAGCTCGGGAAGGAAATTTTTATTTTGTTTAAGCCTCGAATCATACCGTTTATGGCGTCTATTGCACCATTGATGAATCGTATTATAGTGTTGCCGATGCCTTTCCATATACTCGATGCTTTAGAGCTTATGCTGTTCCATATTTCACCCAATTTTGCTTTTATCGAATTCCACGTCGATATTAGCCAATCCCATGCTCGCTTGACAGGATTAACAATGTTGTTATAAACCCAATCCCAAACAGTTCTAGCTGTGTTTGCAATATCGTTCCACTTGCTAGATAGCCATCCAGTAATTGAATTCCAAACACTAACGAGCCAATTCCATGCATCCTGAATTGGTCTGATTATGTTGTCCTTAATCCAACCCCATACTGTTCTAGCTGTATTGACTATTTCATTCCACTTGCTAGACAACCATGATGTTATAGAATTCCATACCTGCACTAACCAATCCCAAGTATTCTTTATCGGGTTGATTATGTGTTGCTTGACCCACTCCCATGCTACTTTGGCGGTTGTAGCTATATCGTTCCACTTTTGCGAAAGCCATGTAGTAATAGAATTCCATGCTTGCAACAACCAGTCCCAAGCATTTTTAAGCGGGTTGATTATATGTTCTTTAACCCAATTCCATGCCGTCTTGGCCAGTTCGACTATTCTGTTCCAGCGCTCGCCAAGCCATGCAACCGCCTTATTCCATATCTCTACCAACCAAGCCCATGCATCAGATATTGGTTTTATGATATGTTCTTTTATCCAGCCCCATGCTGTTTTTGCTGCCTCAACAAGGCTATCCCATTTATCTTGTAACCACGGTGATAACTTATTCCACAGCTCCACAAGCCAATTCCAAACATCAACCATAGGTTGCCAAATATACTGTTTGAGAAGTTCCCATGCTTTTTTGCCTTGTTTTACTAGCCAGTCCCATGCATCCGCTAGCCACTTCCAAATTTTCCATTTGCGAATTGAGTCCCATGCCCATTTTAGGAATCCTTTAATGGACATTTTTTCTTCCTTAAAATCAAGGCTCGGTATAGAGAAGTCGAGGGCACCACCGCTAAAGCCACCCACACCTACCGCCGGCATAGTGATATCACCAATTGAAGCCCCCGCATCCTCCGCACTATCGGCAGTAGATGTCATAATTTGGTGTAATTCGTCAAATGGAGCCAAGCTCCCTTTTGCCTTCTTGCTCGCCTTAGCTGTGTTCTTGCCAAGGTCACTAAGCCCTTTCCCTGCCTGTGTAGCGGTATTTGGTAAATTGCCAAGGCTCTTGTCAAGCCCGCCTATAGACGCCTGTAATTGTGCATTTAGCCTTGCCATATTCGTCTTTTGGACGTGTTCTGCGTACTTGCTCCAAGCCCATACCAAGGGCCCCAAAATTAATGCAGCTACCCCTAAAATAGCCAACCTCAATGCGCCAAATGCCTGAATGAGTGCCGATACAGCCATTCGCATCTGCATAAATCTGGTTATTGCGACCGTTCCCATCACATCTGCTGTTATGAGCTGCGCTCTATAAATTGCCACCGCTTTCGACAATAAGCCAAATAACCCGCTTGTTACCGTCAAACTTCCATTCAATATGCCCACTAACTTGATGAAGGTATTGAAAATTGGTAAGACCACTTTAAACACAAACAGGGTAGTTAATACCCCTGTCAAGACAAATCGGATGCTCTCCCAGTATGTCCGGATTATTACCGCTGCACGTACAAATGCCTGCCATATGCGCTGCACCGTAGTAATTATCACATTTGCAACCGTCCCCACATTTTCACCAAACGCATACGTGATGGCATACCTCAAAGCATTCGCTGTATCTATTCCTCGCTGTCTTAACGTTGAAAAAACTTGATAAAAGGTAGTGGCCATATCCCTGAGCCGTTGCAACCAACCAGTCACACCCTTGAACAGCTCTACCGTGATTGAGCCTACCGTCATCCGCCATACGTCTTTGAGGGTGGAAGTTATCCCTGCCCATGTGTTCTCCATCCGCTGCATCATACCGCCGAATCGTTTATCCAGTCCCTCGACCAGCGCCTGTATGGCCTCACCAGCAGGAATAAATCCCTTAGAAGCCAGCTTCATCACTTCGGCTGTAGATTTGCCCATCGCCTCAGCGAGTATCTCCCACGCTGGTATGCCTGCCTCAGTTAGCTGGCGCATCTCCTCGCCTGTTACCTTGCCTTTTGCCCGCATCTGTCCAAGAGCTAGGATTATCCTGTCAATGCCTTCTGCGCCCAGTCCCAAGGCAGCTGTAGCATCCCCTACAGCTTGCAACATGGGTAATACATCATTTGCAGCAAAACCATAAGCCATCATGCGTCTAGAGGCTTCCAGCAGGTCAGGAAATTCAAACGGTGTCCTTGCTGCGAAATTCATCATTTCGCGCAAAAAAGCCTGCGCATCCTCGGCACTTTTTAGCATGGTTGTAAAACCTATTTGTGCCTGCTCCATCGTGCTGTTGAAATCTATTGCTTCACCTATAATCGACTTGAATCCCCGCTTGATAGCCTCGAAAAAGCCCATACCAAGCGCAAAAGAAAAGGCATTCCTAAAAATTTGCCCTATTACACTTCCACTTCTTTGAGCCTCTGCTTCTGCCCTTTTTAAATCCTTCTGATATGCCGACCAATCTACGCCAAGCTTAACAAGTAATTCACCTACTTGCATTTCTAACACCGCCTTGTTGTGATATAATCAAAAAAAATGGTAGATAAAGGAGGAATCTTATGGATATTATTGGAGCTATTTTTTTAGCTTGTGGGCTAATAGCATTAGCCATAGGCGTTTTAATGCTGTTTATCCAAATCATTCGAGCCATTATTAATCGTGGAACAAATTTTACCCGCTGGGGAATATGCATCCTTGTTGGTTTGAGCTTAACCCTCTTAGGATTTGTAATTGCAATTGAAACTGGAGAATCCGACCAACCGCAAGTTGTTCAAACCTCTACCCAGCAAACCGAACAACAGCAACAAATCGTACAAGAAATTTTCAACAATGTTGCAGTATCTCACGAACTACAAAATACGTTTTATAAAGGCAAACAAAAACTGGTAATATGGGTAAAAAACAACTCAAACTACACGTTTTCAGGACTACTGTCTGTAACCGTAAAAGATAACATATTAGGGAATGAGCTTGCACATGAAATATTTGATATAAAAAATCTAAAGCCCGGTCTGCAAACATACGGAATCTTATGGATAGAACCTTCGGCAGTACAAGTAGAATACCAACTATCTATTTCATCGTATGAATAACTCCCATGGCCCTTTTAATCCTTTCATTTTTGCCTCATCAATCAAAGAGACCCACTCATCCTCTTCTTGGGATGGTTGGGTCTCTTTCAGTATTTTCTCCATTTTCTTTATCCATTTTTTGTCCATAAAGTCTTCCGGATTAGCCTGCTTTGGCTTACGCTTGCTAAATGCTGCTACAATACCAGCTGCTGCATTGGTAATTACAGCAGCCAAGAAAGCCCATTTGCCACGCATCTCCGCATATTCTTCCACTTCTTTTTGCTTTTTTAGCTCCATCAGTATTGCAGCCAGTTCAGATGGATACAATTCCCGCATTTCCTGCGGTGTCCATCCAAATTCTCTGGCCAATGTAACAATTATCTCTGGGGTAAGCCAATCTGAGCCACATTCAGCAACGGCTTCAGCAGTTTCTTCAGTCCTAAAAAATTTACATCGATGAATGCTCCTATAAGCTCCTCTATCTCGCTCATGTATGCGTTCTTGATGTCATCTACAGTTATTTCGGGGAACAATGCTTGTAGTTTTTTATACAGCACATCGAAATCTAAATCGCCGAATTCCTTCGTAATATCAATTTTCGATATTTTCCCCTTGCTGCTTGGAAATACTTTTTCAATAAGCTTCTCAAGGTCGCCTATCTTCTTTTCTTCCACCCTTATTTCCTTCCCAGCAAATTGTACAACCTTATTTCTCATGCTTTATCAACCTCCCACAACAATTTGCCAATGCCTTCTATGCAAATAGGTTCTTTGAGAAGTGCATTAGGTCTGCCTGCTAGCTTTGGCAATTTAGCATAACCGCCAAAACCTTTCAATGATGTGCCTTTCTCAGTAAACAGCTTGATAAAGACAATTTTATTTTCATTAGTCCAAAGCTTTTCATTTCCACAATAGCCTTCTACTGTCACATGCCAACCGGTTATAGCACTGCCATGTTCCATGTATCCATCCCCGAAAAACCTGTACAGAGATTGTTTTATATCCAGCGTCCATAAAAACAAAACGCCTGCCTGCTCCATACGTTCAGGAAGTATATCAAAATTAGAAGGGGCAGTATCTAATACATATACTGCCCCAATCCTTCCCGCTATAGCCATAACGCATTATACTCCTGTCCCAAGCGTTGCTGTCAAAGGCCCTGTACCAGAAAAGTCAACACTAAAAGACGCCTTATCATCAACCGGTGTCTCAATAGAAAGCGTTATATATGCTTCTCCTGTGAATTTTACGTTCTGATTGACTTGAAGCTCCAGTTTGACTTTCTGGCCATTCAACCATGCGTTTATCAGCGCTGCTTGTCCTGTGGTATCCTCGGGTTTGAAGTTTCCTTCAAAAGACCCGCTCCACTCTTTTATACCTTGCATCCTTTCTCTCCATCCATTAGAGTCAAAAGACGTGATGTCAATATCTTCCGCATCTGTATCCAAGCTCCAGCTTGCTATCTCCGCCACCTTTGTCGGGGTATCGCCAAGATAAACCCCACCGCCATATCCTACAATCGCCATAATTATCCGACCTCCTTGATAATTCTAAAATTGACAACAAAAATAGCCCTTTCGTTCTCGTCCCACTCCAAGAAGAAAGGGCTTTGCCTTGCCTGAATAAGCAAATAGCGTGTCCCATTTATGATCTGTTCGGACACGCCGTGCAAAGTTTTTGTTATTTCCTCGATTTTTTGCCTGCCTGCAGGATAGTCTGTATTTCGTACCAACACCTGCAAGCTCGGGTACTCTAGGTGGGAATCTACCAAATCCATCGGCTCGCCTGCATACTCAAAAAGTACAATGCAATTGTCTGGCTTCGATGGCATTACACCAATAAACAAATCTTCACCAAACACACCCAGCCCTTGCTGCTCTAAATATGTCCTAATATCCTCTAGCAGCACATCGGCGTCACCTCTCATTCTTCAGCGCCTGCCGGACGGCATCCTTCACATATCGCTCGTATTGCCTTTTGTTTTCGTTGTATGGGTCTTCAAGATATTTCGCCTTCCCGCCCTTTGGGTGGTTAAAATCCAACCTCTCATGCTGAATTATTGCGTACGGCAAGTCATACCCCACCTTGTAATAAAAAACCCCTGCTTCCTCCTGCAGGGGACTGACTGAACAATTTGCCCGCAAATCGCCTTTATCTATCGGTGCTTGATTGCTACTCTTATTTTGCAGGTCTGCTGCACACTTCTGTAACGCTCCCAAAGCAGCACTTTTGGCAATCTCTACAGCTTCCTTTCCCCGCCATTTTAGCGAATAACCTCTTGCCATCACAAAGCCACCTCGTAGTAAACAATATTGCCGTCCAAATCGACTACCTCCAGCACACTAATAACGGTATATTCTTGGCCATTATAAACTACTCTGTCCTCTGGCTTGACCGACTCAATGCAGTACATAGTCGCCTCGGAAACTACCTCGTTGCCTTGCCTATCCCTAACAAGTTTGCGCTTCATCTCAAATCGGCAAGGAATTTCTTTGTCCTCCGTTATCGGCTTACCGTACCCCGACAACCCTATTACAGTTTTTAGTGTTGCTGTCTGGTTTAGATATTCCCTCACCATCATGGACACCCCTACACAATAGCAACTGCACCTGCAATATATGGCCGCAATAACTCAAATGCTTCTTTGCTGTACAGCTTGCCGATTCTGCTTTTGTCGTATTCCTCGCTTACACTCCCAAAGTCTACCCTGATTACACCTTGCTCCTGTAGCCTGGTACGTGTGTTGTTGCCATATTTGAGCAATGCAAGAGCTTCCTCACATTGCGCTTGTTTTACCTCTTCGGGTACTTCTTCTTGCACGATATAAGCAAGAGTGTAATCAAAATTGAACTGGCGTTCACGAGGATATAAAGGCATCCCCACAGATGGCAAAGCTCTTGGAAACTGCAATATCTGATTCTCTGCATCCGCTTTAATTCCCTTGAATTGCAGTCGTTCAATCCTTCTACAGGCCATTATGAGCGCTTTTTCTTTCGTTGCTGTGTCTGCGTTGCCCCACTCGTCTGCGTAGAGTCGCTCGCTGAAATAACTGTCTGCGAATTCGATGTCAACGTATGAATTGATTCCGACTTGGATTGCCACGGTTCATCCACCACCTCAAAATCAGGAGAGCGAGAGAGCCTCTCTGCCAGCTCTCCCGCTACTTCCCATATTAAACCTGTTTGCTTGTTTTTAAGCCACATCAGTCATCATCCTTTAAGACTTGTTGGCAGTGATGACAACCAGCGCCTCTGGCCTGATTACCTTTGCGCCGTATAAGTGCAGTCCTTTGACCGCATCTGCAAACCTGCGCTCCGGCCTGTATGCTTCAACTTTGCTTATCTGTTCTGCATAGGTTATTGCCATCGGATGCCCACACATGATCTTGTATTTTGTTCCGGAAGTATTAGCAATGTTATTGCTGATGTAAATCGTAAACCCGGCAGCTTCCCCAACTTCACCTGTCCTTAGAGTTCGGTCAGAATTTGTAGACCCAACCTTTACAAATCTATCATCCTTAAGTAGCAGCCCATAAAACCATGGCGGGACAACTGCCCAGCGGTTTGTCCTGGGTATATTGGCCTCATCCAGTTTAATGCTCGCATCAACAAGCAATTCATAGGCAGTTGTCGCGGTTGGCACAACCGGTGTAGTGTCATCGCCGATCGCATTAGCAGCATATACATACTGGCTTGCCAGATACTGGTCTGCTTTGTCTGCCAGCGCATATGCAGCCTCCTGCATTGCTGAGTCCATCAGCTTCGGATTGGACTGTGCGGCATCTACATCGTCGATGAGGAAGTTGAAATATTTTGCTTGGTCGATTACCAGCATTCTCTGTGCATCAGATAAGGTTTCGGGAGGATTAATATCCGTGTTCTTAGTATAATCAGCAACCGTAATAGGACCTATGCTGTTTATCTTTACAGTATCACCATAATTTCTTATCTCGCCCTCATAATCGGTGTTAACAACATTTTTGAATACAAGATTTTTCCTCAAATTCTCCAGGAGTCTTGCACTCCAAATCTGAGGAATAAAATTGGTTATAGCCATCTAAATCAACCTCCTTAATAGTGCTGTTATTTGATTAAGCCTTGTTTTAAAGCTTCTGAGATAATGTCCCAGTTTTTGTTTATTTCCTCTGGGCTCATCCTTGCAATTTCTTCTTTTGTAAAAGTTCTTACCTGCTTGTTTCCCCCTGCAGGGTTCGTCGGTGCACCTACTTTTATATTAGCTTGCAAGCCTAGCAATTTCTTAAGCTCTTCTGCGTCTTGCCTGATTTCCTCTTCTGTCTCACCAAAGATGCGGTCAGCTAAGGTTAATGGCAAGCCCATCTCGGTTAAAACTTTTTGTTTTGTCATGCTAATTCGCAATTCTGCAAATTCCCTTTCTCTCTCAAGCTTCTCTCGCTCAAGCTCGGCAAGACGCATCTGTAATTTTTCCTGTTCGCTCATTTGAGATTCTTTAATCTTTTTCAATTCCTCAGCAGCTTTCTTGAGTTCATCATAGTCTTTGTATTTTTCACGTTCTCTTTTGAGACGCTCTGCTAAGATACGTTCAAGCTCTTCTTGTGTGAATGTCTTCTGTTGCTGCTGAGTATCATTGCCCGCTGGTTGAGTATTATTGTTATCCTGCCCAGCGTCAACAGGATTGCCTTGTGTTGTCTTATTCATATCATCAGTCATAATTATTTACCTCCCTTTCTTTTCCCGCTGATTAACCGCTCAGCGTAAAGCGTAAGATTTTATGCAAAAATAAAAGCACTCTTTGTTGAGTGCCTACTCGCTTTGTTTTGGTTTCATACCTGCAAGTTTAACTAATCCTTCAGGTGGTTCTCTTTCTAAAATCTCTTTGTATAGAGCTACAAGCCGCCTTGCAGCCTTCCTTACCAGCTCTTTTGGAGCTTTTACCTGATAAATTCTAATAGCAGCTGCTACAATACCGTTTGCGTTCAACATCCCATCAGGCTCCCGCACAGGTAATTTGCACTGTTCCTTGCTCGTCGGTGGCCCGTCGTGAAGGTGAATTAGACAAGCCCTGTGCCATTGCTCAAGGTCATAGTCCGACTCCTTTATATCGCCCCAAGGCTTGTTGCTCACTTTCTCAGCCATTTTTGTTATTCACCTCCTTACAAGAAGGCATAAAAATACCGCTTAGGAATGAGGTCCTAAGCGGCATAATGTACCACAAAATGACGATACTGACGACCAAGAAAACAAAAAGCCCAGCCAATCCTAATTGTATATTACATATACTTGCTATCAATGTCAATATCAAGTCCAAATTCTTTTAAGTCATATCCTGTAAGATAATCCTTTATTATCGAAAGCACTTCATTATAAGCTAATATTTTGCCTTCATAAAATTCACTGTCATCTTTTTCTTTGAGAACTTCATCTGCATTTTGAATTATTTCTCGCACTATATCTTTTAAAAGCCCCATCTCTTCATTACTCATTTAAACCACCTCGTTCTTTTAGAATATGCTCCATAATAACCTTTAATTCTGCGTTTCTATTAGCATCCTTTCGCCATTTTTTAAGCAAGCCTTGCTTTTTACGTTCATCTAAGGTTTCCCAATCAGCTACATATTTAGCAGGGTTATTTATTTTATCTTCATGCAATTTAACCTGCTTTTCATAGCTATTAATGGCTTTCTGTAATTGCCCATTTGTCCAATTTGAAGCATCTTTATATTTACCAGAATGCCTGCCACCATTTTTGGCTTCTTGAATAACCTTTTCTGCGTTAATTATACCATTATTTTGCGATTTGATAAAGTCATCATATTGTTTTAGTATACTTGCGTCAATTCCTCTTGGTATTTGCCCTGTACTATCATAGCTCTTTTTCAGTTTTTCAGCTGCTTTTACTTTTTCTTCCAACGATACCTTATCGCTTAGCAATATTTCCCTTGCTCTCCGCCTGGTAGTCTGTATTGTCACCTTGTCCCGCATCTCTTTGTACGCCTGCTTTTCCTTCTCGCTTCGCGGGTCCTCGGTCAACGATGTATTGCTGTACTTTTGCGTTTCATCAGCATCAGGATCTAGCTCACGTACATAAGGGACAAGCACGTGGCGGCAGTTGGGATGTTTAGGGATTCTTACCAAGTCACCATCGTATTTGGGATACCGCTTATCCTTACCACTTAAGCTGAATACCTTCCCTTGTAACGGTGCACACAATTCACAGGTAGGATAATGCTTTGTGATTTGTACCAGGTCGATATCAAACTCTTTGCAAGCATTTATTGTTGCCGCCGTTGCAATTTCCCTTGTCGTTGTTCTTGCCACCATTTCAGCATAGCTGTCTAATCGCCATTCTCTACCCAACCTGTCTTTGAAGCCAGTCAATCCTTTGCTCAATAGCTTTTGCTCAAGATTTTTAGCCATCTCCTGCCACGTCTGGCCCACCGTGAACTTTTCCGCCTCCGCCTCCAGCGCTGCCCGTCTGTAGTAGTCGTTGATTCGGCGTCCTGCATAATTCGTGGCACTACGTAAATTATCGAACATATTTTGAGCTATAACGTCGATGGCTCTCTGGTGTATCTGCGCAAAGCTCGGGTTTATGTCCCTTTGCATCCCTATTTTGTTGATATACGCTAGCACCTGTGTATAATTCTGTTGATAAATCTTCGGTATATTTTCTTGGATCCATTGCGCAGCATCTCTGTCCAGCTGGTTTAAAATCTCCATTATCTGCTTTAAATGCTGCTTATAATACCAAGTTGTTCTTGCTTTTTTAGCTTCTTTCTGCAGCAATACTTTCAGCACATTCAAAAAGCCCTGCCGATACAACTCGACAAGGCTTTGTATGAGTTTTTCTTCATCGAAAGGCATCTATATCACTCACTTTGTGCTTGCTGTGTTTGTTGCTGATTGTTCAAGTTTACAGTAAACAAAGCTGGGGCTTCCTGCGCTGTTTCAACTGTTATCTTTGTTAGTTCTTGTCTCAATGTCTCTGCATCAAACTCAAAGAGCCTCCTTAGTGCTGTCTCTCTGCTTATAAGGCCATTTTGAACAAGCAACGAATATATTTCTGCCTGTTCTTTTTCGTCCTGTGGCAACCCATCATTCCAAGCAATGTTTATTGTGCTAAGTTCAATACCACGTCCAAATTTAGCTTCAAGCTGGCTTGCTAACTGCAACACTTTCTTTATGGCAGGGTCAAAACGCATCCTAATCCTGTTTACTTTCGCAAGTGGCGTCATCATCAGCCTACGCAATGCCGTGCCGCTTTCAGCGAGCCCCGACTTAAGTTGACCAAATGCTGCTGCCGATGTCTCACTGAGTGTATAAAGCTGCTCCATCAGTAAGTCAATCTCTCTATAAGCTGCTTCCAGTTGTCCATCCCATGTGATGTATTTTGGTTCAGGATCGCCTTGCTCAACCGGGAAGTATTTCCCGCCACCTTTTACCACGTATTCGCCATACTCATTCTGCTCTAAAGCCCAAGCCGGCCCTGCCATGTTTGGGTCAGCGTGCTTGTCAAGGATTCGGCTAATTTGTGCTACTCTAATTTCAAGCTCCTGAATAACACTGTCAAGGTCGCTATAATCATCTTGTCCATACACTCTATCGCTGGTGAGGATATTGTGCACTGGAACAACAAGAAAATCATCAATGCCCGTCTGCTGCTCTACTTCTATATCATCGTAAAAGCTCGTAATATCCAATTCTTGCTTAATGGTACCGTCCTTTAACTCAAAAAGTTTATTCATGATTTTACCTTTCTCGTGTATCTCAAGCCTTAAGTAAGTGGTTTTCTTGTCTTTATTTAGCAACGTTGGTGTTGCTACATCGAATGTCCATGCAATTACATGAGCTCGCACATCCTTGATGTTGTCTGGGCTAACAACAGGAAACCACAAGCTTGGTGGTATTGCTTCGATGATTGCTCTGTTATCGTATCTAAGCTTGAATATCCCTGTGCCATATCTTGAAATATCCAAAGCCACCTCATAAGCAACGTCGAAAAAGTCATTGTTCTCAATGATAGCTTCAAGTTGCTGTTGCTCTTTTGAATTAGGCTCCCCTGCTGTTATCCTTGGCCTCTCACCTAAAAGCAGGTCAGCCCATAACGTACTTAACCGTTTGTGCCAATTGAGTATGATTTCTAATGTTGCTTTTTTGTCGTCCCTCAACAAACGCACCCAATCCTTAAATACTAGTTCATGCCGTCCTTCAAACAGCTTCCTGTTTGCATCGTAACGTTGTAAGCGTTCAAGCTCACCCTCTGGTGGCCATTTTGTGCCTACGCCTATTTGCTCAAGAGAAGTTAACAACTTCATCACCAACCTTTTGGTTTATCTACAATTGGTTTTACCGCTCTCATATCATCTTCCAGGGCATATCTAACAGCATCAATTGTGTGATTGTTTTTATCTGGGAATTCAGCTTTAAAATTGCCGTTATTATCTTTTTCAAGCTCGTAATTTAAAAATTCTCGTAACGTGTTTGGGCATCGTTCAGGATCAATTATTATCTCTTCAAGGTCTTGCAAAAATTTTATTCCATATTCAACGCTGTCCGGCCCTTTTCTAGCTCCCTTTATGTTGATTCCATAACCACGCAATTCAGCTATTGATTTTGGCTCCGCGCTATCTGCAACTACTAATTTATTGCCTTTGTTTTCTTGCTTTATTAACTCTGCCAGCTTTCTATTGCTTAAGCCCACCTGATATACTTCATGAAATATATACAACCTTCGTCTTGTCTTATCAAAATGGCAAACAACATAAGCGGCTGGATCAACAGCATAACCAAAGTCAAGCCCTCTTCTTATCCTGTCAAACACTTTTATCTCCTCATCATCTATCTTTCTTGCTGTCACATTCGTGAATACCTCTCCGCCTGTTCCTGTTACCTCACCTAAATACTCATGCCTATATGCTTTTTCATTAACCTTTTTAAGATGTTCTGCCTCAATAAAAAACTGTTCCCCAAGCCATTCTCGAGGGACAGTCAAATACGTGCTATGGTGAACTTTTCTGTCCGGTCTTTCGATTAATATTTCTTCGTTTACCCACGCATTGTTACGGTTCGGTGGGTTGTAAGTATAAAAAACACAAAATTGCTCTCCACCACGCATTAAAGACTGGTTAATGATTCGTATTTCTTCAATACCGTTAAACTCGTCAACTTCTTCATACCAAATGAACTTTACATAACCACGACTAACTTTGATTGATTTAATCTTTCTCGGCTTATCTGCACCACGGAATAATATCTTTTGTCCTGTTGGGAGATACGTTAATTCCATCGGGTTATGCTTTATCTCCCAGTATTCGCTAACTTTTAGCTTTTCTATAGCCCAAATTAATTGCTCAAATACGCTATCTTTGATAGTCTCCTTAACTTTTCTTAAGGCTACTGCATTGGCGTTAGGGTCCTTCATTATACCGAGGATGATTTCAATGCTAACGAACGAGGATTTAGTCGAGCCACGGCCACCCTTGAGCCAATAATGCGTATACCGGTTGTGCTTTATATCGTTGTGAATCTCATAAAATGATGGAGCTATTAGTTCACTTAACCTAACCTTCACCATTGTTATCATCTTCTTTGATGTCATCTATAATTGCAACGCCCATGTTCCCTTCAACATTGACTTTTTCAGTGAACAACGCGTATCTCTTGCCAAGAAGCTCGGCCGCCTTCACCCGGTCCCTTGTGCTCGGAGTTTTTTTCTCTTTTACAGGGCCGTTTTCGGTAAACCCGACTACTTCCTCTATTTCTTCGCCACGCATAACGCGGGTGAGGAACTCCAGGACCTCGTTCTGTGAAGCTATACGTTCGGACTCTTTTTGTTTCATTCTTTCCTGGATGTATTTTTGAATCTTAACATTTCTTAGCAGTCTATTCGCACTAACTGCAGCCACATTGTCATTTTTTACAACGTAACCAGCCCTTTTATACGCTTCAG
>Ga0134096_1000809_pt1 | contig 29828 bp, 23 predicted proteins | sample 7_2taG_FD_94448 | JGI IMG/M metagenome (GOLD analysis project Ga0134096, IMG submission 94448) | Switchgrass degrading microbial communities from high solid loading bioreactors in New Hampshire, USA - 7_21_20_110_A3 metaG | ecosystem: Engineered > Bioreactor > Semi-continuous > Anaerobic >... | reverse complement strand
TTTTAGGATGCTCGAAAGCGGCTGGCGCGTGCTGCCGTCAAATCTGCTCGCCGTGGCATCTTCGCGGCCCACGAGCAAAAACGCATTTCCCACTACGGAAAATTCATCCCTGAGCATTCTTGCCCCTGCTTGTCCTAGCGCCTTTTCTACGGCATCAATTCCAGCGTAATGGTCGTGATTGCCGGCAGAAGCGTAAACTCCCAAGGGAGCCTTTATATTGCTAAGCTCATCGGCGAGCCCCTCCTCAATGGCTGCTGATACGCTTTCGTCCACTATGTCTCCCACAAAAAAGACCACGTCGGGGGACAGCGAATTTATCCTGTCTACCAGTTCCCTGATCCTGGAATTTCTCATGAAGGGCCCCACATGCATGTCGGATACCGCCACTGCGCGAAGGGATCTTGAGCTTGTGCCGTTACATGGCATTTCGATATCTAGCGTGACGACCCTTGGCCTTTTGGCATTTATGCTGCCAAAGACCACGAGTGTAATTATTATGCAGATGCCAAACTTCCAAAGGGCGGCCCTTGACGTACTATCCAGCAAGGGAAGAAATGAGAATAGCGATGCAAAGAATCTGTAGATATCCTCAAATAAGGCCAGGAAGAAGGCATAGGTCATGAAGGCGAGGTAGTAGGAGCCGATCGCTGTAAGGGCCGCAGATATTTTAGCCAAGGCTTCTGTCGAAACGATAACCTGAAGTATGCGGCCGCAGGGATAGGCGATCATGTGCAAAATTAAAAGCGCAGCTACCACCTTGCCGGCAGGCGTGTGACATAAAGGGGCGATATGAATGAAGACGTAGTAGTTCGTTAAAAAGTAGATCGAAAGCGCAACGACGATGAAAAATATTAAACTCAAGCCCATGCAATTCCCCCTTTACGTGATAGTATAATGCCGACGAACGTGATTGACATAGAAAGCAGCGTTAAAATTATTGCGCATCTGTTGTTTTTTGCAATAATATGTTCTTTTGTCGGTTAACGCCAATGAATGGAGGGTTATTTAAATGTATGACGTGGTGATAAAGGGGGGTCTAATAGTAGGGGGGCAGATGGGAACATCCAAGGCAGACCTAGCCATAAGCGGCGAAAGGGTTGCAGCAATAGGGCAGGACTTAAAGGGCAAGCGCATGATCGACGCATCGGGCAATCTCGTCTTGCCCGGGGCCATAGATGCCCATGTCCACATGGAGCTTCCCGTATCCGGCACCCGCTCAAGCGACACCTTTGCCTCGGGCACCAAGGCCGCGGCCTGCGGCGGCGTGACCACGATCATTGACTTCACCGTCGGCAGCAAGGAGTCTTCCATACCTGAAGACGTGGAAAAAAGGTTAGATGAAGCAAAAAAATCTCACATAGATTATGCCCTTCACGCCGAGGTCATCGGTTGGAGAAAATCTAGGGCCTGGGAGATACTCAAGGCGACTCAATTGGGCGTCACGAGCTTCAAGTTTTTCACCGCCTACGGCTCTTCCGGAAGGAGGACCGACAGAGGGATGCTCTTTGAGGCATTTCAGGTGATAGGGGAGCTTGGAGCCTTGGCCATCGTGCATGCCGAGGACGAAGAGATCATCAACTGCATCATGAGCTCCCTCAAGGAGGATGAACTGGGCGATATGACCACGCTGGCGAAGGCAAGGCCGCCCCTTTGCGAGGCGACGGCCGTGAGTGACGTCATCTATTTGGCAGAAAAGGCGGGTGCGAGGGCACATATAGTCCACCTTTCGTCGGCCTTGGGTTTAGAGGCCTTTAAGAGGGCGAAAAGATTTTATGAAAACGTGACGGCAGAAACCTGTCCCCAATATCTGCTGCTCACCAAAGACGTCTACGACGGGGAGGACGGCCACCTTTATTCTGCCTCTCCTGCTTTGAGATCGTCGCACGATACGCAGGTCCTTTGGGATGCCTTGATGGAGGGAGAAATCTCCATGATAGCGACGGATCACTGCCCCTTCACCAGGGAGCAAAAAACCTGGAAGGGCAGTTTCACGGATTTGCCCTACGGATTGCCCGGAGTTGAGACGGCCCTGCCTTTGATCTTTAGCGAGGGCGTATCGAAAAGGGGGCTTCCGGTTGAAGCCTTGGTCAGGCTTTTTGCAGAAGGCCCGGCCAAGATATACGGGCTTTTCCCCCAAAAGGGTGCCCTTCATATAGGTTCTGACGCGGATGTGGTGATATTTGATCCCAACGAGGAGTGGACCATAAATGTTGATAACCTTCACATGAACGTCGATTTTTGTCCCTATGAGGGCATGACCGTAAAGGGCAGGGTTCGCACCACCTTGTCACGGGGAGAGGTGATCTACGACGACGGCGCCTTTACCGCAATTGAGGGAAGAGGAAGGTTTTTGGCAAGGCGCGTATAAAGAACAAAGAGGCGCAATTGCGCCTCTTTTTGTTCAAGGGATTTTTACTGCTTTGCGTTTGCGGCGCTGACGGTTTTGCCAGGCTTTAGGACACTTACCAGCAAGGCCGTTATGATCGAGCCGGCAAGTATGGCTATGACGTAAAACCCGAGGTTCTCGACGGCGTTAGGAATGGGAAGGACGAATATCCCACCATGGGGGGCTCTCAAGGCGCAGTGGAAGGACATGGATAAAGCTCCTGCCACGCCTGAACCGGCTATGATGGAAGGTATCACCCTCAAGGGGTCGGCTGCTGCAAAGGGAATGGCACCCTCGGTTATGAAGGACATCCCCAAGACCAATGCGGCCTTGCCGGCCTCTCTTTCTTCCTTTGTGTATTTGTTCTTGGCGATGAAGGTAGATAAGGCTATCCCCAAGGGAGGTGTCATGCCTGCAGCCATTACGGCGGCCATGGGCTCATAGGTGTTGCTTCCAAGCAATCCAACCGCGAAGGCGTAAGCCACCTTGTTGACCGGGCCTCCCATGTCGACGGCCATCATCGCCCCTAAGACCAATCCCAGGATTGCGGCGTTGGTCGTGCTCATGTTGTTTAACCTAAAGGTCAACCAATCCATGATACCCTTAACGGGAGTTCCTATAACGTAGATCATTAAAAGTCCGGTTATCAATGAAGAAAGAAGTGGCAGGACTAAAACGGGCATCAACCCTTCGAGGCTTTTGGGAAGCTTTATGGATTTCTTCAGGCCAAGCGCTACGTAACCTGCTATGAATCCGGCAAGAATACCGCCCAAAAAGCCGGCGCCTATCTGGCTTGCGAGCATGCCGCCTATAAGACCTGGAGTAAGGCCTGGCCGATCGGCTATGGAGTAGGCGATGTAGCCGGCAAGCACCGGGACCATGAGCGCAAATGCCGCACCGCCTCCTATTCTCATGAGAGCTGCCGCTAAACTGCCTTCCTGTTCTGCAGCGTGTATTCCGAAGGCAAACGACAAGGCGATGCACAAACCTCCAGCCACCACGACCGGTATTATGTAGGAAACGCCCGTCATGAGGTGCTTGTAGGCGCCTGACCTTTGTGCCGATCTTTGCGCCTTTATCTCCTCTATCTTGGCAACCTCTTTTGCCATGGTGACCTTGGCCTGACTTAAAGCCTCGTTGATGACTGCGGCGCCGTCCTTTATGGTCAACCCCGTAGACGTCATATATATGGGCTTTCCGGCAAACCTTTCCGTATCCACGTTGGTGTCAGCAGCTATTATGACCACATCTGCCCGGCTTATGTCGTCATCGGTCAGCCTGTTTTCGACCCCTGCCGACCCCATGGTCTCGACTTTTATCTCGTGTCCCAACTTTTGAGCTCCCACCTTCAGCGATTCTGCTGCCATGTAGGTGTGGGCAATCCCAGTGGGGCAAGCTGTCACAGCTACGATCTTTGCCATGTCCTTTTCCCTCCTTCTTTTAAGTTAACTTATCTTTTCTTCCATTTTTTCAATGACGTCGATAACTTCCTTGGCATCCTTGACTTTTCTCAGCGATTCCCTGAAATCCTCGTGCATCAATAGCCTTGCAAGCTTTGAAAGCGTCTGAAGGTAGATTTTGTCTGCATCCTTTGGTGCGGCGATCAGGAAAAATACGTCTGCAAGCGTTCCGTCCAAAGACCCGACGTCTATGCCTTTTGTCGTCCTTGCCATTGCAAGACCTGCTTGCCTTACGGCATCGGATTTTGCATGCGGAATGGCCACGCCGAAACCAACGCCGGTCGTTCCCTGATTTTCCCTTGCCGCCACATCGTCCAGGTAGGCCTGCACGTCTCCCACTATGCCTTCTTCGTGCATCCTTTCGGCCAGAGCCTTCCAGACCTCCTCCTTCGTGCCGGCATTTAAGCCAAGAAGTATCCTGCTTTCCGACAATAAATCCTTTATGTTCATATCTTTACCTCCTCTATCGTTATGTCCTTCATGATCGAGCTGACCCGTTCCCGCGTCGTGCGTCCGGGCCCCATTTTGGTCAGTGCACAGGCGGAAAAGGCCGTAGATAACTTTGCCCGCTCCGTCAAGGATTGCCCCAATAGTGCTCCTGCTATGAGGCCTGCCACCATGGCATCTCCGGCCCCCACGGTGCTTAATACGTCAATCTTAGGCGGCCTTGCCAAGATGACCCTGCCTCCTTCCGCAAAAAGCGCACCTCTTTCTCCGGCGGACAAGCAGACTGTCTTAATGCCCGATGAGGCCAATGCCATTAATCCTTGAACGATCTCGTCGAAGGAGGGATTTTGTAGGTCCAAAATCTCGCAAAATTCGGATATGTTCGGCTTAATCAGGTCAGGCTTTGCCTCGATGGCCTCCTTTAAGGCCTGACCGCTGGTATCAAGCGCCACAAATTTGCCCATGGATTTAAGCATCCCTACAGTGCGGGCAAAGTAGTCGTCTGGAAGGCCCGGCGGAAGGCTGCCGCACAAAACGAACCATTGGCTGGCAAGAGCAAGCTTTTCAAGCATGTGCTTCAAGGCGTCGCCACTTTGCCTGTCGCAATATAGCCCGGGGAAATTGATGTCGGTGATCTCCCCTTTTTCTTCGTCCACGATCTTGATGTTGGTGCGCGTCTTTCCGTCGAGGTACACAAAATCGGCCTCGATCTGCCTTTCCGCCAGGAAGCCTTCGAAGAAATCCTTGTTTTCCTTCCCCAAGAAGCCTGTGGCTGCTACGCCGTCGATGCCGTAGTCCTTGAGGAAAGAAGCCACGTTAAAGCCCTTGCCTCCTACGTCCATTCGTTCATTCTTAACCCTGTTGACCTTTCCGGCCGTGAAGTTGGGGATGAATATCGTGTGGTCTATAGCCGGGTTTGGGGTAACCGTTACGATCGATGTCACCTTTTATCACCCCCTTCGAAAGCGATCATTACCTTTACATTTTTCTTGAGCTGCTCTATTTGCCTTCCTTCTGCTCCTTCGTCGGTTATGAGCAGATCAAGCTCGCTTAAGTCGCATATCTTGCACAAGCTCTGCATGCCGAGCTTCGAGTGGTCTGCCACAAGGATCTTTTCCTTGCCGGCAAAGAGCATCTGTCGTTTTGTCTCGGCTTCTGTCATGTTGGGCGTGGTCACGCCGAATTCGATGTCAACTGCGTTTGCGGCCAGAAAGGCCTTGTCGAAGCGCAACTTGCGCAGCGCCTCGTTCGTCAAAAAACCTACGAGCGAGCGAGGTCCCTTTCGAAGTATCCCCCCAAGAAGCCAGACCTCTACGTACGGATCGTCTAGAAAGACGTTTGCCACATCTATGCAGTTTGTGGCTACGGTTATCTTTCGCCCGCGAAGGTTGACGGCTACCTGCAATGTAGTGGTACCGGCGTCAAGCAATACGGTTTCTCCGTCTTTTACCAGGGAAGCGGCCAGTTTACCGATGGCGGCCTTGAAGTTGAGGTTTTGTATCTCCTTTTCCTGAAATGTGGGCTCAATGCCGTAGTTGGGCGGGATCGCGCCTCCGTGGGTTCGCTTGAGCAAGTTCATCTTCTCAAGCACCGCCAGGTCCCTGCGTATCGTGGCCTCGGAAACCCCGAATTCTTGAACCAGGTCTGCCACGTATATGGGGGCGCCCGATTTTATCTTGTTCAATATGGTGGCCCTTCTTTCCTCAGCGAACATCGCCATCACCTTGATTGTTTTTGATTATTTATGATTATTTATGATCATTATATTACGCCTCTTTCAAAAAGGCAATGCCCTTTTATAAAAAAGTGATGAAAAATAAAAAGCAGGACAGACGATACCTAAAACGTCTGTCCTGCTTAGAGTGCTCAAGTTAGCGAAAACTTCGTTATTGCTCGATTACGATCGTTGCTCGCATGTGATGAGCTTCCAGCCTCCATACAAGTCCTTTACGGTAACGGATATGCCCGATCGCCTCAATACATCCGAAATCAAGTCTACATTGCCTGCCCGAAGCAACACTGCCGGCGTTTTGCCATTGCGAAACGCTGCAATGACCTTTTCTGACAGCTGATCCGGAGTACCAGGGTTTATGTGATCCAATATCTCATCTCTATAAAAGGCAAGGCCGTTCAGCTTTTTATCGTAGACGACAAAAAGCCGGAAAGGCTTGGCAGCAACAGCTTCATCTATGCTTGCGCTAAGCCGTTTCATGTCGTGAGACGAGGAAACGACGGAGGTGCCCGAAATGGCCTTGAGCACCACAACGAAGATGCAGCCTGATATGGCAAGAAGGCGTATCGTGCTTCGTTTTTTTATCACGTTGAGATCTAAAAAAGCCGCCAGTGCCCGACCAATGATCAAAGACAGGGGTAGAAAAAGCGGCAATATGTAAAGCTGAAGCTTGGACTTGGCGGTAAAAAACATGACCAACGATAATATCAGGTAGGAAAATAAAAACAGATTTTGGGGATTTTCAAACAAAGCTTTTTTTGACAAAACCGATTTGACGACGTCTTTCGTGGCCCTAAATTTGTATGCCAGAAGGCCGGTCCACGGCAAAGTCCCGAATATCAGCGTGGGAATATATATCTCGAAGGCCTGGTAAAAGTGAGGGTTATGAAATTCGCTTCCTTCGGAAAAACGGCCAATCACTTCGTAGCCCAGCCAATAGGGCACCAGATATGGGTGCTTTACGGCTTCAAATATATACCATCCTAATCCTGCTGCTATAAACGTAAATATCCCGCCTGCGCTAAGAAGGCGGGGAACTTGAACATTTTTTGCCCTTTTTAGGTAAATCTGTGTTGGAATTATCCCCAAAAGCGGAAGAAGTCCCGGATAACCCTTGGTCGTGAAGGACATCCCCAAAAAAAGCCACACCAAGACAGTCCATCTTTTGCTTTGAGTCCTGACGGCCTTCCAAAAGGCAAAAATCGCCAAGGCTTCCCACAGGGCAAGCAGTGTGTCCGTAGCAACGACATTTGAGGAAACCAGAGGCATTAAGCTGCTTACATATACCAGTGCGCTTAAGTAAGCGCTTTTTTTATCCCAAAGGACCTCAGCTATCTTCCATGTGCATATGACGGTCAAAACAAATGAGATGATCAGGTAAAACCGTGCACCCCAGGTATTGACGCCAAAGATCTTTAATCCCAGCGCAATGGCCCAATAGGTCAGCGGAGGTTTCGTCCAGTGCGGGAGGCCAAGCAGGGTCGGTTCAAGGTAGTTTCCGCTTCGAAACATCTCGCGGGCTACTTCGGCATATCTTCCTTCGGTAGTTTCGTATAAGCCCCTGCTTCCCTGAAAGGCTATAGATGCAATGAGCGCTAAAAGGACCACAAAGAGGAATTGCTTGTACGAGTGACCGTCATTTTGCATGGGCGATTTCCTTGCGTTCCCTTAGGATGAAGTAGATGTTTCTGACGTAGATCAATATGCCGCTTGCCTGTCCTACCATGAAGACGGGATCTCGCCTTGCCGCCGCGTATATGAAAAGCAGTATCCCCCCTACGAGGCTCAATATCCAAAACGAAAAGGGAACGACGCTTCGCTTTTCCTTCTCGCTTGCAAGCCACTGCACGAAAAACCTTGCCCCGAAAAGCCCCTGGGCGACGAAGCCCAGGATCAATAAACCGTTCATGTGCATTAACCGTCACCTTGCTCTTCTTCTCGTAATTTAGCCCTAAAAGCGCGCTTTCTTATCCACAAAACCCCGAAGGTGTCGAATATCCCTACCCATAGCCTGTTCCACACGGAGTACTTCGTCTTTCCTCTCATCCTGGGGCGATGGTTTACCGGCACTTCAGCGATGGTAAAGCCATAGATCGTCGCAAGGGTAGGTATGAAACGGTGCATCCCCTTGAAGGGAAGAAAGTACGGAACGCACTCTTTTCTGAACGCCCTCGTAGAGCAGCCGACGTCTCTTACGGTCTTTCCCGTCATCACATTTCGAAAGCCGTTGGCTATACGGGAGGATACGCGCCTGACCCAGTTGTCCTTCCTTTTTTGTCTGTAGCCGTTTGCCATGTCGCATTTGCCGCCTGCGACCAACGCCACCAGCTTCGGTATGTCATGGGGATCGTTTTGTCCGTCGGCGTCTAAGGTGGCTATTATATCTCCCTTTGCTGCACGACACCCGTGCCAAAGGGCGGCAGATTGCCCTGCATTTGTCACAAAGGATATGACGCGATGACGCGGTCTGTCCTTGGACAATTTTCTTAAAACATCAAGGCTTTTGTCCACCGAGCCGTCGTCGACCCACAGGCATTCCCAATCCCACTTTACGTCGCCAAGGGCCTCTTCGATCTCATCGGCCAAGGGCAGGATGTTGGGCTCTTCGTCCTTTACGGGAATGACGATTGATATCAGGTTGTATTGACCTTTTATATTGCTTGCCGTCATGTGGCTGTCCCCCACACATAATCTTATTATATTCCGCATGGAAAAAATATTATAATACCTAAACCTCAAAGTTGCGTTAGAAAATTTACTGTCCGCTCATGTGTGTACATTTGCTTTAATTCTTCGCTATCAAAGTATGCCTGAAGCTTTTGGCGCCAATACTGCAGCATGTCCCTTACGGTGACGGCAAGGTCATATTTGGGCCTCCAGCCTGTGGCCAGTATGAGCTTTGAGGAATCTCCCAGTATTATGGGTTCGTCTTTAGGCCGAAGCAGCGTCGCATCAGCCCGCACCTCGAAGGAGATACTTGATTCCTGCTTTATGATATCAATGATCTCATCAACTGTATATGCCTTACTGGCGCTGATGTTGTAAGCTTCACCGGGCATGCCTTTTTTGGCAAGCAGGATAAGGGCAGAAACTAAGTCCCTTACGTCAAGTATGGCCCTGCGGCTTTCCCTGTTTCCAACCTTAAGTACCGGCGGGGTGAAACCTTTTTCCATCCGGACTGTTCTAAAGGTTAAGTCTGCGCATACGTCGCCCGTCTTTCTTGGGCCGGTGGTGTTAAATATCCTGGCCCTTATGCCTTTAATGCCGTATGTGGCCCAGTATTGATAGGTAAGAAGATCTTGAGCGGCCTTGCTTACCCCATACGGATGAAGCGGAAGAAAGGGATGACTTTCCGCGATGGGAACTTCTTGCTCGCTTACGTAGCCGTAAGCAGCGCTGGAGCATGCCACGATCACCGTAGGGTCGTAGAAATCTTTGGCTCGTATGAGCTTTATTGCCTCAAATAAATTTGATGTGCCTATAACGTTTGTCTCCAAGGTCTCTTGAGGCCTGTCCCACGAGACGGCGGGGAAGCTTTGGGCTGCCAGATGATATATGAAATTTGGCCTGTATCGTTCGATAATTCTGTAGAGATCCTCGAAGTAGCGTACGTCCGTCTCCACAAATATGGCCTTCCCCTCGATTTCTTTCATATCGATCGTGGGTTTGTAGTAAGAAGCTATGATGTTGTCTTTTTCCACGAGGCAAAAGAGCCTGTCTATGAGATGACTTCCTATCATTCCGCCGGCTCCCGTTACTAAGATCAAGAGCATCGCACCTCCCAGCTGTATAACCCCATATCAGTGAAGGAATAATTGACTGTTTGCACCCCTTCATCCTTAAGGGCTTTAGTTATTGCATATCTCTTGTCCGGTTTGGCGAAAAAGAACATGAACCCGCCGCCACCTGCTCCCGAGACTTTTCCCCCCAAAGCTCCGGCCGATTTGGCCTTTTCGTAGATGGCGTCGATCTTCGCAGTAGTTATGCCTGCGGTGAAGTGTTTTTTTGATTCCCATGCCTCGTCCAAGAGAAGGCTAAAGTCGTCCAGATTGTCAGTCAGCAGTGCGGCTTTCATCGCTATGGCAAGCTCTTTGGCCTTGTCAAGTGACTTCAATGTCTCCTCGTTGCCCGAGGCCATGTCCTTTATCTGAGAGCTCAAGATCTTTGACGAATCGTGAGAACCGCCTACATATGCCAGGATCAGCCTGTGATTGAGCTCGCAGACCACGTCGTTTCGCAGCCTCAAGGGGTTTACTATTGTCTTTGTGCCGTTGAACTCTATGAAGTTGAAGCCGCCGAAGGCAGCAGCGTACTGATCCTGTCTGCCGCCTTTAATGCCCAGCTCATGTCTTTCTATTTGGTAAGCCATCTCGGCCACCTCGTAGGGCGTCATAGGAAGGTTGAGCCAATGTCTAAATGCCCCGACGACTGCGACGCAGACAGCAGAAGATGACCCCAAACCTGAACCGGGAGGGGCATCATTATGTATCCTTAGCTTAAAACCGTGACTGACGTTGTAAGCTTTTCTCATGAAGTTAACTACGCCCTTTATCAAGTCGAGATGTCCGTCGTAAGCCAGAAACTGATCCACGTCATATTTCAAAGCTGCGTCGTAATCTATGCTTTCTATCTCTATGGTCTTATCGCCGAGCGGAGATAGACTTACGGTAGCATATCGGTCGATGGTGGCATTCATGACAACGCCACCGTTTCTCTCGCAGTACGGGGAGACGTCAGTTCCGCCGCCGCCAAAGCTCATCCTTAAAGGTACCCTTGATCTTATAAGCATGTTTCCCAGCCTCACTTTAAAGCACTTGTATAATTAGCGCCCGCCGTCCGTGCTATGGCGTAGCAGTAATATCCGGCAGGAATGCCGTTTTTTCGTACGATCAGCTCTTTTACGCTTTCTACGCTCCAGCCATCTTTGACCAATTCGTCCAAACATAGACTTTTAGGGTCCGGACCGACCAGCACAAGCACGTCGCTATAGTCACGCAAACCTTTGTCCTTGGGAAACCAGTATTTGAACATCAGGCTTTCGTGCCCAAAGAAGTTAGGGCCGGCCGTGTATCTTGCGCCCTCACTGCAGTCACTGCTTTTGCCTGCCAACTTCGTCCTGTAAAAGGAAAGTTCGCTTGCAATCTTGTGCTTGTCCATGCCCAACACCAGGGGTTCGTGTCCCGTATTCGTTTCAAGCTCGTCTTCTATGGCCTCAACCTGTCTGGCCAGATCGCTCCATCCATGCAGGGGCAGATTGCCGAGGTAAGCTGCAAATGGTAAGCCTAAAACGAAATAGTGCAGTGCTGCTCCAAAGATAAGATAGACAACTACAACAGTAGGGATCCAGGCCTTTCTTAGAAAATTTATAATTCGAGATGTAGTATCACTTTTCATAATCTGGTATGCCATTAAGGGAATGAGGCAAATCCAGGCAGGCCCCGTCCAGTTCAGCCTGACTTCCCGAAACAAACTGAAGGTCAAAAAGAAACATGCCGGAAAAAGCGCCATTATCATGCAAAACCGAGATCTTCGGTCGCCCTTTGTGCCCAAAAGGGTACCGGGAACGGCGAGCAAACCGATAGGCGTAAGGAGCGCAGCTACATAACCCAGAAATTGAGGCATGTAAAACCTAAAAGAACCGTTAAACCTGCTAGATCCCTGATAGACGAAAGATGCCCATCCGTGCTTGGCGTTCCAGACGATGACCGGCGAAAAGATCAAAAGTGCAAGGATGGCAGCTAAATACGGCTCCTTTTTCTTTAGCCATTGGCGAGACATGGGATCTATGGCCATGAACAATAAACTTGCCGGTGCCAGAAGGGCAATTGTGTATTTGGAAAGCAGTCCCAGCCCGCCGCAAATGGCGACGCCCCACCAGGATTGGCGTCGTTTGTCAAAAAATGCCTTGGCCAAAAAGTAAAGCGTCCCAGCCCAACAGGCAGCAAGGGGGGCATCAGGGGTCATGAGCATGCCTATCCCAAAGAAAAAGGGAAGCCCGGCTACAAAGAAGAGAGAGACGAAGGCAATCCCCCTGCCGTAAAGCTTTCGTGCAAGGGCAAAGACGAACGTTCCCATGACCGCCCAGGAAAGCAGTGCTCCTATCCTTACGGCGAATTCAGCGTTGCCGAAGACGGACGTAAAAAATGCTATGATCCAGGCCACCATGGGAGGGTGGTCTAGGTAGCCCATGTCCAGATGCTGAGCGTAATTCCAGTAGTATGCTTCCTCGTAAATCAGCTCCATCACTCCCATGTAAAACAGGCGCAGCGCTATGGCATAAATGAGAAATATGACAGACACAGCCCGCCAGCGGAGCTCTTTATATTTGGGCTTCAAGGAAAAAACGAAGAAGGCGTTCCCCACGTAATTTGAGACGGCAGCAGCAAAGATCCCTCCCATTACGGCCAATATGGGTGGCCATCCCAGCAGTTGATTTAAGGTAGCAAGTACCCCTCCCCGCAAAAATAGCGACACCAAAGCCAAAAGCAGGAAACGTCCGAAGCCGGCGAAAGAAAGCCCCTGTGTATTGTCTTGCGCAAAGGACCATCTGGCGTTGCACGTGAAGTTGAATACAGTCGAGGCGAAAAAGCTTATCACGTGGGATTGTCCTATGGGAAATTTCAAGGCAGTAAGAACAGAAAACACAAAAAGATCCTGAACCATGGCAAGAAGACCTACGATACCGAAGCGAACGCCGCTTTTTGCCGACATGTTGCCTCCGGCCAAGGCGGCCAGCCGACACAGATAAGACCACCCCATCTTTATGAGGTTGATCTTTGAATGTCCGCTTGCTCTGTCTTTGAAGGTTATGGGAACCTCGATGACCCTCAAGGCAGGGCCTCCTGCTATTAGCGCCTCCATGCAAACCTTAAAGCAAGCTTTCTCGGGGTCGAGCGAGCGAAGCAGCTGGGGACGTACGGCAAAGAAGCCTGACATGGGGTCACATACGTCGACGAAGATCCTTGCTACGGCTGTGGCGATAAAGGACGCTAGTCTCCTGTAAAGGGGCCATCCGGGTGTAGATCCTCCCTTTGTATAACGGCTTGCTATGGCCATATCGCATGTGTCTTCCAATAAGGGCTTGACCAGGTCGGGGATTACCTCTGGCGGATGGCTCAAATCGGCGTCCATGACCACCAGGATATCACCGGTGGCCGCACGGGCTCCCGCTATTACCGATTTGGCCACGCCTTTGTCGTCGTAGCGGGCAATGAGGCGTACGGGGTAATGTTCTTGCCATTTCAGGACGTGTTCGCGCGTGCCGTCAGTGGAACCGTCGTCTACTACCAATATTTCAAGGTCGTATGAAATCTTATCCGTCAGCGCGAAAATGCGGCAAAGGAGATCGTCGATATTTCCGACCTCGTTTATGGTGGGAACGATGACCGAAACCTTAGACAAATCCAATCCCTCCAAATATTTATTCCAAAAAATACGAAGCTGATTTTAGCTGCCCGATGATGAAGTTTTCGTGAAGATTGCCTTTGGGGGATCGCAAAACGGTGATCTTGACGCCTTGAGGACATGAAAATTCCTGTGTCAGGGTGCTTACGCTAAATTGCAAGCCTCGTTTGATCAGGTTTCCGTTGATATGAATAGGCAGCGACAGCTTCTCTCGGTTAACGCCAGAAGGTCTGCCTATAAAGTCGAATTTTTATGAAGTTGCAGTTATGAATGGGGTAAAATTACGCGGCAAGTCGTTGGTATATAATTAACGTGAACATTACTCCGGGAGAGTGGCATGATGAGAGTTTTAATAGTAGACGACGACATCTCTCTCCTCGAACAACTTCGAGAGATCTTGGCCGGCGAGCGCTACACGGTAGATACTGCAAGCAATGGAATCGAGGCTGTGGACAAGCTTTATGACGCTGCCTTTGATTTGGTGATACTGGACATCATGATGCCCCATATGGATGGGCTGAGTTTGCTTGAGCAAATGCGAAAAGGCTGGATCAATATCCCCGTGTTAATGCTTACGGCAAAGGGAGACGCGGAAGACAAGGTCAAAGGGCTCAATCTCGGAGCTGATGATTATTTGGCAAAGCCTTTTTCTGTCGACGAATTGCTTGCGCGCGTGCGCGCGTTGTTGAGGAGATCCGAGGGCCGGCATAGTGCGATTTTGGAAGCCAAAGGACTGAGATTAGACACGGTAAGCCGCAAGGTCACTAAAGATGGAGAGCCGATAGATCTCACCCAAAAGGAATTTTTAATCTTAGAATTTTTGCTTTACAACAAAAATAGGGTAGTATCGCGTTTCAGTTTGGCCGAACATGTATGGGGAGATGCCTTTGATCCTTTTACCATGTCTAATTTTATAGATGTTCATATTAAAAATTTACGCCGTAAAATTGGAGATACCGGGGACGATAAAATCATTCAGACCGTACGCAGCGTTGGTTATATGATCGAAGATGGTGGACAATGACCGTAAGAAGAAGGATTATGCTTCTAATCGTAGGAACAGGTTTGATATCAGGATTTCTCTTCTCCGGCGTGGTGTTTTATGAGCTTGTAGAGCAATCGTTCAGGCTTTTAGATTCCGTGCTTGAGGAGGAAGCTCATAAGGTTATAGAGTTGTTGGAACATGCAAAAGGGCAGCCCAATTTGCAAGTAGATGACGGGTACTGTATCGTGATTTACGACCGACAGAGCAGCCAAGTCATCTTTCGCTCGAATTTGGCCAACTTAGTCAGGCTGCCTTCGGTAAAACCAAACTCTGCTGTCACCATAAGACATGTAGTCGTAAACGATGCCTCCGGTAAAAGTAAGGCCGAAACGTTCAGGCTTAAGGCCTTTCCGATCTCCTCAGGCGATAAAGATTACATCGTTCAAGTCGGTCGCCCCTTGGGGAAGGTCGAGGAGGAGATAAGAGAGCTGGTTTGGGGTATCTCGCTGGGCCTCCTTTTTTCTGTTTTAATTTTGATCCTCATCAGCCACTTCGTAACGGGCAAGATACTAAAACCCATAGGTCAAATGAAAGATTTGGCACAAGATATAAGCGAAAAGAATCTGAAGCAGCGGCTTCCCGTAAATGAACGAGGAGATGAATTTAACGATCTGGCGATGACGATAAATCAGATGCTTGACAGGTTGCAGTATTCTTTCATGAGACAGAGAAACTTTCTTTTCGATACATCTCATGAGCTTAAAACCCCGCTTGCTACCATAAGATTGGCCATCGGCGAAATTTGCTCTTCGGATATGGAAAGCCTTTCCCCTTCGATAAGGGATAATCTTCTCAGATTGAACAATCAAGTGCTGCGAATGGAGCGACTGGTCAAGGATCTCCTCGACATGTCGTCACTGGAAACTCTTTCCGGCCTCGATCTAAAGCCGGTACATTTAACCGAATTGCTTTCCGCTTTAATAGAGGATTACCGACTTTTGTCCGACGCACGCAACATCATGATGGAGGTCAATCTCCCGGAAAACTTGTGGGTTAAAGGCGACGAGGAAAAATTACGCCGTGCCTTCTCAAACCTCTTAGACAACGCGATCAAATATAACGAGGATGGCGGGCAGATAGCGATAAGAGCCGAACGAGATGTCGCTGAAGCGGTAGTAATTATTGAAAATACCGGCCCCGGAGTGCCGGAAGAAGATCTGCCCAAGGTGTTTGATCAGTTTTACAGGGTCGAAAAATCGAGATCCCTAGATTATGGAGGATCTGGTTTGGGATTGAGCATCGTAAAAAGGATCGTTGAGCTTCATAAGGGAAAGGTCGATATTGAAAGCAAGCCAGGTGCAAGGACGCGCGTTATCGTTCGACTGCCAGGATATAATGCGAGATAATGGTTACTGATTGCTTTGCTTGATGTGATGTCAAGGCGCGATGATAAAGATCAAGGTTCGAGTTATCTAGGATCGAGGAGGCGTTCGCATGAAGCGGTTGATGGCCTTGGGAATTTTAATCGTTACAGTCTTTGCCGGTGCGGCAGCAGCACAGGAGATAACGGATTGGTCAGAGCTTACGGGTAATGTCTTGCCTGCAATTGTGACCGTCATGTCTGCTAACGAGGAGGGGGGAGAAAATACGCCCCTGGGCTCAGGTTTCATCATAAGCGGCGACGGCAAAATCGTAACAAATTTTAGCGTCATCGCCGGCAAAGACAAGCTGCTGGCACGACGCAGTGACGGTTCTTTTCTGGCCGTCAGGGGCTTTATTGCCGCCGATGCCGACAAGGATTTGATAATACTTAAGGCGGAAGGGAATAACTTGCCCTTTGTTTCCCTTGGAGATTCCGATAAAGTCAAACTGGGCGAGGCTGTTTGCGTCATTGCTTCGCAGCCGTCTGCAGCAGGCCAGATAAGCACCGGTATTGTGAGCGCCGTGAGGGAATTAAAAGGCGGACTTAGGGCATTGCAAATTACGGCACCTGTTGCGAGGGAAAGCATTGGCGCACCGGTTTTTAACAAGAAAGCCGAAGTCGTTGGGGTGGCCGATGTTTACTCCATCGGAGACGGACAGGTCGTCAGCATCGCCATTCCTTCTAATGTCGTCAGGGAGCTTTTAAAACAAGCCAAGGCGGAGGTGCAACCCTTGTCAGGAGACTCCTTCGCGCCCTTTGCCCTTGCCGCTGCGCAAGCTGAATTGGATAAAACATACAAAGAAGCCCTCCAAACGCCTCGGGCAGGCGAAGGCGAGCTTATTAGGGCTCTTATAAAAATTGCTCAATCTGTGGCAAAAGCAGGCCAGACTGATCGTGTCCTAGCAACTTTTAACATGGCTTTGCAGTTTTCTCAGAAAATTAGCGATAAAGATTCTCAATCATGGGCAGTGACAGAAATAGCTATAGGATTGGCAAGGACAGGACAGTTCGACAAAGCCTTGCAAGTTGCCGAAAGGATTTGGATGCCCCCTCAATTTGATCGTCAGTCCTATGCGTATGCCGAAATTGCCATTGCCATGGCAAGGGCAGGGCAATACGATCAGGCGCTGCAGGTCGTTAAAAAAGCCGGCGACGCAAGCTTACGCTCTTATGGCCTTTCGGGCATCGTTGAGGCCATGGCAGAAGCCGGAGAAAAAGAGCGCGCTTTAAATATTTCAGATCAAGCCCTGCAATTGGCCAAAAGCATAAAAGACGAAAAGGAGCGTTCTTCAGCACTTGCCGGTGTTGCCATAGCCATGGCAAAGGCGGGCCAGCTTGATAAGGCATTGCAGATAGCCAAGGATGTTAGCGACAAATATCTTGCGCGAAATTCCTATGCGCTTTCCGGCATTGTCAAGGAAGTGGCACAGGACGGACAGTTTGACAGAGCCCTGCAGATCACCAAGGGGATCAAGGATGCTGATTTTCGCACATCGGCACTTTTTAGCATCGTCGAGGAAATGACAAAAGCCGGCCAATTCGATAAAGCTATAGAGGTTTCCCAAGGAATCAAAGACGGAGACAAGGCAATACAAAAACGCTCCTTAGGCCTTTCGTGCATCGCAGCTGCCATGGCAAAGGCCGGACAACCGGATCGGGCAGAACAAACATACACTCTTGCCCTGCAGGCTGCGCAGGGTATCAAAGATGAAATCATACGCGAGGCAACGCTTTGGGTCATTGCTCAAGACATGGCAAAGGCCGGCCAATTCGATAAAGCCTTGCAAGTTGCCCAAGGAATCAAGGATAACACAAGCGCTTCTAATGCCTATTCCGGCACCGCACGGGCTATGGCAGCATTCGGACAGTTCGATCAAGCGCTGCAGATCGCCCAAAAGGTTTCGGATGTCGGGATTAGATCAAATGCGTTGTCCGAGGTCGCAACGGCTATGGCCAGGGCAGGACAGTTTGACGCGAGCTTAAAGGTCGCTCAAACGATCGGCGACCCGTTGATTCGCCTTGATGCTTTGGCAGGAATAATAAATGCCATTAATGTGCAGAAACAACAGTAAAGTGTGCTTAATCAAACGACTATAACCAAAGGCGCAATGGCGACTTCATACGTTATGTATTTAACAATCCCCTTGAGACGATAAATTTGTGAGGTTGAATGATAAGCTCGTGCAGTTGTTTGATGATTTAGGATACCGCCTCAAAAAATATTGGCAGGGATGGATTTTCTTGCACGCACAAGATGAATAACAATTCTAATGTTCATTTATTGCTTTCTTATATCACCTTGACATTGGATGCAGGGAATTGTAAATTACTATTGATATATGGCAAGTGATGCAAAAGAATTATAAAAGATGAGTATGATTATGACGATAATAAAATTATTCGTATTGTGAAACCATTATTTAAAAATATTGGCATTAATTTATTAGGGTAACCAAGCAAATTACTAATAGGTGGTAACATGATGAGAAACGAAGCGGATACCCGGGCAGTATTAATTGATCCCAAACTCCGAGCCTCGGGGTGGGCGGATAATCAGATTACCCGTGAACATTACTATGTTAGGGATCCGCAATATACACCTGGTCGCGTTATCCTTCGAGGAGATCGCGTAACTAGGGGTGAAGGAAAGAAGGTTGACTATCTACTTAGATTAACCGATGCTTTTCCCATTGCTGTGATTGAAGCAAAGGCAGAGTCAGAAACGGCCGAATTAGGATTGGAACAGGCCAAAAACTATGCACGCGACCTTGGCTTGGCCTTTGCTTATGCTACAAATGGTCATAAGATTATTGAATACGATTTTTTCACAAACTCAAGCAGAGACTTGGCCCAATTCCCTACACCAGAAGAATTGTGGATCAGATGGCAGCGTAACTCTGGAATTACTGGGAAGCAATTGATTCAAAATGCTGCCGAAGCTCCTTCCGGTTATGGAACCTACAAACAGAGTAATCCCCTTCTTTGTCCTTATTGTCCAGATAATGTTTGCGGTAAACAGCCTTTTTATTTTCAGGAAGTGGCAATTCGAGAGGTCATTAAGCGCTTGATGTATGGCCAAAAAAGGGTACTGCTTACTATGGCTACGGGGACTGGAAAGACATTTGTGGCTTTTCAAATCGTGTGGAAGCTCATTAAATCGGGCTGGTTGCAAAGATTACATCCTGAAAAACCCGCAAGAGTTCTCTTTCTGGCTGATCGCGTTGTATTGCGTGATCAGGCCTATAATACCTTTTCGCCCTTTTCGGATGGCACTAAAGAACCGCGTTACAAAATCGAAGGCCACTCCTTTTCGACAAACAGAGATCTTTATTTTGGGATCTATCAAACTCTATGGAGCCCGGACGATCATGGGGTTAGACTTTTTAAGAAATTCCCGCCAGATTTCTTTGATTTAGTCATTATTGACGAGTGTCATCGTTCAGGCTTTGGCACATGGCGGGAAATTCTAGACCACTTTGGCTCGGCTATTCACTTGGGAATGACGGCTACACCCAAGCAAGACGAAAGCATCGATACCTATAGCTACTTTTGTTTCGAAGAGCCGGAAGTAGCTATAGATGTCGAACATCCGGAGAAAGGGACTTGGCGGCCTCCCGCTTACTCTTACAGCCTGGGCAAAGGTATTGACGACGGTTTCTTGGCCACTTACAAGGTGCATAGAGTACGAACAACAATAGATGCAAACGGGCTTCACCTCCAAGAAGCCATTGAACAAGGAGCGGAAGTGTTTATACCAGAAGATACCGAGCCGCGAGAAATCTACACTACACCCCAGTTTGAAAGAGAAATCACGCTTCCAGATCGCACGCGAGAAATGGTTCGTCATTTGGCAGGATTGTTACGCCGTTTTGGCAAAATGCAAAAGACGATGGTGTTTTGTGTTGATATGGATCACGCTCGTTTAGTTGCACGTCTTCTTCAAGACGAGTTTGGGCCTGAGACGGGACTTTCTAACTATGCCGTGCCCATCATTTCAGAAGAAGGAGAAGACGGGCGACGAGCCTTAGAGGCCTTTGCGGATTCCGATAGACCGACTCCTGTTGTGGCAACTACCGCGGAGCTTCTTTCGACAGGCGTTGATGTGCCTTCATGTCGCAATATAGTGTTTATGAAGACTCTCTCATCGTCTGTGCTGTTTAAGCAAATTATCGGTCGCGGCTGTCGTATAGACCTAAGCACCGATAAGTATTGGTTTCGTATTATCGATTATACCAACGCAACCCGCCTGTTTGACGAATGGGATCGACCACCCATGTCACCGCCTGAGCTACCGACAGGTCCACTCACAGCCATATTGACAGGTTCGGTGTTTAATGTCGATACAGGGGAATATATCGTTGATGCCAGAGTCAGTGTCTGTACAGGCCCCAATAGCCAACAAGGGCCTATTTTGACTGATGATAACGGGCACTTTTATTTTCAGCAGCTTCCCGCAGGTAAGCTTCAGCTGATTGTGAACGCCACAAATTTCGTTGGTCGTACGATAGCGGTAGAGACTGTGCCCGACGAGGTAACTGAAATTGACGTTCCATTGAAACCCGCAAAGAAAAAGGGCGGCAAGATTCGCGTTGAGGGTCTTGAGGTCTCCATAGCCGATGAGGCAGTTTTTGTGATAGAGGCCACAGGAACTCAACTTTCTCTTAAAGAATATCTGGATTATACTAGACGAAGCTTAAGTCAAAGGGCACCCACGCAGGATGACTTGCGAAAAATCTGGGTGGATAGCGATCGTCGTAAAGCTTTTATTGAAGACCTCAGGCAGTCCAGTATTCATCCGGAGGTGCTTGCTGAGGTCCTAGGCCAATCCGAGGCTGATGCTTTTGATCTCCTTTGCAATATAGCTTTTGGAAGCCCCATCCGTACCCGCAGCGAAAGAGCGACTGCTTTTCAAAATCGAGAACAGGCGTTCATCGCTCGCCATCACGATGATGCACGACAGGTGATATTTGAGCTATTGGATAAATACAGGATGGGCGGCATTGACCAATTAGAGCCGGAGATCTTCAACGTTACTCCGTTCTCCGAATGGGGTCGCGCCGTTAAAATAAGTAAATGGTTCGGTAGTCTTGATGAGCTTAAGCAATCCCTTGAAGAGATGAGAAGAAGGATATACGAGGAGGCGGTTTGATGAACGGGCCACAGACTAGAGAAGCGCTTGCCAACGAGATTTGGCGAGCCTGTGATATCTTACGTCGCGACAACAACTGTGGTGGCATAATGGAATATCTGGAGCATCTTTCATGGCTTCTTTTTTTACGTTTTTTGGATGCCCAAGAGGATGAGTGGGAGGCTCAAGCTCAGCTTGCCGGACGTTCCTACACTCGCATTTTGGAAGGTGAATTACGATGGAAGGGGTGGGCCGTTAAGGATTGGCCCGCTGACAGATTGATCGAGTTCGTTCATGGTCGCTTAATCCCTTACCTGCAGAGTCTGAGTGGTGACCCTTTGCGCGATACAATACGCTCTGTCTTTGCAGAGCGAAATGTAATTGTGTGCGCCTCGGGATACAATTTAAAAGACGTCCTTGAGATAATCAATGGCATTGATTTTCATAGCCAGGACGATATCTTTACCGTCTCTCAGGTTTACGAAGAACTGCTCCGACGCTTGGGAAGCGAAAACAGACTCGCAGGTGAATTTTACACGCCACGGCCTGTGGTTCGATTTATGGTGGATATTGTGGATCCCAAAATTGGAGAAACAGTTTACGATCCGGCTTGCGGTTCATGCGGCTTTTTGGTTCAATCTTATTTGCATATGAAGAAAAGCGAACGAACCATTGAAGATCATAAAATACTTCAGGAAAAGACCTTCTTCGGTCAGGAAAAAAAGCCATTGCCGGCTCTTTTGGGCCTGATGAACATGGTGCTCCACGGCGTAACAGCTCCGCACATCGTTCGCCGTAATACTTTAGAGGAAAACATCCGAGCTGTTTCTGAACGCTATGATGTAGTTCTCACTAATCCTCCTTTCGGTGGTACTGAAGGGCGACATATCCAGTCAAACTTTCCCGTTAAGACCACTGCCACTGAACTGCTGTTCCTCCAGCATATAATGAAAAAACTTAAGCCTCAGGATGGCGCTCGCTGCGGTATGGTAGTGCCGGAAGGGACTCTCTTTCGTGGTGGAGCATTTGCCACTGTCAAACAAGATCTCCTTGAACAATTTAACCTTCATACCGTAGTTAGTCTTCCGCCCGGGACATTTGCACCATATTCGGATGTCAAAACGGCGCTCATTTTCTTTGAACGGCCTGGGCCAACCGAGGAAATCTGGTATTACGAACTGCAACTGCCCGAAGACCTTAAGAAATTCAGCAAGGGAAATCCAATTCAAGATGAGCACTTCGACGAGGCTCGAAAGCTTTGGAAAGCATGGAATGACTACCGCCATGGTAAAGGAGAATTACAACCGGCTCTTTCCGATAATTCATGGATCGTCTCAGTTGAGGAAATCAAAAAACGCGGTTATGACTTGACTGCCCGCAATCCAAATCGACCGGAAGCAGACGAACTCCCGTCTCCGACAGAAGTCATAGTAGGCCTTTTAGAAAAAGAACGGGAAATATTGAGCATTGTCGAAGAATTAAACGAAATGCTTGGCAATAATAACGAGAAGGAGGAAGAGGCATGAGGAGAGCATTTGCTTCAAGTCCTTATCTTCCGATAAAGCATGTAATTATGTCTTTCGAGCAAAGTGAACCACTCGTTAATATAATAGAGAACAAAGGAATTGCGAAATGCGAAGAAGGCGGATGCCTGTTATGACAGAGGGACCGTATAAGCTACCAGAAGGCTGGCGCTGGGTAAAGTTGGGCGAAGTAGCTTGGCGTGAAGCAAATCTACTTAAGCCTTCAGAGGAGCCAAGCAAAAGATTTCGCTACATTGGGATGGAACAGGTTAAATCTGGCCAATGGGAGGAACCACAGCCTATTGAAGTGGAAGGTCATGAGATTAAAAGCCAAGTTGTTAAATTTCGTCCAGGGATTGTATTATATGGAAGGCTTCGGCCTTATCTGAACAAGGTTGCCGTCCCATTATTTGAGGGAGTAGCATCGACTGAATTTGTCCCTATTGCAACAAGGCAGGATGTGCTCATATCACATTACCTTGGTGCTTTTTTAAGGTCGCCGGCGTTTGTAACCTACGCAAGTCATAACACTACTGGGAGTCGTCAACCGCGCGTCCGCTATGAGGCTCTTTGGGAAGCGTTAATTCCACTCCCGCCCCTCAGCGAGCAACAACGCATCGTGGCCAAAGTTGAAGCGCTTTTAGAACAAATCCGCGAAGCAAGAATCCTGCGCCAAAAAGCTTGCGAGGATACCGACCGTCTCTGGCAAACCGTACTTACTGACGCCTTCCCCCGTCCCGGCACAGATCTTCCCCCCAACTGGCGCTGGGTAAAGTTAGGAGAGGTGTTTGTTCTACGAAATGGAAAGTTCATTAGAAAAAGTAGGCTTGGAAACAGTGGCGACATTCGGGTCTATGGTTCTAATGGGTTAATTGGTTATACTAGAGGAGTTGAACCTATTATTCATACGAACACAATTGTTATAGGTCGAGTAGGTACTTGTGGTGCTGTTAATATAGCTTTGGCTCCATCTTGGGTTTCAGACAATGCGATGTATGTGTGTGAGTGGCTAACTGATTGCGATTTAAGCTATATTGCCTTGGTCCTGCAACATTATAACTTAGGAGCGTTTCCGAAGCAAGGAGCGCAGCCATCCATTTCTCAGTCAGAGGTATATCAAAGATTTATTCCGCTTTCGTCCCTTGAAGAGCAAAGGCGCATTGTGGCGTATCTCGAGGCAGTACGAGAGAAAGTCAAAGCCCTCAAGGAAGGCCAGGTCCAAACTGGAGCGGAGCTTCAGCGCCTGGAGCAATCGATCCTTGATTCAGCCTTCAAGGGGGAGTTGTAATAGACGGTTCTCGTTCGTTGAAATTCTTAGGTGGTGCTTAAATTAGCGATATCAAATAATGAAGCCCCAAAAATATCTCTTAGCCGATTGGTCTTTCCATGCCCACAATGTCTTTTATTCTAAAAGAGTTGATCAAGACTTTTCTATAACACATAGGACAAAAGAGCAAAATTAATAAGTAAAGGATGTGTTGTTATGCCAGATGTTGTTTTTAAAAAGGTCGATTATACCCTCAAGAAGCTTGTGGAGGATATCGGTATAGGGGAGATTGGACTACCTGATATACAAAGGCCATTTGTTTGGTCAAGCAGCAAAGTACGCGACTTATTTGACTCAATGTATCGTGGTTATCCGATAGGTTATTTTTTATTTTGGGAGAATGGCTTTTCCGATGAGCATAGGGTCATAGGAACTGGCCCAAAACAAAAAACGCCTAGCTTATTAATAGTAGATGGCCAACAACGATTGGTTTCATTATACGCAGTAACTAAGGCAGTTCCTATTGTAAGTAAAGATTTTCGTGATGCTTATATTCGTATTGCCTTTAACCCCATAGAAGAAAGATTTGAAGTTACAAACCCTGCCATTGAAAGAGATGTGGAATGGATTTCCTGTATAAGCGAGATATGGAAACCGGAAATGAGCAGTTATACGTTTATAAATAAATTCTTTCATCGTCTTGGAGCAAGTCGTGAAATTGCCGATGAAGAAAAAACAAAAATAGCAAATTCAATCACACGGCTAGAAAAGCTCTTAGATTATCCCCTTACTGCGTTGGAAATATCTTCTTCTGTTGACGAAGATAAAGTTGCAGAAATATTTGTTCGCATCAATAGTAAGGGTACACCGCTTAATCAGGCTGATTTTATTCTTACACTTATGTCGGTGTTTTGGGATGATGGTCGAAAACAACTGGAAGAGTTTTGCCGTAATGCTAAAAAACCACCAGTTGATAAACATCCATCACCATATAACCATTACCTTACTCCTAGCCCTGATCAGTTGTTAAGATCTAGTGTCGCCCTTGGTTTTCGTCGAGCAAGGTTAGAACACGTATATTCGCTACTGCGCGGGAAGGATTTGCAAACTAGGCAGTTTTCTGTAGAGCAGAGAGAAAAACAATTTGATATATTGAGAAAAACTCAGGATTGTGTTTTGAATCTCCAAAATTGGCACGATTTCTTTAAGGTGTTAAAGCGTGCTGGGTATCAAAGTGGCCAGCTTATCTCTTCCGAAATGACAATAGTATATACATATGCAATGTGGTTAATCGGTAAGATAGATTATGGCGTAGACCCTTATTACCTGAGAGAAGTTATGGCTCGCTGGTTTTTTATGGTAGCTCTTACGGGACGTTACACCGGCTCTCCGGAAGGTCGTATGGAGCAGGATTTAGCGCTCTTACGGGCGATCGATACAGCTGAAGGTTTTGTGAAAGTGCTGGATCAACAAATAAATGCCATTTTTACAAGAGACTATTGGGAAGTGACCTTGCCTAACGAATTAGAGACAGCTGCCGCTCGCAGTACTGGCCAATTTGCCTTTTATGCGGCGCTTTGCCTTCTTGATGCCAATGTGTTGTACTCTAAAATGAAGGTCTCTGAATTGTTGGATCCAACCATTAAAAGTAAAAAGAAAGCCCTGGAACGTCATCATCTGTTTCCTCGGCGATACTTGCAGAAAATTGGCATTCGAGAGAAGCGTCTTATTTATCAGACGGCTAACTACGCCTTGGTGGAATGGCGTGACAATATAGCCATATCGGATAAGGCGCCCAAGGATTACGTGCCTCAAATTGAGACCAGATTTACTAGCGAAGAACTACAAAAAATGTATGCGTGGCATGCTCTACCAGAGAAGTGGTACGAAATGGAATATACTACCTTCTTAAATGAACGTAGGAAATTAATAGCTGATATCATTCGCAAGGGATTTATGAAATTGAAAGAAGGGGTGTAGATAAAGCCGCTCCCTTGAGAGGCGGAGCGGCTTAACGCATAGGCTACTGCTTTGCTATGCTCCAATGTAAATCGCCTGATACAGCCTTTCTCCCAGCTTGATTATTTCATCGGCTTTGGTGATCTTCCGTATCCATTCCTTGGGGATGCCCTTGTATCCGTAGTATATGCCGGCCAATCCGCCGGCAAGGGCACCAATGGTGTCCGTATCTCCACCAAGATTTACTGCCATTATGACGGTATCTCTGTAGGAATCATTATTGAGGAAGCACCACAGACAAGCCTCCAGCGAATCCACAACGTAGCCGCTTGATTTTATGGAATCAATCGGCAGTCTTGAAATATCAGATGCAAAAATTCTGCTAAAATGCCTCAATTCATCAATGTAGGGTTCTTTAGAGTAATATTTCAAAACGGCATCCTTCATTTTTTCGTAAGCTGCTTCAGGGGTGTCGCCGTTAAACAGATTGATCCCGAATTGGACGTAGATTCCGCATGCCATCTGCGATCTTGTATGCCCATGTGTTATGCGTGAAACTTGGTGAGTAATTTCAAATTGCTTTTCCTTATCCATTTTCTCTACGTAAAATATCAACGGCAAAATTCTCATAAGCGATCCGTTGCCGTTGCTGCGTTCATCCTTTGGTCCTGCTTCCAGGGGATCGACTCCCTTCTTCAAGCGAGAGATGGCGATTTGAGTTGTGTCTCCAATATCAAAGGCCTCGCCCCATGGCGTCCAGTAACCTTCATACATCCATTTAACGAATTTGTCAGTCATATCCCGAAGGTTGAAGCCGTTGCATAGCGATTCTGCCAAACAAAAGGTAAGCGAGCTGTCGTCTGACCACGTACCCGGCGGCTGATTGTATGTTCCGTATCCAATCATGTCCTTTACGGGATTTTTTCTAAGCTCTTCCCTGGATTGAAACTCAACAGGCACGCCGAGTGCATCTCCGACGCATAGTCCAAGCAAACCGCCAAGTATCTTATCTTTTTTCATAGATGTTCACTTCCTGGAAATAAAGGCCAGGGCAAACTCTCTTAGTCGGAGAGCCCTGACCCTGGCCTTGTGTTATGCATGGCATTTTATTGCTATCTATTTACCTGCGCTACAGAAACGGGCATTTAGGCTCCGAGGCGTGAACGGACTGATCCTTCTTTTCTTCCATCCACTGATGCCTCCGCTCTTCCCTTTTTAGCACTTGCGGCTCAAGCTGCAGCCTGCTTCCTTCGAGCAACTCCGAAACGCCTCCGCCTGAGGATGCCGACTGCCTCATGCATATTTCCTTGCAGCCGTGGCAATGTGAGCTGGCGTCCTCCGGTTCAGTATATACCGTGATTGTCCCTTCGAAGTTCCTGAGCACAACCCTTCGCTCGCCCTGGGCCAGCAGGTAGTTTGGCATGAGCGGGATCTTGCCGCCTCCCCCGGGGGCGTCTATCACGAAGGTGGGAACGGCCATGCCTGTCGTATGTCCGCGCAGGAACTCTATAATCTCGATGCCCTTCCCGACAGAGGTGCGAAAATGCGATATCCCTCGAGACAGATCGCATTGATAGATGTAATAGGGGCGGACCCTGTTCACCAAGAGCTTATGAAACAGCTCCTTGAAGATGTACGGGCAATCGTTTATGCCGCGAAGCAGGACGGATTGGTTGCCAAGCGGTATGCCTGCGTCCGCGAGCATGTTTAGAGCCCTGGTCGAGTAGGGCGTAATCTCCTTTGGATGATTGAAGTGGACGTTGATCCACAGCGGATGAAACTGCCTTAACATCGAGGTCAAAGACCTGGTGATCCTCTGGGGCATCACTGCTGGAACACGCGTTCCTATCCTTATGATCTCGACGTGAGGTATTCGACGCAGGCTCGTCAAAAGCCACTCAAGGTTTTCGTCTTCCATGGTTAAGGGGTCTCCGCCGGTGATCAGTATGTCTCTAAGCACAGGGGTCCTTTCGATGTAATCTATGGCTGCCTGAATTTCCTCCCGGCTTTTTGGCCTGTCCACCTCGCCTGCAAATCGCCTCCTGGTGCAGAACCTGCAGTACATGGAGCACTGGTCCGTCACCAGAAGTATTCCCCGATCCGGATATCTGTGCACGAACCCTGGGACCGGCGCATATCTGTCTTCCGCCAAGGGGTCGTAAAAGTCCTCTTCCGCGGTGTATCTTTCCTTGGAAGTCGGGACGGCCTGCATGCGGATGGGGCAGTTGACGTCGCTTGGATCCATCAGGGTGGCATAGTAGGGGGTGATCGCCATTCGCAGCTCCAAAAGGTCATCGTTTAGCGCCTTTTTCTCCTCAGGCGTAAGGGTGATGATCTCGCTTAAAGTTTCAATGTCGGTAATGCGGTTGGCGAGCTGCCAATGCCAATCGTTCCACTCTTCCGGCGTTACGTTTTTCCACAGGGATATTTCCCTATAGTCTCTCATTGCCTTCTTTGCCTCCCGAAGGATTATTTTTTGATATAAATTTATAGAAAGTTACCAGATCATCGCCTTCCCTGTAAAAGGAAGGGATGCGACCGCATACCCGGAAACCAAGGGCTTCATAAAAGGCCCTTTGGCCGCCGTAAGCCTTGCTGCCCGAGGTCTCCAGCCTTATATTTGCCTTCTCCCTTTTTGCCAAGATGAGAGATTCCATTCTGTTCACCAAACATCTGCCAATCCCCTTGCCCTGATACGAAGGGGATACGACGATCCAATAGAGGTCGTAAGTGAACTCGGTCATAGGCGTCTTTCCATATATCAAAAAAGCGACGTCTTCTCCCTTGTCCTGTTCGGCAAGCAATATATAGCCTTCCTCGCTTTGCTCTACGAGGCAGTCTTGAAGCACCTCTTCCAACACCCCTATCTCTGCCTCGTTAAACGCCTTAGTAGCCCGCGCTATCTCTAAGTACTTCGCATACTGTCTCTCTTGCGAGTTCATGATGAACCTCCCTTAGGGCGATATCGACTATGTAGGAAACAAGGGCATCATAAGGCAAGCCGCTTCTTTTGCATTGATTCGCAAGGCCGCTGTCTGTGTTCAAATCGGGGTTGGGGTTTACGTCGATGATGTAAATGCGCCCGTCCTTTTCCCTCATGTCGACCCTGAAATAGCCCTTGCATGAAAGCGCAATACCTGCACGCCTGGCGATCCAAATCAGATGCTGTCTCGTCTCTTCCGAGATGAACTTCGGACTTTCCGGGGTGATCTTGTAGCCTTGACTGTACTCATCCCACTTGGATCTGTAGTCCAAAAAGGGCATGATTTCCGGATAGTCCTTGTAATCTATCATCGATATGCCCAGTACTTCGTATGGCGGGTGCCCTACCAATCCCACGTTAAATTCGCGTCCTTCCAAAAACTCTTCGACTATCACGCCGGCAGGAAAGGCCGACAGTTTGCGAGGCAGTACTGTTGCAAACTGTTCCTTGGAAAGGATCAGCGAATTGTCGTCAATGCCGACGCTTCCGTCTTCAAAGCGCGGTTTAACGAAAGCAGGGCAGGGCAATTTATCTAAGTCGTAAAGGATTGACTTTATGCATTTGCCTCGCGGTACGGGCACGCCTTCGCTTGCCAAGAGATGCTTTGCCAGGAATTTGTCCAAGGACGAATAAAGGGCATTTGAGCCGTTGCCGGTAAAGGGAATGTTTAAAGATTCCAAAAACATGGCAAAGGCGACTTCCTTCATGCTGTCGTCGGAAAATCCTTCAAACAGGTTGAATATGCAGTCCGGGCCATGGTGTAATATCTTTTTTTCAAGTTTATCCGGATCGCCAAAATCTTCTTTGGTGATCTCCAGAGTATCAACGATGTAGCCTTTGGATGCTAAAGCATCGGCCACCGAGTCCCTACATCTAAGCGTATCCAACACATCCGGTCTGTCCGTCTCTTCTTTGGCCGTAACGATTGATACCCTCATCACACCTCACGCTCCCTCATTTAAGAGTCGGTAGCGCTTAAAAGCAGCCTCCAAGATTTTCGATACGAGATCGTGATAGTTGCCCCCGCTTAACGAATAAAGTATGGGTAGGTCGCTGTAGTAGGGGGAAAGGCCCGGCAAAGGATTGATATCGATGACTCGAAGGATGCCTGATTCATCCATGCGCATGTCT
>Ga0134096_1000794_pt1 | contig 30283 bp, 27 predicted proteins | sample 7_2taG_FD_94448 | JGI IMG/M metagenome (GOLD analysis project Ga0134096, IMG submission 94448) | Switchgrass degrading microbial communities from high solid loading bioreactors in New Hampshire, USA - 7_21_20_110_A3 metaG | ecosystem: Engineered > Bioreactor > Semi-continuous > Anaerobic >... | reverse complement strand
TGCTCGTCAGAAGGTTATGCAGGGGGCGGCATATCGGCAGGCGGCTGATGGAGCGGGTGTGCCGGGACTTTCCGGACCAGCCCGTCTATGTGATGAGCGACGTCGACGCGTATTACGTTAAGCTCGGGTATAAAAAAGAAGGGTCCATATATATCGTCCGGCCGGAGCCGTAAGACGGCGCAGGCGCGCCGCGCACGTTTCCCGTCGCAAATGGACGCGCTCAAACACGTTTTTGGGCGCAATCCAATTTTTTGTTAGCAAAAAATGAGAATTTCCTGTTGACCTTATCCGCGCTATTTGCTATACTCCTGACCTGTGAAGTCAATACTCGTTGAAGCATCCAGAATCGGCGCGAAAGCGGTCGAAACCGGATGTGGAGAGCGCTTTGGAGAATCCCATTAAATTGGGTGCCGAAGGTGTAAGGCGCGCTCTTTGGCGCGCTGAATCTCTCAGGCAAAAGAACAAAGCTGTTTTGGACTGTCACACGCATTCCCATGGGTGAGTGCCATCTCATGCCTTTTCAGGCGTTGAGCCGTATTGGCGTCACTTAGGGGATAGGTGTGCATCCTTTTCAGTTTGTCCAGAGTCGCTATCGTACACGTGGCGGCTCTTTCTTTTTGTCCAAAGCGACATTTTATAAAGGAGGAGCCCCCATGCTATCCGTCGTGCAAACCATCAACACCTACCTCTCCGACTACATACTTATCTTTCTTCTCGTCGCGGTCGGCCTGTGGTACTCCATTAAGACGCGCTTCGTCCAGATCCGCTGCTTTAAGGAAGGGTTTAAGAGAACCTTCGGCGGCCTGACACTCTTCGGAAAGAAGCACGAGTCCGGCATGAGCTCGTTCCAGGCGCTGGCGACGGCCGTCGCCGCGCAGGTCGGCACGGGCAACATCGTCGGCGCCAGCGGCGCGATCTTAACGGGCGGCCCGGGCGCCATCTTCTGGATGTGGATTATCGCGTTCCTCGGCATGGCGACGATCTACGCCGAAGCCGTCCTCGCGCAGGAAACGCGGCGCAAGGGCCCCGACGGCGCCATCCTCGGCGGGCCCGTCTACTACATCACGACCGCGTTTAAAGGGCGCTTCGGCAAATTCCTCGCCGGGTTCTTCGCTATCGCCATCACGCTCGCGCTCGGCTTCTTCGGCTGCATGGTCCAGTCCAACTCCATCGGCTCGACCATCAACAACGCCTTCGGCATCCCGACGTGGGTCGTGGGCATCGTCCTCGTCGTCATCTCCGCCCTCATCTTCCTCGGCGGCATCAAGCGCCTCGCCTCCGTCACGGAGAAGCTGGTGCCCGTCATGGCGGTCATCTTCCTGCTGGGCGCGGTCGTCGTCCTCATCGCGCGCATCCGCTATGTCCCGGAGGCGATCGGCCTGATCTTCAAGTACGCTTTCCAGCCGCAGGCCATCATCGGCGGCAGCGTCGGCTATGCGCTCAAGCAGGCCATCAGCCAGGGCGCCAAGCGCGGACTCTTCTCCAACGAAGCCGGCATGGGCTCCACCCCGCACGCCCACGCGCAGGCCAACGTCGACAAGCCGCACGACCAGGGCGTCGTCGCGATAACGGGCCTCTTTATCGACACGTTCGTCGTCCTCACGATCAACGCCCTCGTCATCATCACGACGCTTTACACCAACGGCGGGATGCTTGCCGGCGGCGTCATCCCCGACGGCATTAACAAGACAAACCTCGCGCAGACGGCCTTCGGCACCATCTTCGGTTCAACCGGCGGCAGCATCTTCGTGGCGGTCTGCCTGTTCTTCTTCGCCTTTTCCACTATCCTCAGCTGGAACCTGTTCGGCAAAATTAACACCATCTATCTCTTCGGCAGCAAGAGCACAACCGTCTACACCATTTTCGCACTCGTGTTCATTTTCATCGGCACGGTTGTCTCCAACGACCTCGTCTGGGAACTGACCGACATGTTCAACCAGCTGATGGTCATCCCCAACGCCATCGCCCTCTTCGCACTCACGTCCGTTGTCGTCAAAAGCGCCCTTGACGCGCGCAAAAAGAGCCAGTAATTTTCCCTGAGCAGATACAAAAATGCGCGCCGGCTTACCGCCGGCGCGCATTTTTTTGACGCACTCCCTTGACGGATTAGGACGAATGGGCTATTATTCATCTCATGAAAAATATCTCGAGCCTTCGTGCGTTTTAAGGAGGAATCCTTTTTGGAAACCGTTGCTGCAAATCCGCTTGGCACAAAGCCAATTACGGGGCTGATCTGGAAGTTTGCCATTCCGGGGATTATTACGCAGCTTGTCAGCTCCATCCACAACATCGCCGACCAGGTCTTTATCGGGCAGAAGATGGGCGATTTCGGCGTCGCCGCGACGAATATTTCCTTCCCCTTCTTTACCATTACAAACGCCGTGGCCGCCCTTATCGGCATGGGCGCCGCATCGCGCTACAGCATCTTCCTCGGGCAGAAAGACTACGAGAGAGCCAGCAAAGTCCTCGGCAACGCCGTGTCTCTCCTTGTGATTCTCGGCGTCCTGCTCTCCACTGTGGCGTCCATTTTCCTTAAGCCGCTTCTCTACGTCTTCGGCGCTACGGAACTGATTATGCCCTACGCCGCCTCGTACTCGCGGATCATCAGCCTCGGCATTGTCCTCGGCGTCTTATCGACGGGGCTTGCGTACCTGATCCGTGCCGACGGCAGCCCCAACTACTCCAGCGTCGTCCTGCTCTCCGGCGCGATCTTCAACATCATCTTTGACCCCATCTTCCTGTTCGGGTTTGACATGGGCATCCCGGGCATCGCACTCGCCACCGTGCTCGGGCAGCTTCTGTCCACCATTCTCGCCGTCATCTACCTGTGCAAACGCCTCAAGTGCGTCAAGCTCACCCTAAGGAGCCTGGTGCCCGACTGGGACGCCATCCGCGCCATCGCGACCCTGGGCTTTTCCGCCTTCGCGACCCACATCCTGATGACCTCCGTGCAGATCGTTCTGATGAACGCCCTGCGCCATTACGGCGGCCTCTCCCACTACGGAAGCGAAACCGCCATCGCCGCAGCCGGCGCCGTGGGCAAAGTGTCGATTGTGTTCTTCTCGGGAATTATCGGAATCGGCCAGGGCTGCCAGCCGATTTACGGGTACAACATGGGCAGCCGCCAGTACGACCGCGTCAAGGAGACGTTCCTCAAGGCGCTGCGCTACACGCTGACGATTGCCGCGTGCACCTTTGTCGTCTTCCAGCTCTTCCCGAACCAGATCATGAGCCTGTTCGGTTCGGATAACCCCCTGTTTTACGAGTTTGCCGCGCGCTACATGCGCACATACCTTTTCATGATGTTCCTGCACCCCCTGCAGCCGGTCGTCTCCATGTTCTGCACCTCCATCGGCAAAGCCACCCTCGGGTTCTGGATGGCCATCATCCGGCAGGGCCTCCTCCTCATTCCCCTTCTCATTGTTTTGCCGATGATTTGGGGGCTTGACGGGCTCCTCTTCTCCGCCCCGATCGCCGACGCCATCGCCTCCATCGTCTTCGCCTACGTGAGCTTCAGGCAGGTGAAGATGCTCAACAGGCTCCAGAAGGAGAAGGAAAGCGAAGCGGCGCCGCCCGCTCAGGACGACGCGGCGGCCGCAGCGGAAAACGGCGCCGGCAGCGCGATGTAAGGGTACGCCATGAAAAAGGATACACGGCAGGAGATATTGGAAGCGGCGCGGACGCTGTTTAACCAGTACGGGTATAACGGCGTTTCGCTGCGGGATATTGCCGACGCCGTCGGCATCAGCAAAGGAAACCTCACCTACCACTTCAGCAAAAAGGAAGACATCATCGAAGGCCTTCTGAATGCTGAAAAAATGACGCTCCCGCCGGCCGCGCCGGGCACCATCGCGGAGCTTGACGCCATGTTCATCGACATGCAGAAAGCGGTGGAATCCCACTCGTACTTTTTCCTGCACCATGCCCAGCTGGCGCAGGTGTCCGAGAGCATACGCCAGAAGCAAAGCCGGCGGTACAAGATTATATGGCCCCATTTTTATAAGTCATTTGCCAGCCTCCGCGACAACGGCTTTTTCCGCCCGGAGCTCTTCCCCGGCGAGTACGACCGGCTTGTCGACATGCTGTACATGACGATGATCTACTGGGCCCCCTTTTCCAGGCTGCAGCAGTCGGCCGCGGGGCGCGGCATGGATTTCCGCCGCCATATCTGGGGCGCCCTCTACCACCTCCTGACCGAACAGGGCCGCGCGGAGCTTGCCAAAATCCTGACGCTGTGACTTCGCATCCAAAAACAAAACGCCCATGCAAGGCGTCTTGCATGGGCGTTTTTGCTGGCAAGCAGCCAGGGCGCGACCGAAAGTGCGTCTCGATTTTATGTTAACCTGCATAAGCTCTGCCCGCGCGGGCTCGTTCCCGCCCGTTGCTTCCATACCTTTCAGCGGGTTAAAAAGGAGAAAACTATGATTAAAAAGCTTCAGCCCGAAATGATAGACAGCGTGATGGATCTATGGCTTCGCGCCAACCTGCGCGCGCACGACTTCATCGGCGCGGCGTACTGGCACAGCCATTACGACATGGTGAGAGGGATGCTCCCGGACGCCGAAGTGTACGTTTTTGAAGAAGGAGGCGCGGTACGCGGCTTTATCGGTTTGACGGGGGACTTTATCGAGGGGATTTTCGTGGACGCGCCGTATCAGTCAAAAGGCATCGGAAAGGCGCTGCTGGATTATGCCAAACAAAACAGGAATGCGCTCTCCCTGCGCGTTTACAAAAAGAACGTTCGCGCCGCCGCGTTTTACCTGCGGGAAGGCTTTGCGGCGGTAAGGGAGCAGGTTGACGAAAACACGGGCGAGGAAGAGCTCGTCATGCGCTGGACAAACGATGAGGTGGAGATATGAAAATCAGAATTGAAAACTGGATAAAGGAATACTTAGCCGCGCTTGAGGCCCTTTTCCCCGGGCGGCTTGTTTTCGTCGGCCTGCAGGGCAGTTACGGCCGCGGGGAAGCGACGGACAGCAGCGACATCGACATGGTGGTGATACTGGACGAGGCAAAACCGGAGGATTTGCGCGCTTACGCCGGAATGCTTGATACGCTCCCGAACCGGGATAAAGCCTGCGGTTTTATCTCCGGCATCCGGGAACTTGAAAACTGGGAACGCTCCGACTTATTCCAATTTTACTATGACACGACGCCGGTTTTCGGCAGCCTCGATTTTCTGAGAGACAAAATTAAGCCCGAGGATATACGGCGCGCCGTCAGAATGGGGGCCTGTAATCTCTATCACGCCTGCGGGCACATAATGGTACACGAAAGAAGCTGCGGGATACTCAAAGGCCTGTACAAATCGGCGGTATTTACCGTCCAGGCAATCGCTTATCTTCAAACGGGTGCTTATTATAGAAGAAAAGCCGATCTGCTCGAAGTTCTTCAGCCGCCGGAGCGCGCCATCCTTGAAACGGCGATGGCGCTGCTAGGCCAAGGGGCGGATATCGCCCCGCAGGACTTTGACAGGCTCTCCGATCAGCTTTTTAACTGGGCATCCCGCGTCATACATGCGTACGCATTATGAGCAAGCATAGTATAAAAGCAAGGCGCTGATTAAGGCGCCTTGCTTTTGTTTTTGCTGCGGTTTAAAGAGAGTGTTATACGCGGCGGCTTACTTTCGCCACTCTTTCCCCGTCTCGAGGCCCCATTTTTCAAACATGTCGTTGTAGAACTTCGGGCGCGGGAAGTCGTACGCCATCTCCATGGACAGCTCCTTGTACCCGAAGCCCGTCCGGCAGAGGAACTCGATGCCGTCGACGATTTCGGGCAGCTTTTCCGCGCGCATGGTAAACATCACCTCGTCCTCATCCGCCAGCGCCCGCTCGTACTCGCCGGGGTCAGGGAAGGTGATGTTGTAATCCTGCCCGTTGAGGACGGGTATCGTAGAGTGCACGCAGGAGTCGACGGGGTCGAGCCGCAGCTCGAGCATCCTGCCGGACTGGAACTTCGCCGCCATCTGGAAGCTGCGGATTTGCGCCGGGCGGCAGTATGTGCACACAAGGTCGGGGACAAACGTGCAGCTGCGAAGGGGCGCGATGGAAAAGCCAATGACGTTGGAGTCATTCAGGCGCGGGTAGTCGTTGCGGAAGTACTCGACGCCCCATTTCGGGTCCTTGACGAAGAATTTTGACCCCAGATTCTCGTAGTCCTCCTCCTCAACCGGGACGAGGCCGTAGGAGATGAGCGGCCAGACGCACCAGTGGTCCTCCTTGAGCATGGTAATCGCCGCGCGGTCGCGCCGTACCTTGGCGAAGGCCTGGCACATCGCAAGGTGCTCTCCCCTGTCCCGCTTGGGGCGGATTGTCCCCTCCGGAATCGCGTCCCCCTCGTGCAGGACTTTCAGGGCTATGGGCGAATACCGAAGGAGCAAAAGCCGCTCGAGTTTTTCCCCCATCTCGTTAAAGTCCGCGACGGTCAGCGCCGTTTTGCCTTTCTCCATTACCGCTCGCCCACCTTCCACTCCTGGCCGGTGGGAAGCCCCCACTTTTCAAACATCTCGTTGTAGAATTTCGCCCGCGGGTACTCAAGGTTCATGTCGTATGTAAGCTGCTTAAAGCCAAAACCCATCTTCGTGATGGAACGGACGGCGTCCATGAGCGTGCCGAACTTTTCGCCCGAGACGGAGAAAATCATCTCGTCGTCCCACGCGAGGCTCCGCTCAAACTCACCGGGGTCGGGGATGGCCGTGTTGTAGTGGGTCTTTCCGTTGAGGATGGGCAAAACGGCCGCGCCGCAGGAGTTGACGGTCTGCAGGCACGCGTCGGGAACGATCGCGTCGTGGTATTTGGCCGCCATGAGCAGGTGCCGCAGCTGCGCGGGGATGCAGTAGACGACAACAACGTCCGGCACGAAGGTGCAGCTCTCCAGCGGGGCGATGGCGATGCCGGGGCGGGCTTTGTCCGGGTCGATCATGGGGAAATGGGCCTTGTAAAACTCAAGGCTCTTTTGCGGGTCCTTGATAAACTGCTTGGAGCCGAGGTATTCGACATCCCCCTCGTCGAGCTCCACGTTGCGGAAGCTGATAAGCGGCCACAGGCACCAGTGGTCCTCCTTAAACAGCGCGAAGGCGCGGCGGTTGCGCCGCACGGCCGCAAACGCCTGGCAGAGCGCGTAGTGCGTCCCCTGCTCGGACGGGCGGGCGCACCCTTCCGGCACCTCATCTTCGCCGATGAGCCTGAGCGCGATGGGAGCCGAGCGAAGGTGCAAAATGTCCTCCAGCTCGCGTCCGGCCTTGTTGAACTCTTCCACAGTATACATGCGCTTTTCTCCCCTTTATATTACTCTTTAAGCCATTATAACGCCTTTTTCGCAAGTTTTCCAATTAGCCGGCGCGTTATTCCCAGGCGCGTTGTGGCGGCTGAGTTTTTTCCCAACATAACGCCGTCCTAACAAATGCCGCCGAACCGACGCCGTCTATGCCGTGAGCGGCGCAAAACGCGCAGCACGGCAAGGGCAAGCGGCGTTACGGCGTGCGCGCGCATCAGAGCGCGTCGCGCATCACGCGCAGGACGTTCAGGCGGGCAACCTTTTCAATCTGCCGCTCCGTGAGCCCGCGCGCCCTGAGTGCGTCGAAGAGCCGGTCCATCTCCGCGGGGCTTCCGATTTCAAGCTTCCCGCCCATGCCGTCAAAGTCGCTCCCCAGAGCGGCGCAGTCCTCCCCGCCCACATCGACAAGGTGCAAAACGTGGCGGCAGATATCCTCGACGCGGCTTTGGCGCTCACCGTCTTCCGTGAGAAACTCCGGCACGAAGTTGACGCCGACGGCGCCGCCTTTATCGGCGAGCGCGCGTATCTGCTCGTCCGTGAGGTTGCGCGGGTGGCGGCAAAGCGCCCGGCAGTTAGAGTGCGAGGCGATGAAAGGCTTTTGCGAGAGCGCGATAATATCCCAAAAGCCGCCGTCGGAGAGATGGGAGACGTCGACGAGCATCCCGAGGCGGTTCATCTCCAGCACGGCCTGCCTGCCAAACTCGGTCAGCCCCCGGTTCATCTCGTGCGGGTCGGGCGAGTTGGGGTGCCCGAAGCAGTTGGCGCTGTTCCACGTGAGCGCGATGGCGCGCACGCCGGCGTCGTAAAACGCGCGGAGCTTATCCAGATCGCCCGCGACGGCGCGTCCGTCCTCCACCGTCAAAACGGCCGAGCACAGCCCCTCCCTGAAGTTTCGCTCGATGTCCTCGGCGCTCAGCGCCAGGCGGATGACGTCCGGGTGGCGCGCGACGGTGTCCAGCAGCAGCGCGCGGGCTTTCTCAAACAGCTCGTCGTCCGAAAGGGGCGGCGGGAGCGGAATACCTGTCCGCCTGGCAACGTCCTCCGGTATCTTTGGCGGGAAGAACACCGCGAAAAACTGCGCGCACTGGCCGGCCTCAGCCATCCGCCTTATGTCGACCATGTTTTCTGGATTGTCGTACAAACGCCCGCCCTCGATTTCCTTGAGCAGCGTGTCGCAGTGCATGTCTATGTAAGCGCAGGCCATGTCTCTCTCCATCTCTCTTTTATACTTATACCGTTATATCACATATACATATACATTGTTAAGTGCATTAAAAGCAAAAGAACCGCTTCAGGCACGGCGCCCAAACCGTACCGGCGGTTCCTCCGCTATGGAGAACTTCAGTGAATGGAAGAAGAATATGGTAAACGGCCTTAAGCCCGTTTACTTCCGTGTTGGAAAAGGCGCGCGCTTTACTGCTCAACGCGCGCGCTGATGATTGAGATGCGCTCACGGATGTGCCGCATCTCGCGCAGTTTCTCCTGATTCGTCGTAAAGGCGATGAACACCAGGAGGAACAGGCCGATGCCCACGTTCTGCAGCGCGGCCGGGATACCGAGCGCGAGCATGCCGGCGGTGAGCAGCTTCATGGAGAAGGCGCCCACGAACACGCCGACGGTGAGATTGGTGTACTGCGAGAGGTAAAACCCGATGAAGACGGGCGGGAACGCCTCGAACATCATGCTCATGGCGCCGTTAAACTTCACGTCCGCGAGCACCGAGCCGTTGAGAGAGAGGTTAATCGTCCCCGCGACGCCGACCATGAGGCCGCACAGGAGGTAACAGCCCATGACGTTGCGCTTTTCATTAATGCCCGTGCTGACGGCAAGCGCCTGATTGCTCGCAAGAGAGCGCACGTTGTAGCCGAAGACGGTGTGCGTATAGAGCACATAAAAGACAACGCCCGCCGCGATGCCAAGGATAAACACGTACGGCGAACGCCCGAACGCGAGCATGGTGAAATCGGAGATGCGCGCGCCGCCGCCCTTGTTGAACACGAGGTTGACGCTCTCGTAGACGAGCATCGCGCCGATGCTGATGACAAGGGTGGGGACTTTCATGAAAATATAGAGGAGGCCGTTAATCGCCGACGCGATGACGCCGACAATCACGCAGCCGATTAATATCCCCATCGGACCGATTTTGAGCGCCTGGGCGATTGCGCCGCCGATAATCGAGGACGTGATCGTCATCATGCCGATGGAGAAGTCCCAGCGGCCGTTTTTCATGTTGCACGTCATCGCCAGCGCAATGGCCGCGCCCATCATCGTCTGCTGGGCGACAATACGCAGGCTTGAGAACGATCCGAACTGACCCGTTCCGAAAGCCTTCGAAAGGATGAAGAGCACGACAAACATGATAACGGGAAGCGCAAGCGTCCGCGCCGCGTTTCCTGCCATTCGCCCTACTCTCTTCATGGAACAACCCCTTTCGGGGGCCCGAAGGGAAAAATCCCTTCGGGCCGCCTTATTCTGTTACTTCGAGAAAGACTGGGCCAGCTTGATCATTTCGTCAAGGCTCGCGTCAGGATTAATCAGCTTGATGAACCCTTTCAGCTCGTCCCAGCTGTACAGGCCGCCCTCGGAGCGCTGCAGGAAGGCGTTGTACTCATCCGCGTTCGTCAGGAGCAGGTACGGCATCAGGATGTCCGGCTTCGAGCCGTCGCTCATGGTCATCGTGTTGCCGGTGAGGGCATTGTACAGAAGGATGAAAGCAAACTGCGCCTGGGCGTTGACGCCTTCCACGACGTGCGTCACGACGCCCTGGTTGAAGGCGGCGGCGACGTCGCCGTCGTCGTCAAAGAGGCTGAGCATAATCTTGCCGCCGTAACCGCCGGAGATGAGCGGCTGGACGAGGTAGTTGGAGGCGTTGACGGCACTAAAGATCGCTTCGACGTCCGGATACTGCGTGAGAAGGTTCTGCGCCGCTTCCGGCATGACGAACGAACGCGCTTCCGTCAGCGGCTGCATGCCGGCTTCCTCAAGAGCCTGGTAAGCGCCGGCAAAGCGGCTGTCAAAGGCGGCGGAGATTCCGGGAGGCAGGCCGAACAGGGCGATTTTCGTCGCACCCTTGGCGATATAGTCCTTCACGATGTCATAGCTGATCGCCTTGTCGTCCGCGTAGACGCTGCCGACATAGTACGGGTTCTTTCTGAACTCCTCGTAGCCCGGCTCGTTGATGAGGTTGTTGTTGGCCGCGACGAAGTAGACGCCGTACTCCTGGCAGATCTGGAGGAGTCTTGCGCTCACACCGCCCGTGGCGAGGTCCACGATGCCGTCCACGCCGGCGGCGCAGAGGTTCTCGACGGCCGCAACGGCTTCGTCAGGCGTCGCGCCGTCTGCAAGAGTAATGGTGCAGCCCGTTTCTTTTGCAAGCGCGTCGACGCCGGCTTTGATTCTGTCAAACCACGCGCCGGAGTTGGTGTAGACCATCAGGCCGATGTGGAAGCCGGGGAGCTCCACTTCTTCCTCTGCCGGTGCGCCGGTATCAGTAGGGCTCTGCGAGGCCGGCGGGGTTCCCGTCGTTGTAGGGGTCGCGGGTGCGGGCTCTTTGGGTCCGCATGCTGCCAGGACCATGGTAAGCGCCAGGATGAGACCGAGTACCGAAAACAGTTTCTTTTTCATATTATCCTCCTAATTCGTCATTTTTTGATGGCGAAATTAACGCGGAAGCAGTGTTGTGTGCAAATCCCTGCGGTACGTGCTCAGTATGACCAGCAGGAATATAATGCCCTGTATGATGCCGATATATGATATGGGGACGCCTACGACGGTCAGCCCGTTTGTCATGATGATGATGAGAAGGCTGCCCAGGATGGCCGACCGGATCGACGTCGTGTACCCGCCGGAGAGCGACAGACCGCCGAGAACAACGGCCGTAATCACGTTCATCTCAAGGCCGTACCCGACGTTCGTGCTCATCACCCCGTTGCGCAGCAGGTCGAAGTACGCCGCGATGCCGACGGTCACGCCGCTGATGAGGTACGCGGCAATCCTGTACTTGTCCACGTTGATGCCGGAGCTTCTCGCGGCGCGGATGTTCTCGCCGATGGCTTTGTTGTACTTGCCGATCTTCGTGTAGTCGAGGATAAAGAAGACAACAACCGCCAAGCCGATGAGCACCGGCAGCTTCACGCCCCACCCGGGAGCGGACAGCTCCGTCACGCCGATTTGATTGGCGTGCAGCACGGTGTTGACAACGCCGCGGCACGCAAACTGCATGCACAGGGACGAGATAAAGGGCGGGATGCGCAGTTTTACGGTCAGGGTGCCCGTTATCAGGCCGCACAAAACGGCCACGAGAACCGACATGATAATCAAAACCACCGGCGCGCCGACACGCTTGTACACCATCGCGGCGAACATCTCCGACAGCGCCAAAACGGCGCCGACGGAAAAGTCAATCCCGCCGTGGGCGAAAATCATCGTCACGCCGATGCCGACAACCATGACCGTAAAAGCCTGGTTGACAATGAGCATAAGGTTTCTCGAGCTGTAGAACTTCGCGCCTCCTAAAACAGAGAACAGCACGAAGACGACGAGCAGGCCGGCAAGCGGCAGAAGGTCGGCTAAGCGTTGTTTAAATTTCGTCATGACGCTCCCTCCCTAAATCATCGCGCGAATGATGTCCTGTTCGGACAGTTCGGGAGAGCGCTTAAACTCGCCGCTGATCTTCCCGTTTTTCAGGATGATGATCCTGTCGCTCATGCCTATAAGCTCCGGCAGCTCCTCGCTGATGAGGATAATCGCGTTGCCGCGGCAGCGCAGCTCGTACATGAGCTGATACATCGCCTGCTTGACGCCGACGTCCACGCCGCGCGTGGGGCAGTCGAGTATCAGGATCTTCGCTCCGTTTCCAATCCACTTGCCGAACACAACTTTCTGCTTGTTCCCGCCCGAAAGGAAGCACACCTTCTGCTCCATGGACTGGCACTTGACACGCAATTCATCGATAATCTCTTGCGCGAGTGTTTTTTCTTTCCTTGGCGCAATCATGCCGCGCCGGGCCAGACGCGACAGGGACGGTAAAACGGCGTTGTTCCGAATCGACGCCTGAAGCATAATCGCCTCTTCGTCGCGGTTTTTCGAGACGTAGCCCATCCCGCTTCGCACCGCCGTGTTCGCGTCGGTGATTTTTGTCCCGTCGGCCAGCTCGACGGAGCCGTATATGACCTTGTCGATGCCGAACAGCAGCCGGCCCAGCTCGTGGATGCCGCCGCCGGCCAGGCCGCCGAAGCCTAAAATCTCGCCCTCATGCAGCTCAAAGCTGACGTCCTCGACAAGGTCGGCGCCGGTGACGTTCTTCGCCCGGAGGACGACTTCCCCCGTAACGCCGCCGTCGTAGTCGGCGCGGTAGTAATGGCCCGTGAGCTCGCGGCCGACCATCATCGTCTTGATTGTATCCTCGTCGAACTGGTCCTTCGTGAGCGTGCCGATGATGTTGCCGTCACGGAGGACCGTGATGATCGTGCAGACGCTAAGCAGCTCTTCCAAGTCGTGCGAGATGAAGATGACGCCTTTTTTCCGCTTGCGCATGTCCTCAATGACGGAAAACAGCAGCTCGCGGCCGTCGTGCGAGAGGGCCGTCGTCGTCTCGTCGACAATCAGCACGTCCGGGTCGTCGACTATCGCCTTGGCCAGCTCCACAATCTTGCGCTGCTCGAGATTGAGCGTAAACGTCGGCGCCGCGGGCGGGATGTCATGCGCGCCGATCTTGGCAAGAGCCGCCGCCGCGGCTTTGTTGAGCTCTTTTTTCGAGACAAAGCCGTTTTTGCGGAAGGCGGGCTCCTTGCCGAGGAAGATGTTCTCCGCGACCGTGATTTCCGGCGCGGTGCCCATCTCCTGGACGATCATGGCGACGGCTTTCTTCTGCGCCTCCACCACGCTGGCGGGGGCGTACGGCTTGCCGTCCTTGAACATCTCGCCGCTGTCGGCCTTCTGGATGCCCGCGATGATCGACGTGAGCGTGCTTTTCCCCGACCCGTTTTCGCCGACGAGCCCGTGCACCTCGCCGGGCATGAGGGTGAAATCCACATCGCGCAGGGCCACTGTCGGCCCGAAGGTCTTGTTTATTTTGTGAACGCTGAGAAGAGCGTTAGGCATTAGTTCACCTCTTTGGGCCCCGCCCGGCCGGTTGGGCCGGGCGGGGTCGTTTTGCGAGAGCGTGCCGCCTTACGCTAGACGGCGATGGACTCGAGCTCTTCGGGGATGATGAGGCGAGCGCCGGTTACTCTCTGCACGTCCTCCGGCGTGACGCCGGGCGCGACTTCTTTCAGCACGATCCCCTCCGGCGTGACCTCCATCACGCCCAGTTCCGTGATGATCATGTCCACCACGCCGACGGCCGTCAGCGGGAACGTGCATCTCTCCAGAATTTTCGGCTCGCCTTTGTTCGTGTGCTCCATGGCGACGATGACTTTTTTGGCGCCGACGACGAGGTCCATTGCCCCGCCCATGCCGGGCACCTTTTTCCCCGGTATCATCCAGTTGGCGAGATTGCCTTTTTCGTCAACCTGCAGGGCCCCGAGGATGGTGACGTCGACATGCCCGCCGCGGATGATGCCGAAGGATGTGGCGCTGTCGAAGAAGCACGCACCGGGTAAAACGGTGATGTGCGCTCCTCCGGCGTTGATGATATCCGGGTCTTCCTTCCCCGGCTCGGCCAGCGGCCCGGAACCGAGTATGCCGTGCTCAGCGTGGAGCACGACTTCCACGCCTTCGGGGACATAATCAGCCACGAGCGTCGGCAGGCCGATGCCGAGGTTAACCACGTCGCCGTGCCGCAGTTCTTTTGCGACGCGCTGTGCAATTAAACGCTTGACATCCATGATTTACACCTCCGACGGGACGATGGCATCGATAAAGATGCCGGGTATCGTCACAAGCTCCGGGTCGAGTTCCCCGACTTCGACAATCTTCTGCGCCTCGGCTATGACATAGTCAGCCGCGCGCGCCATAATCGCGCCGAAGTTTTTCGTCGAGCCGCGGAGGAAGCAGTTGCCGGCCTTGTCAGCAACCGTCGCCTTTACGAGCGCGACATCTCCGCGGAGGGCCGTCTCGAGGAGGTAGTCCCTGTCGCCGAAACGGCGTTTTTCCTTGCCTTCCTCCACGAGCGTCCCGACGCCGACGGGCGTGTAAAACGCCGCGATACCGGCGCCGCCACAACGGATTTTTTCGGCGAGCGTCCCCTGGGGATAGAGCGTGACGCTGTCGGGATTTTCGATCAGCATCTTGCCTGTGAGCGGATTGGCTCCGATGTAGGAGGCGTGTACCTTGCTCACTCTCCCCTGTTCCATGATTTTATACATGTGGGACTGCGTCGTACCCGTGTCGTTGGAGACTACTGTGAGATTTGTTGCGGTGCTCTGCTCGAGCAGGGCCTTCAGAAGCGTTTCGGGACTTCCCGCCTGAAGGAATCCGCCCACAAGCACCGTGTCTCCGTCTTTGATTCTGGCTATCGCTTCTTGGGCGGTAGTCACTTTATTCACCGGCTCACCTCATTACCTCATTACCTCGATAGGATTGGACTGTTGGACTATAGGATTGGACGTTGGACTATTGACTATTTGCGGGGCGGAAGCCCGAGAATCTGCCTGGCTTCTTCAGGCGTGGCAACTTCGCAGCCGAACTCTTCGATGATGCGTCTGGCGCGCTCGACGAACTGCTTGTTGCTCTCGGCAAGAACGCCCTTGGAGTAGAAAACGTTATCCTCCATGCCGACACGGACGTGGCCGCCCAGAGCGACGCCGGCGTAGAGAATTTCCATGGCGCTCCTGCCGACGCCGAAGGTGCTCCACGTGAAGTTGCCCTTGCCGACCAGCTCCTCAGCGGTCTCCAGCATGAAGAGCAGGCTCTTTACGGAGCCGGGGATGCCGTTGGCGCAGCCCATGCAGAACTGGAAATGAATGGGGGCCTTCAGAACGCCCTTCTTGAGATAGTAGGCCGCGTTGGCGATCATGCCGGGGTCAAAGCACTCGACCTCAGGCTTGACGCCCCACTCCTGCATGTTCCTGCCCAGCTCCTCCAGGAACTTGGGGGAGTTGATGAACAGGCTGGTGTGCATCCAGTTCATGGAACCGCAATCGAAAGTGCCCAGCTCAGGGCGGAGCTCCTTCAGGTGGATCTGACGGGTCTCGTCAGTGGCGTGCAGGTCGCCGGAGGTGGTCATGTTCAGAATGATGTCGCACTCCGGATATTTCTCCCTGAGGAACCTGACCGTTTCCGCGAAGCGGTTTTTGTCCATGGTGCCGTTGCCGTTCTCGTCACGCATGTGCAGGTGCGCGATTGAAGCGCCGGCCTTCCAGCACTCATAGATATCATCAGCGATTTCAGCGGGAGTCAGAGGAATATTGGGATTGTCCTTCTTCGTGGGCCACGCGCCGGTTGTCGCCACCGTGATGATGCGTTTGTTGGACAGACCAGACATTTTTCTGACCTCCTCTTACTTGTTCATCAGGCGGCCAAACAGCTTCTGGATATACTCAAGGCCGCTGCCGCCGCCGCCCGCTTCGCCGGCATAACCGGTTCCGCCGTACTCGTAGACGCGGTCGGGCACGTCGTTGAGGTCGTCCTCGTCGATTTCCGCCACGCAGCGCGCCATGGAGCCGTCGCCCATGTACCAGCGGAGCGGGAAGCAATAGAATCTGAAGCGCTTGCCGGAGACCTTCGCGAGGTCGCCGCCGAGGTTCTCGACGCCGACGATGCCGTGGCCGAGCATCAGCTTGTGGCAGGGTTCCCAGGTGCCCCAGTTGCCCAGTCTCTCGAGGTCGCCGTACTTCTCGTAGTAGGCCTTCTCGCCGTGGATGCGGATATACTCGAACTTGTCAAACTCGGCGTAAGCCTCTTCGCCGAAGAGCATCTTGTATTCCTCGGTGATGGGATAGCCCGTGATGCCGAGGAGGTTCATGCGGGTCATGCCGTTGTTGCCCATGGCGGTGTGCAGCGGGTGGTCGAGCGCCTGGGAGTCCATGGCCACGCATTTGACCTTGTGCTTAACGAACCATCTGCCGGCGTCAACGCCCGTGCCGGCCGCGTAATGATAGTACGCCTTTGAGTCGTCAAACAGCTTGTGCATGCCCGTGTCGAGGCAGACGACCATGCCTTCGAGCTCTTCCGGCTTGATGCCGACTTTCTCGCAGGCCGCGTCGAGGTGCTTGCCCGTGATCAGGCCCCACGGCTCGATGTCGATTGGCAGGCAGACGGCGTCGCCCGTGTAGGCGTCGACAGGCATCTCGTGCGTGTAGCGGGCGCGGCGGCCGTCAAACTCGTACTCCATGACGTGACGCGGCGCGTCGCAGTGGGTGCCCGTGTGCATCGTGACGGTGATCTTCTGCGTGAGGACGCCGCCCTTGGCCATCGTGTGGGTGTTGTCGATAAGCGGCTTGTCGAAATACGGCCAGCGCGGAATCTCAGCACCAAACGGATGCGTCAAGTCAACAAAAACCTTTTTTCCCATTGTGCATTCTCCTTTTCCTGAGATGATTTAATGCATGGTGTTGCTTATACGGTGAGAGAGCGGAAGGGTTTCCGCGCTCTTACTGTTTCTGCTTGTTGGATGCCGTATAGTCGATCAGGTACTCGCGGAGCCTTCTGTTGGACTCTTCCACCTGCTCCGGCGTCCACTCCTGCCAGCCCTTGCCGGACTTCATGCCGAGATCCCCGCGGGAGAGCATGTCCTGAAGGAGGTACGACGGCTCGTGATTGTCGGCCAGGTGCTTTAGGATATACTTGTGGATGTTGTAGGTCAGGTCGATGCCCACAAGGTCGGAGTTCTCCATCGGGCCCATGATCGGCCAGCGCAGGCCGGGGCCGTACTTGCAGGCGTCGTCCACCGTCTTGGGATCGGCGATGCCGTTTTCCACCATGTAGAAGGCTTCCCGCCAGAGGGCGTGCTGCAGGCGGTTGGCGACAAAGCCGGGCACGTCCTTTTTGCAGAGGATGGGCTTCTTGCCGACCTTCTCAAGCAGCGCCATGGTCGCCTCGATCACCTCGTCCGAGGTATAATTGGACTTGACAACCTCGACAAGGGGGATGAGGTGGCCGGGGTTCCAGAAGTGCGCGCCGACGACGCGCTCCTTGTGCTCGCACTTTTCGGAGATTTCCGTGGGGCTCATCACGGAGGTGTTGGTCGCGAGGATGCAGTCATTGCGGCAGAACTTTTCGATGTGGGCGAAAAGATCCTGCTTCATCTCCATGACTTCCGGGTAGCACTCGATGATGAAATCGGCGTCGGTATACGCCTCGGCGTCATCGGTGACGAACTTGATGCTGCTGAGGATGCGCTGCTTTTCCTCCTCGGTCGCGGCGCCCCTGGCGATCATGATGTCAAGATTCTTGATGATGGGATCCCAGCGGTCTTCCTTAAGCGTGCGTGTTTTCAGGATGACATTCAGGTCGGGGTCGGAGGCAAATACCTGCGCGAGGGCGTTGCCCATCATGCCCGCTCCCACGACGACGACATTTTTGATTTTCAAAAGTGATTCCTCCCAATGGCAGTAATCGCGTTCTGCTGAAGGACACAAACAGGTTTTAAGTCAACCGGGATCCTAGCAGGACCAGTAACCGCCCGTCGCGTCGTAGTTGCCGCCGGTGAGGAACCGGCCGGCGTCGCTGGCCAGCAGCGTGGCAAGGCCGACGAAGTCCTCCGGCTCGCCGAGACGCCCGATGGGGAGACGCTTGAGGAAGTTCTGGTAGACCTGACTTTCCGGATCGAACATCCACTCCGTCAGGTCCGAACGGAACACCGTCGGGTTGATGCTGTTGACGTTGATGCCATACTTGGCCGTCAGGTCGCAGGCGAGGGACTGAACCATCAGGTCCACGCCGCCCTTGGCCGTGCAGTAGCCGGTGTAGCCGGCCATGCCCGCCTTCGAGCGCGCGGAGGAGACGATGACCATCTTGCCGCCGCCGCCCTGCGCGATCATCTGCTCGGCGACGTACTTGGCCAGTATGTAAATGCTGGTGCAGTCGGCGTCCATAATCTTCTTCCACTCTTCCACGCTCTGGTCAACGACGCTCTTCGGCGCGTTGAAGCCGTGCGCGGCGGCGAGAATGTCGACTCTCCCGTAGGTGTCAACGGTGAAGCGGACGAGCTTCTTCACGTCTTCCTCAACGGCGGGGTCGGCGACGAAGTAAGCGCAGTCGACGTCTTCCGATTTCAGCTTGTCTACGAGCTCCTTGAGCTTCTTCTCATTGCGCGCGGAGAGGACGACTTTCGCGCCCTGATAGCCGTACGCGGTGGCGATGGCGCTGCCAAGCGCGCCCGTCGCGCCTGTTACGATGGCGACTTTCCCCTCGATGGAGAACATGTTCTTGACGAATTCCTTCGTAACCATGCGTATCACTCCTTCGTTTTTTCAATGGACAAATCCACTGAAAGGATTTATTATAGTAGTATTAGCATAGCATACAAAAAAAATCGTGAGAAATTCCAATAATTTATCACAGTTATAACAGAAAGGCGTACAACAGAAAGGGGGCTTACACTTGACGATTTTCCAGATGGAGGCATTCATCACGCTCGCGACGACGCTCAATTATACAAAAGCCTCCAATCTCCTGCATACAACCCAGCCGAACCTCAGCAAGCTGATTATCAGTATGGAACAGGAATTGGAAGCAAAGCTGATTGACAGAAACCGCAGAGGCGTGAGTCTCACGCCGGCGGGTGAGGCCTTCCTGAGGGACGCGACGAAAATCATCGAGCTGTACAACGCCGCCGTCACGAACGTGCGGGAGATCGAAGCAGGCGTCCGCGGGACGATAAAAATCGGCTTTCTCAGCACCGCGCTGATCCACCTTCTCCCTAAAATCGTGAGCACCTTTACCGCCCGGTATCCTGACATCAAGCTCGAGCTGTACGACTACGCGTTTTCGCCTCTGGTGTCCTCCCTCCTCGACAACAAGATCGACGTCGCCCTCATCCCGGACAGGGAGCTGGACACCATCTCCCGGCTGGAGAAAAAGTTCCTCTACGCCGACGACATGTGCGTCGTCCTCCCCAAAAACCACCCGCTCAACAGGGGCGACGGCGTGGACCTTTCCATCTTCGCCAACGAGCCGTTCGTCATGATCGACCCGAACATCTCCGACCGCGACTACGATCTCGTCTACTCCATCTGCATGGCAAACGGATTTTACCCGAAAGTCAACCTCAAGGTCAATACGCTCAACAACCTCCTGCTCATGGTCGAGTGCGGCCAGGGCATCTCCATTCTCGCGCGGCACATGGAGCATTACGCCACGGACAACCTCGATTTCATCGGCATCCGCGGCAGCGAAAAGGCCTTCAAGATGGTCTGCGCGTGGCGGCGGGACCAGAACCCCTGCATCCCCAGTCTCATCGAGGTCATCGACGAGTGCCTTGCCATGCAGCCGCAATCTACGCCGAACGGGTGAACACTATGAACTCAACGCAAATCCTGTGCTTTCTCAAGGCGGCCGAGCTGCTTAACTTTACGGACGCGGCGGCGGCGCTGCACATCTCGCAGCCGGCGTTTTCGCGCAACATCGCCCTGCTGGAGAGCGAATGGAACATCTCCCTGTTTTTCCGGAGCAACAAGCAGAAATCCACGCAGCTGACCCCGGCGGGCAAGGCGATGTACGACGGCCTGCAGGAGATCATCCGGCAATACGAAAACCTCCTTAAAACGGCCCAGAGCATCCACAGCGGCCACGCCGGCTCCCTGAAAATCGGCCTTATCAGCTCCGACCGCATCGACGACCGGATGCTCCACGTCCTCGACTTTTTCCACGACCATTACCCCGAAGTCGAGCTGTCCCTCCGCCGCGGCTCCCACAGCGAGCTGATCCGCTGGCTGTACGACAACACCGTCGACTTCGCCTTCTGCCTTGAGCTCGAAGTCCAGGGCAAACCGTGGATCCAGTCGGTGCCGCTGTATCCCCTCGACTCCGTCCTCATCCTCTCCTCGAAGCACAAGCTGCTGAGCAAAGACACGCTCACACTCGCCGATTTCAAGGACGAGGTGTTCATCAACGTCTCCTCGCGGGAGTCTCCCGCCATCAACGCCCTTCTCATGGTCGAGTGCCAGAAGGTGGGCTTTACGCCGAAAGTTGTGGAAGCGGAGAACGTCTCCGAGCAGGTGCTTCTCCTCGAGGCGGGCAAGGGCGTGGCCATCGGGAGCATCAACAACACAGCCTGCTACAACTCGAACCTCACGTTCGTGCACCTGCCGGAACTGCGGCCTATTCAGCTTGTCATCGCGTGGAACGTGAGCAACCCCAACCCCTGCGCGGAAACGTTCCGCTCAGCTTATGAGCCCATCGAATAAATGCATTTTACACTTGTAAATTTCCGTCTTAAACTACTAGTGTAGAAGTACGGCCTCTATCAAATTTATGTATGATAGAGGCTTTTTTAGGGAGGGTAACAGATGATTGACACGAAGCATGAAATCGTTTTTCATCCTGAGAAATGCGTCGGCTGCGGCCTGTGCTACAAGGCCTGCTTCGTCGATGTGATTCGCTGGGATGAGGAAAACAAGAAGCCGGTTTTCAAGTACGTCGAAGATTGCGAGCACTGCTTCTACTGCGAGTCCGTCTGCAAGAGAGGCGCCATCGAAGTCAAGCCGAACTATGCCAGCGAGCGTCTGCTGCAGCACTTCGACAGATACCGCTAAGGAGGAGAGAGCATGAAAACGCAAGTTGATCGCAAGACTTTATCGACGGATGTCCTGATTGCCGGCGGCGGCGTCGGCGGCCTGACGGCTGCGATTTCCATCAAAGAAATCGCCCCGGAACTCGACGTCCTCATCGTCGAAAAGCAGACGTGCGGCTACGGCGGCAAGGCCAACAAGGGCGGCGGCGTGCTGCAGTACTTCGACCTGACGAAAATGGATCCCTGGGACTTCGTGAAGTACCATGCCAACGTCATCGGCGGATTCCTCGGCGATCAGGAGCTGCTCGCCAAGTACGTCTCGATGAACAACCACATGCTCGACAAGCTCACCGAGTGGGGCGCGAAGGTTCCGAAGAACCCCGACGGAACGTACAACGTCATGCCCACCGGCCCGGCGACGGCCATCATCGGCGTGGACCTCGACATCACGCTCAAGATGCGCCGCACGGCCGAGAAGCTCGGCGTTAAGATTATCGACAAGGTCGCCATTACCGACCTGCTGAAGAAGGACGGCAAGATCGCCGGCGCCACCGGCTTTAGCCTCCTCGACGGCACGTTCTATGAGATTACCGCGAAGGCCGTCATCATGGCGACCGGCAGCCAGAACTACCGCATCGGCTCGATGTGGGGCAGCGGCCGCGGCGACGGCATTGCCGCCGTGTACCGCGCCGGCGCTGAGCTGCGCAACGTCGAGTTCGGCAACTTCGCGCAGCTTGTGCGCGTGAGAAGCCACACCGAAGTCGTCTACGGCGAAAACTTTATGTACAACGCCAAGGGCGAGCACATCACGAAGAACTTCCTCAAAGAGCGCGAGCCCGACATCAGCTCCAAGGCCATCCGCGAGTGGTACTGGGCCATGACAAACGGCACCGGCCCCGTCCACCTCAGGTTCGACTCGCCGCAGAGCGAAGGCGGAGCCCCGCTGAGCAGGCTCTGGGACCGTCCGTATGGCCAGGAATTCTGGCGCCTCAACCACGAGCGCGCGGCGGCCGTCGATACGGACACCGAGGTTTGCCCGCTTCTCATCGGCGAGCAGTCCCCCATCAAGGTCGGCCACGACATGCAGACGACGATCCCCGGCCTGTACGCCATCGGCGACGCGAGCTACTGCGGTTCGGCCGCTCCGGGCGCCGTTCCCGCTCCTCCGGGACGCAACCGCGGTTCGGGCATCTTAAACGCCGTGTTCGCGGGTATCTCCTGCGCCGAGAGCGTTGCCAACCACGCCAAGTCCAACCCGCTGCCTGAAGTCGACAAGGAGCAGATTGAAAAGAGCTTTACGCGCGTCTTCGCGCCGCTGGAGAGAGAGTCCGGCTGCACCTGCAAGGACGTCATCCGCAAGGTGCAGGAGGCCATGGGCCCGATGGAGTACTCCGTCTACATGCACGCCGACCGCATCGCCCAGGCGCTCGCGATTGTGCTTGAGGCCAAGGCGCTCGTCCCGCAGATGAAGGCTGTCGACTTCCACGACCTGCTCTCCTGCCACGAGGCCGAAGCGATGGTCCTTTCCGCCGAGATGCACTACCGCGCCGCCGAGATGCGCAAAGAGTCCCGCGGCTGGTTCCTGCGCGAGGACTATCCGGAGATGGACAACAAGAACTGGCTCAAGTGGATCATCGTCAAGAACGTCGACGGCGAAATGACGTTCTCCACCGAAGACGTGCCCATCGAGAAATGGCCCGTCAAACCGATGGCTTAATCGAAAGGAGCGATAGATTTGCCGGTACCGATTACCGAAGAGGAAAAAAAGTCCCCTCTTTATAAATATTTTGAAAGACCGATGGTCGCGCCCGATCCTCAGCGGTACATAGACGGCGACAAGCCCGTCCCCGCCGAGCTGCTGCACAAGCCGCAGGATATGAACCTTCTCTTTGACGACGGTTACCTCCCCTGCGAATTCGGCTACGGCCAGCTTGAGGACGGCACCGTGACCCTCGCCAACCTCACGCAGTTCCCGGGCTCCACGCCGGAGATGTTCGACTGGTGGTTCACGTGGCACTGCCTCGAGCCCCTGCGCTACAAAATCTGGTGCCATGACGAGCACCACCAGGCCATCACGCGCAACCCCGATAAGGCGCGCGACGCTTCCCTCTCCTACAGAGAGCGTCTGTGGGACACCATCCACGACGTCAAGGAGGCGATGGTGGCCGACGGCGAGCCGCAGGACATCATCATCAACTTCCGCAACCCCGTCGACATCGGCTTTGACCCCGAGAAGTACAAGAACTTCAAGGGCACCATCGTGTGCGCGGGCAACGAGCACACGCCGATGATCATGGTGCACTTCTTCCGGCCGACGGAAAATGGCTGCGAGCTGCGCTCCCGTTTCTGGATGGGGTACGGCGTGAAGGACGGTAAGCCCGTAAAGTTGATTCCTGACGGCGTCCGGATCCCGCCCGAGGCGATCAAGGACCTGTTCTTCCACAACATTAAGGAATTCACGAACCTCGCGGCAATTCTGCCCGAAGTGTACGCTGAATTTAAGGATCAGTTTTAGTCCCACACTCTCCCTCTGAGAACTCGTTTCCATGTCTCACTGAAGCGAGTTCTCCCTTTTAAGAACAACCGCCGCTTAAAGCGCCCAAAGCGCCTACAGCGGCGGTTTTTCATTTTTCCCGCGCCGCGTCCACACAAAAAGCCGCGGAAAACGCGCCGCCAAGCCGGCGGGTGGAAATTTGGGTATCTTGCCCATTGCCAACCGCGCGGATATCCTCTACAGTGAGTACTAAGGGTAAAGCGCACAAAATGATCTCTCTCCCGCCGGCGGTTGTGGTGACATTCAACCAAATAGGCGCCCCACCTCCTTTAAGCCGGCGGCGCGAAAGATAAAAAGCGCCTTAGCGCACGCGCCCGCCTTCCCCTCACGCGCGCTAGCGCAAGACGTTGCTCCTTACGCGCGGCTTTCCCGCCCGCGTGCGAAAAGCCCTTCGGTTATCCCATCGCCCGCGCCCGCGATAAAGGCGCGCCCAGACGGACAGCTTTCAGATTGGCAATAAAATACATAAAGGAGAATGCTTATGGCAACGAAACAGTTTGTCAACCTTCTGGACGCTCCCTATTCCCGGAGGGGGTCGTACCTCGCCTTTGCCAACGACAATAAAGGCGAGGACCTTTTCGGGAAATGCACGCTCTGGCTGTGCAACTGCCGCACTTCAGGCTTTTACCTGACGAGCCTGAACGCCGAGTCCACCTTCCGCCAGATCAAGCTGCAGCCGCTGCACGACGGCAAAATTGTCCCCTGCCTCATCAAAACCACCGCCGAGGAGGTTATCCTCGAGACGCGGTATGGGGAGATCCGCTTTTGCATCGGCGAGCGGCATCTCGCGATGGCCCGCGGGACGGGCAATCTGGGGCTGCGCGTCACGCCGAAGCCGAAAATCTTCTCCTCCGGCATCACCAACCTGATGGATAAAGACAACCGCTATCTGCTTGACTTTTACATCTCCCGCATTCTGCTCACCCCGCTTGCCGGCTCGCTTGCCGTCGGCGCCGGGTACATAGACATCCTGCCGGATGAAAACGGCGTCATCCAGGCGGCCTTCGAGGACTTCATGACCGACCCGGAAAAGCGCCCGCTGGAGGACTACCCCACCTACGAGCAGTGCGTGGAGTCTTACAGGCGCGAGTTTGAGGAGTTCTGCCAGAAGGTCATGCCGCGCCTGCCCGGCGAGTTTGAGGAGGCGCGAAAGCAGTCCCTGTGGCAGACGTGGAGCATGATGGTCGAGCCCGACGGGCAGTCGGACTACAAGCGCACGATGGTGAAGATGATTCACTCCATCTTTGAGGCGGCCTTCGTCTGGCAGCAGCCCATGCAGGCCGTGTGGCTGTCGCGCGACCCGAAGCTCGCCTGGGACGTGTTCTGCTCGTGCTTTGACTTCATGGACAAAAACGGCCGCCTCTACGACGCCGTGGCCTTCAAGGTCGTCCCGAACGGTGACGCCCTCAAGCCGCCCGTCCACGGCATCATGCTGGGCTGGCTCATGGACCACGGAAAGCTCGACGGCATCCCCCTTGAGGACAAGAAGTGGCTCCTTGAGCGGATGATAAAGTTTACGGAGTATTTCTTCCGCTTCCGCGACAAGGACGGAGACGGCGTGCTCGAGTACCAGGGCGCCGTCGAGACGGGCTGGGAGGACGCCACATACTACGGCCCCGTCGGCTTCCCCTTGGCGAGCCCGGACCTCAATACCTTCATCGCCCTGCAGCTGGAGGCCATCGCCCGCTTCGGCGCGGAGTGCGGCATGAGCGAGCAGGAGCAGGAGAGCTGGAGAAAGCGCGCCGGGGAGCTGACCCAGAAGATCATCGAGAAGTTCTGGGACGGCGAAAAGTGGATCGCCTTCAACCCCGCCACGGGCGCGAAGTCCACAACGTACAACATCTCCCTCTACATGCCGCTGCTGCTCGGCAAGCGCCTGCCGCAGGAGATTATCGACAAGAGCATCGCGACGATTTTCAGCCCCGACGGGTTTGACACGCCCTACGGCCTTGCCAGCGAGGGCCTGACCAGCGACTACTTCCGCCACGGCTTTACAGGCGGCAGCGTCATCACGCCGGCGCAGTTCCTCATGGTCCTGGCGCTCGAGGCGTGCGAGCGGCCCGACCTTGCCAAAAAAGTCGCCGTCAATTACTGCCGCGCGCTGAAAACCCACGGCTTCTTCCACATCTACAACGCCCTGACCGGCAAGGAAGACCGCAGCCTCACCGCCTTCGGTGAGCGCGGGCTGTTCTGGTCGGCGTGGGCTTCCTCCTGCTACTTCTTCCTCGCGGACCGCTACGGCGACGACGCGTAAGATAACGAGCGCGCCGCCATTTTGCGTGCCTTAAAGCCTCCCGCTCTCCTCAAACGCGCTGCAGGCGGCAAAGCGGTAAGCCACAGTAAAGGCGCAAAGCCCATGGACAATCATAATCGGCGCGCCGGGCTTTACGTCGCAACGAAAAACGAAAAAGGCTGTGCTCTTGCGGCACAGCCTTTTTGCTTTGATGGCGGGCAGCGCATGATGCGGACGGGTAAAGCGGTCTTAACCGCCCTTCTCCCCCGCCCCGCCGAGCAGCTTCTCGGCGGCGGCGAGGGCTTCCGCGTCGACGAGGGTAAGGTAGACGTCCATGTCGCTCTCCTTGAGGAAGCCGTTTACGGCGGAGACGGCCACGCGCAGCGCCTCTTCCTTCGGGTAGCCGTATATCCCGCTTGAAATTAAGGGGAAGGCGACGCTCCGGCACCCGTTTTCCGCGGCAAGGCGCAGGGCGCTTTCGTACGCCGAGTACAGGAGCCTCTCGCTCTCCTTCGCGTCGTAGTCGCGGTAGACGGGCCCCGCGGCGTGGATGACGTACTTTGCCGGCAGGTTAAACCCCGGCGTGATGACGGCCTGCCCCGTTTTGATGGGCGCGAGCTTGTCGCAGGCGGCCTGGAGCTCCCTTGCCCCCGCCGCCCGGAAGATCGCGCCGCACACGCCGCCGCCCATCTGAAGCGCCGTATTCGCGGCGTTGACGATCGCGTCCACGTTCATCGTCGTAATGTCCTGCCGGACGACCCGAAGCGGCACTATGATCACCTCCAAAATACGCGTTCAAACGCGCTTGTCCGTTAATATTATATAATGAAGATACCAAAAACCACAGCCGCTTTCAACGGCGAAGGAGCCGGCATCACGCCGGAGCCCGCCCGAAAAGGACTGCCCCATGCGCACCGCCCGCCGGTCTGCGCCGAGAAAACGCGGGAAAACCGGCGTGGCGGGGACACTTGAAAGCCCCAAAATACACTCCGGGGGCGGCGGACGGCGGCGGGGGCCTGCCCTTATTGAAATGGAACAAAAAAGTTTTTCGGTTTGCGCATGAATTTTTTCAAAAATAGACTTGCATTTTTCATTCAAAGGCTGTAATATAATGAACAAGAAGGCAAGGGCGCTGCATGTTATGTAGCGCCCTTTTGTCATAAGAAGCTCCTCCCGCGGCCGACACGCCCAACGGCGGGGTGTCAGAACAAGGCACGGGAAGGGCAGGATAAAAGTGAATACCTTATCTGACAGTGAAACGAGGGTGTTTAAACTGCTGCGGTTTAACGCCCTCGTTTTTGTTTATAAACAAGCTGCTCAAATTCCAAAAATCTCAATGAAAGAGGGAATGAAAATGGAGACGAACATCATACTCGACACGCTATGGGTTGTCCTCGCCGGATTGCTCGTGTTCTTCATGAACGCCGGCTTTGCCACCCTCGAGAGTGGAATGTGCCGCTCGAAAAACACGGTCAACATACTGTCGAAAAACTTTATCGTCTTTGCCGTGTCTTCCTTGGGCTTTTTCCTCCTTGGCTGGGGCCTCATGTTCGGCGACGGGAACGGCTTTATGGGGCTTAAAGGGTTGCTCTTCGCGTCCGGCGCCGACAACTCGCCGAACGTGGGCGCCGCCTACGAAGGCGTCTACTCCGCCATCTCATGGGCGGGCGTTCCCTTCTGGGTCAAGTTCTTCTTCCAGCTCGCCTTCTGCGGGACGGCCGCGACGATTGTGTCCGGCGCCGTGGCGGAGAGAATCAAGTACCTGTCGTTCATCATCTTCTCCTTTGTCCTCACGGCGCTCATCTACCCCATCACCGGCCACTGGATCTGGGGCGGCGGCTGGCTGAGCGAGCTCGGGTTTTTAGACTTTGCCGGCGGCACGGCCGTTCACGCCGTCGGCGGATGGGCCGCCCTCTCCGGCGTCATCCTGTTAGGCCCGCGCGTCGGCAAGTACACAAAGTCGGGCAAAATCAACCCCATCCCCGGCCACAGCGTGGCGCTGGCCACCATCGGCGCCTTCATCCTCTGGCTCGGCTGGTTCGGCTTTAACCCCGGCTCCACCATGGCGGCCGACCCCGAGGCCATCGGCCACATCGTCATCGCGACGAACAGCGCCGGCATCATGGGCATCCTCGCCGCCACGATTACGGCGTGGCTCAAGCTCGGCAAGCCCGACATCAGCATGTCCATCAACGGGCTCCTCGCGGGACTGGTCGCCATCACGCCCGCCTGCGCGTACGTGAGCATCGGAAGCTCGCTGATCATCGGCGCTCTCGGCGGCGTCCTCGTCGTCTTCGCGTCGCTGCTGTTCGACAAGAGGCGGATTGACGACCCCGTCGGCGCGACGGCGGTGCACCTGGCCAACGGCGTTTTCGGGACGCTGTGCGTCGGCCTGTTCGCGCAGGAGGGCATCCTCGGCAACGAGGTGAGCGGCCTGTTCTTCGGCGGCGGATTTAAGCAGCTTGGCGTTCAGGCGCTCGGCGTCGTCACCGTCGGCGCGTTCGTGTTCGCGACGACGACAATTGTGTGGCTTGCCATTAAGAAGACGGTTGGTCTGCGCGTGTCCGTCAAGGAAGAGCTGGCCGGCCTCGACATCGGCGAGCACGGCAACGAGGCGTACCCGGAGTTTCTGTCCCGCAAGACAAATTACGCTCCGCTCCTCGAGGACGTAAGCTCCGAAGACGTAACGAAATCAAGGTCAAAAAGCATTGCTTAATCTGATTGGGGGAATTGAAACGCTATGAAACTGATCAAAGCCATTATCAGACCGGAAAAGCTCTCAGACGTCCGGGCGGCGCTGGAAAACCTCGACTGTTACTACGGCATCACCATCTCGGAGGTCATGGGGCAGGGCAATCAGAAGGGCATCTCCCGCGCCTGGCGGGGCGAAAAGTACGAGATTGACCTTATCCCCAAAGTCTGCATCGAGCTGGTCGTGAAAGACGAGGACGTGGACACCATCAAGACCGTCATCGTCAAAAGCGCGAAAACCGGCGAGGTCGGGGACGGCAAAATCTTCATCATGCACGTGGAGGAGGCCATCCGAATCCGCACCTGCGAAAAGGGCCTCGCCGCCCTCAAGGCTTAAAAACGAAAAAACCGGAAGCGGGCTTGAGCCCAATGCTTCCGGTTTCTTTTTTACTTCCCCGTCTGAGACAGAGCGCTTGTGCCTTCCTTTAGAAGACTTTTTTCATGAGGCCGTACAGCGCCGTGTCCAAAAGGCGATCGGCGACGCCTTCCACGAGGTTCTCAATCTGGGTTTCGGTGATTGTGAGGATATCCGTATACGACCCGGGCGAAGGCACCGATTCGCTTTCGTTGAGGACGACGGTCAGGTCGATATCCATCGAGCGCCCGTTTATCGTAACCTCCCTGACGGTGATGGTCGTCTTCTTGCCCGACTGCTTGAGCGTGCCGCGCAGGTCAACCCCGCCGCCTGAGACGCGGTAGGTCCCGTCGGACTTGCTCCATGTGATCCGGATGCTCTGCGAGCTGTTGCCTTCCTGGAAGGTCAGCTTCGCGGCGTAGTCGGTCTTGGTGTTCTCGGCGACTGAATAGATGACGGCGACGTTGTACCAGCCGTCGTTCATTCTCAGGCTGATTTCCTCCGAGGTGCCGAGATTCTTGCCGAGGGTCAGGCTCAGGGAGAAGGCAATATCGCTGCCCTCCCGCGCCTTCATCGAGAAGGCCGCGAGCGTCTTGCCGTCCTTGGCGACATAGAATTCCAGTATGAGCCTGAAATTGCCCATGCTTTCAATCTCTTCGGCGATTTCCTCCGCCTCATCGACGAGGTTGTCGAAGAACTCGTCGATCTCCTCTTCCAACTCATCCTGATCGGGCGCGCCGTAGTAGCCGAACATGGCGGTGCCGGAGCCGAGAGCGGCGAGGTCCTTGGCGGTGCTGCGCAGCTTCTTGTCTTTTGCCGCCTCTTTCGCCATCTCTCTGACGATTTCCGCCATCGCCTCGGTGTCGAGCGTGAGGGTGACGGCCGTCGTCTTCACCTTCTCCGAGCCGATCTCAAGCGTGACGCTCTCCTTTTCGGTCTCGCCGGCCTTGCAGGCGACGTCGATGAGAAGCTCTATGTACTTGTTGGACAGGTCCGTGAGGTTCTTCTCAAGGTCTTTGTTCTTTTCCCCGAAGCTCTCAAAAAAGGCCCGGAGCATCGCGTAGATGTCCTCGTCGAGGGCAAAGTCGGTTCCGGAGTCGGGCGCGAAAACGGATTTATCAAGGTTCGATGCGGCCTTTTTCAGATTGACCCCGTATTTGTTCTTCAGCAGCGAATTGCTGCCGAGCACGATGGCGTCTGGCGAGGCGTAGAGCGCCGCGTCGACGGGGCGCTCCCCATCGTAGGTGAGGGACATTTCGGCGGCAAACTTCTTGTCGGCGGCGTCGGAGTAAAACTTCATCCGGCCGGACAGCGGCAGGCTGCCGCGCAGGATATCCCATTCGCTCAGATCCGCCGAGATTTCAATGGAGCCGCCGTTTGCGACGTTCTTCAACAGGCCGACGGCGCCTTCGTCCGACTTCCGCAGGGACTTGAGCGTGTTGCTGATGGACGTGCCGATGAGCGCCTTCGGCGAATTGAGCGCGGCGCCGGCGCCGATGT
>Ga0134096_1000792_pt1 | contig 30447 bp, 22 predicted proteins | sample 7_2taG_FD_94448 | JGI IMG/M metagenome (GOLD analysis project Ga0134096, IMG submission 94448) | Switchgrass degrading microbial communities from high solid loading bioreactors in New Hampshire, USA - 7_21_20_110_A3 metaG | ecosystem: Engineered > Bioreactor > Semi-continuous > Anaerobic >... | reverse complement strand
GCCGGCCGGATAAGGAGACCCCATGCCCCCATCTGCACTGCCCAATATCCCCTGGGAGGAGCGCCCCGCAGGCTGTTCCGACGTGGTCTGGCGCTACAGCGCCAACCCGATCATCCCCCGCAGCCTGATCCCCTCCGCCAACAGCATCTTCAACAGCGCTGTGGTGCCCTTTAACGGCCGCTTCGCCGGCGTGTTCCGCTGTGATAACAAAAAGCGTGAGATGAACCTGCACCGCGGCTTCAGTGCGGACGGGATCCGCTGGGAGCTGGATGACCACCCCATCGACTGGCAGTGCAGCGACCCCGAGATTGCCCGCTGCGAATACCGCTACGACCCGCGTGTGGTCTGGCTGGAAGACCGCTACTACATCACCTGGTGCAACGGCTACCACGGACCGACTATCGGCCTGGGCTATACCTTCGATTTCGAAACCTTCACCTTTTTGGAGAACGCCCTGCTGCCCTTCAACCGCAACGGCGTGCTTTTCCCGCGCAAGATCAACGGGCAGTACGTCATGCTCAACCGTCCGAGCGACAACGGTCACACGCCTTTTGGCGACATCTACCTGAGCCGCAGCCCCGATCTGATCCACTGGGGGCGGCACCGCTTTGTGATGGGCACGAAAGGCGGCTGGCAGTCCACCAAGATCGGGGCCGGGCCCGTGCCCATCGAGACCCCCGAAGGCTGGCTGCTCTTCTACCACGGTGTGATTACCTCCTGCAACGGGTTCGTGTACAGCTTCGGCGCCGCCCTGCTGGATCTGGACCAGCCCTGGAAAGTGATTGCCCGCGGCGAGCCGTACCTGCTTTCCCCGCAGACATACTACGAATGCGTCGGCGATGTGCCCAACGTGGTCTTCCCCTGCGCCGCCCTGTACGACGAGCCGAGTGGGCGCCTGGCCATCTACTACGGCGGAGCCGACACGGTCACCGCGCTGGCCTTCGCGTACATCGACGAAGTGCTCGATTTCGTGCGCTCGGGATAGGGCTCTCTTTTTCTTGACCCTCCCTTATTAATCGACTAGAATTCTTAATATCTGTCATACCAGCATACGTGCCCCGTCACGGGTTAACCTGAATCGTTCAACCCGCGGCCTTCCGGGCGTATGGTTGATGCCCAGCACCACACCGTCATCGCGCAAATCGCCCTTACTTTTGAGCAGAAACCGGCCTCACGCCGCAGTTCTGCTGACCGGTTTTCTCTCCCAGGGGGTGTAGAGAGCCCGGCGTCCATCTCACCTCATGCCTGCTGGTTGTGCATGGACCGCCAGACATCACTGGTATGATTCAACCAGGGGGATGTGCGCGACGAAAGGAGGTGAAGCCGCTTCAATTTCCATCCGTGAAATCGAAAAACTGACAATCGAAAAACCATACCAACCTGATTCATTTGATTACGAGGGAGAAGACAGATGAAAAGGCTGTATACACTTTTGACCGCTCTTCTGGTAGCGGCCATGCTTCTGGCAGCCTGCCAGACCGCCGCCCCTACTGAAGCTCCGGCTGCTCCAACTGAACCCGCAGCGGAAGTCACCGAACCACCTGCCGAACCCACGGAACCGCCCGTGGAGGAGACCGAGCCTCCTGTGGAAGAGACGGAACCGCCGGCAGCAGAGACTGAAGAAGCAGAGCCCGCTCCTGGAGACACCGGTGCGGTGACCTTCTTCTCCACCCAGTTCAACACGGTAGAAGAAGCCGAACGCTTCCGCGCCATCCTGGGTGAAATGGGCTACGACTTTACCGGCACCGAGGAAGGACCGCTGGTGGACATGCTCCTGGCGGGCGCCGAAACCGGTCAGGTGGAGATCGATGTCGTTGGTGCACTGCACGGCACGTTCCCGCCTCTGCAGGACGTGATGATGAACATGATCGACGTGGCCGACGACCTCTCTGCCGACCGCGAGATCTCACAGGCGTTCCTGGAGACCGGCCTGCTGGGCACGGACGATGTGCTCTACTATATCCCCTGGATGCAGGCCACCTACATCATGGCCGCCCACGTGGATGCCCTGGAGTACCTGCCCGAAGGTGTGGACCTCAATTCCATGACCTGGGAGGAACTCACCGAATGGTGCCAGATCCTGCTGGATGAGACCGGCGGCCCCAAGTGCGGTCTGCCGCACGGCGGTATGGGCCTGTTCCACCGCTTCCTGCAGGGCTATCTGTGGCCCTCCTTCACAGGTGGAATGGTTTCCCGCTTCCGCAGCCAGGACGCCGTGGACATGCTCATCTGGGCGCGCGATGGTCTTTGGCCCACCATTCATCCCCAGTCGACCACCTACGATTTCATGCAGGAACCGCTGCTGGCTGGCGAGGTCTGGGTGGCGTTTGACCACACTGCCCGGCTGATCGAAGCCTTCAACACCGAGCCGGACAGCTTTGTCGCCTTCCCGGCGCCGGCCGGTCCCGCCGGGCGCGGCTTCATGCCTGTGCTTGCCGGCCTGGGAATTCCTCAAGGGGCGCCCAATGTGGACGGCGCTATCGCCCTGATCGACTATCTGACCCAGCCGGAGACCCAGGGCCGCATCCTGCGGGAGCTGGCCTTCTTCCCGGTGGTCAGCGGCGTGGATACTTCGGAGCTGCCTGAAGGGGTGGCGATCGAGGCGGCAGCGGTGGAGGCTCAGGCCAATTCGCCCGACGCTCTGCCCGCCCTGCTGCCGATCGGCCTGGGCGAGCGCGGCGGCGAGATCAACCAGATCTTCCTCAACGCTTTCGACCGCGTGGTGCTCAACGGTGAGGATCCTGAAACCGTTCTGCAGGAAGAGGGCGCCAATCTGGAAACCCTGATGCAGGAGACCGGTGCACCCTGCTGGGCTCCTGACCCGGCCAGTGACGGGCCCTGCCCGGTCGAATAATTCACCTGATATGGAAGGGGGCGGCGTCTGAATCACGGGCGCCGCCCCACTTTCACCCCCTGTTGGTCACGGAACAGGAGAAGGTATCTGCATGAGCGATGCATCCCCTCCCAAACGACGTAAGGGCATCAATTGGGCGCCTTATTTGCTCATCCTGCCAACACTGATCTACCTGCTGCTCTTTTTCGGTTATCCCATGGTGCGCGGCCTGCTGCTGGCGGTGCAGGACGAAGGCGCCCGTCTGGCGGTGCTCAGTGACGCCGAACGCAACAGCCCAACCTCCGGGACCCTGCCGCGCGGCACTTCTGTGGAGATCCTGAACCGTCAGGCCAACGCCATTGACCCGGCCGATCTGGGGCAGACCAATATGGTCACCGAGACCTGGTACTTCATCCAGGCGCAGGATGCCTCAGGGCAGGCGGTCGAAGGCTGGACACCGGAAACGCGCATCCGTGTGCGCGAGCAGGATGAAGAAGGCCGGCCGGTGGCTGGCACAGTGCGCTCGGTGATCTCCAGCACGGCGGATCCGCTGACGAGCGTATATGCCGAGCCCGATGGGGGCAGCGAGATCATAGCGAGGCTGGAGGCGCGCAGTGAAGTGCAGATCTCCGACCAGTCCACGCTGGAAATCTGGTACCAGATTCGGGGCGAAGAAAACGGCCAGGTTGTGGAAGGCTGGGCGCCGTCACGCTACATTCAGACCCTTGGAGACGGCAGCACCGGGCGCATTGCCCGCGGCAACCTGGCGCAGTTCACCACGATCTACATCCGCCGTATGATCAACGACCGTTTTTTCTGGCCCGCCCTGACCACCACGGCGCTGCTCACCGTGCTGATTATCCCGGCCCAGTTTGTGCTGGCGATCATCATGGCGCTGGTGATCCAGGCCAACCCGAAATTCAACAGCATTTTTCTCTATATTTTCTCGATCGCACTGGGAATCTCAGACCTGGCCGCCGGCATCCTGTGGTATTCAATTTTTACGCAGTCCGGTTATCTCAACTCCATCCTGCAGGGGCTTGGCCTGATCGAGCGGCCCATCACGTACCTTTCAGCGGGCTCGCGTCACTGGATCATCCTGGCCATCTGGCTGGCCGAGGTGTGGCGCGCGACCTCGCTGGTGATGGTGATCGTCGTGGCCGGGATGCAGGCCATATCGCGTGAGGTACTCGAAGCCGCGGAGGTCTTTGGGGCCAACCTGTGGCAGCGCATCCGCCATATCATCCTGCCGCTGCTGCGGCCCAGCCTGCAGGTGGCGCTCATCCTGCGCACCATCCTGGCGCTGCAGGTCTTCGCAGTGGTGATTGCCCTGAGCGGTGGAGACGTGGTGACCGTGCTGGCCAATGAAACCTACCGCCAGTATTACGACCTGCGCAACTTTAACGTGGCCGCCGCATATGCCAGCTTTATCCTGCTGTTATCGATGATTACCTCGGTGTTTTATCTGCGTGCGGTGCGCTACCAGGAGGAGACTACAGCATGACCACTGCTCTGGAATCGAAAACGACCGCACAGGCCTCGCCAGAAGTGCTGGCCATCCACCGCCGTATGCTGCGCCGCCAGCGGCTGGGGCGTGCCCTCGTGTACGTGGTGGCGATCCTGATCTCGCTGTGGGTGCTCGTCCCCATCTGGTTCATCGCCTCGATGGCGTTCACCACCCCGCAGGTGGTGCGCTCGTATCCCAAGGGCGTGCTTCCCTTTATTCCCTTCTCAACAGACACGATGGCGTTTTTCCTGCGCTCGGCGGGGATTATCCCGGGCATTATTAACAGCGTCGTCGTGGCGCTGATCACCCTGGTATTGTCCACGCTGATTGCTGCCCCGGCCGGATACGCCCTCTCGCGCTATGTCTTCCGCGGGCGAGACGCGTTCCGCCTGGCGATCCTGGCGGTGCGCGCCTTTCCGATCGTCGTGCTCTCCATCCCGCTGGCCGTGGTCTTCCTGCGCCTGCGCATCTACGACAGCATCTACAGCCTGGCGCTGATGCACACGGCACTGGCCCTGCCGACGACGGTGCTGGTGCTCAGCAGTGTGTTCGCCAGCATCCCCTACGAGCTGGAGGAAGCCGCCCAGGTCTTTGGCTGTTCGCCGGTGAGGGCCTTCCGCCATGTGGTGCTGCCGCTGGCGCTGCCGGGCATCGCCGCCTCGGCAATCTTTACTTTCGTGCTCTCGTGGAACGAGGTCTTCGCCGCCACAATCCTCACCCTGCGCAACCGCACGCTGCCCGCCCAGGTGCTGGTCAACCTGAACATCTCCTCCGAGCCCTACCAGTTCGCAGGCGGCTTTTTCCTGATGATCCCGGCCCTGATCTTCATCTTCTTCATCCGCCGCTATCTCTTCAACATGTGGGGCCAGATCACCAAATGATTTTCGAGGTGCAAAAGAATGGCTGAAATACGCATAGAAAATGTGACCAAACGCTTCGGCAGCTTTGTCGCCGTGGATAATATCAGCCTGACGGTGGAAGATCAGGAGTTTATGGTGCTCCTGGGCCCCAGCGGCTGTGGCAAGACCACCCTGCTGCGCGCCATCGCCGGGCTGGGGATGGCCGATGAAGGACGCATCTGCATCGGAAACCGTGACGTCACCTACCTGCCGCCGCGCGAGCGCAAGATCTCGATGGTCTTTCAGAGCTACGCTATCTTCCCGCATATGACTGTCTACGACAACATCGCGTTCGGTCTGAAGATGAACCGCTTTGAAAAGCGCGAAATCGACCGGCGCGTGCGCCAGGCGGCGGAGATGCTGCACATCGAAAACATGCTCGACCGGCATCCCAGCGCGATGAGCGGCGGTCAGCGCCAGCGCGTGGCTGTGGCGCGGGCCATTGCCATGCAGTCCGAAGTGCTGCTCATGGACGAGCCCCTCAGCAACCTGGACGCCCTGCTGCGCCTGAAGATGCGCGCCGAGCTGAAGCGCCTGCTGCAGGAGATCAAGGCCACCACGATTTACGTCACCCACGATCAGATTGAGGCCCTGAGCATGGGCGACCGCATCGCCGTCATCCGGGCTGGCCGGCTGCAGCAGGTCGACCATCCCAGTGTGGTCTACGACCGCCCGGCCAATCGCTTTGTGGGCAGCTTTATCGGCAACCCGCCGATGAACTTCCTTTCGGGCCAGGTCCAGCGCCACGACGGCAGAGTTCAGGTGCAGGTGGGCGATCTGACCCTGGTGCCCGAACCCGAGATGCAGCCCTTACTGCAGCAGTTCGACGGCCAGTCCATCAACCTGGGCATCCGCGCCGAGAACATGGACACGCTCGACCAGCCCTCTCCCGACGCAGTGAAGGTCGAGGTGCTGGTAGTCGAGCCGCTGGGCTCCCAGAACCTGCTGACCGTGAGCATCGGAAGCGACGTTATCAAAGTGGCCACGCATCCCAACTTCGAAGTTTCTCCGGGCGACATAGTCTGGCTGCGCTTCCCGGCTGATAAAATACGCTGGATCGAACCCGAAAGCGAAAACGTACTCTATCCAGCCTGATGCCCAACGCACACATCATCAACCACACCCACTGGGACCGCGAGTGGTTCCTGACCTCTGTCTACACCAGCCGCTGGATTCCCGGGCTGGTAGACCGTCTTAAAGAACTGGCGGCGGAAGATCCCGATTTCCACTATCTGCTCGACGGCCAGACCCTGGTGGTCGAAGACCTTTTGCAGCTCGACCCGGCGTATGCCGGGGTGGTGGAGCGGCTGGCGCGCGGCGGAAACCTGCTTATCGGCCCCTATTACTGCCAGCCCGACTGGCGCCTGACCGGCGGGGAGGCCCTGCTGCGCAACCTGCTGTGGGGGCGCCGCGATATGAAGCGTTTTCAGATGCGCACGCACACCGGCTGGCTGGTGGATACCTTCGGCCATATCTCGCAGGCCCCGCAGATCCACCGCCTGTTCGGCATCGATTCGGTTTACATCTGGCGCGGTGCGCCGCAGCTCGAGCCGTGCTTCGACTGGACCGGCCCCGACGGCAGCCGCCTGTTCACCGTAAACCTGTTCGGCGGCTACCGCAACCTGTACGGCGTGACGCACGCCCCCGAGATCGGGGTGAAGCGCCTGCTGGCCGAACTGCAGCGCCTGGAGCCCTATTACCCGACCGCTGAGATCCCCCTGTTCGACGGTTACGACCTGGAGGACAACCCCGAGAACCCGGCCCGCTTTTTCCTCGTCCGCCGGGATGAACTGCCCGCGGGCGTCAATGTACAGGAAGATACCCCGGCTGGGTTTGCCGCCCGCATGCAGGCCCGGACGCATCAGCGGCCGCAGATCTCCGGCGAGCTGCTCTCCGGCAAATACGGGGCGGTCTTCCCGGGGACGCTTTCCGCCCGCACGGCGCTGAAGGTGGCGGCGGCCGACTGTGAACGCCTGCTCTACCAGGTGGGCGAGCCGCTCGAGGCGCTGGCACGCCTGCGGGGGCGGCCCTACCCGGCTCACCAGTATGAAAACTGGAGCCGCCTGCTGCTGCAGAACGCGGTGCACGACTGCATCTGCGGGGTGAGCATCGACCTGGTGCACGAAAAGATGGAGGATATTTACCGCCGGGTCTTTGGCGAGCTGCAGCGCGAGATCCAGGATGCGCTGGACTGCATCCTGGCCGGCTTCGCCCCCGGCCTGTACGCCGTCAGCACCAGTCCCTTCGCCTATCAGGGCTGGCAGCAAGCCAGCGACCGCCTGGTGCGGGTGCGCACGGACGGGGTGGGCGTCTGGCCGGTTGATGAGACCCTGGCTGTTGAACCGGCCCGCGAGGTGACTGGCGAGTTCCGCTGGGCGAACTCCCATTACGAAGCCCGGCTGCTTTCGGATGGCACCCTGCAGGTGGGGGATGCTTCCCTGGGCGTGCTGCTGGTCTATCGCGAGCACGGCGACACCTACTCGCAGGAGGCGGGCGAGCTGCTGGGCCGGCTGCACCCGGACGGGGCGTTCCAGGTGCAGCGCGCTGGTGAGTACTGCTGTGTGCTGACCTTCTCCTGTTCGGGGAGCTGGGACGGCGTGCAGGTAACAGCCCTCGTGCGCGTGCTGTTCGATGACTCGGCGCTTATCCGCTTCCAGGTGGAACTGGACTCGCACGGCTGCGACTTCCGCGTGGACCTGGTCTTCGAGACCGGGCTGCAGGGTGAAATCCAGGCCGGCATGCCGTTCGATATTGCCACCCGCCCGCCGGCCGACCGCAATCTGCTGCCTGCAGAGCTCGACGAGCCGCTGAATTCCGTGCTTATCGGGCAGCGGGAGCTCGGCTCGGTGGAGCTCTTCCCCTTCCACGATTTTGTGGCCTATTCCACGGGCGCGGTCACGGCGGCCGTACTGGCGCGCGGGCTGCACGCCTACCAGGCGGATGGGGAGGGCCGCATCGCCCTGACGCTGCGGCGCTCGGTCGAGTGGCTGGCGAAGAGCGGCCTGCAGGGGCGTGTGGGTGACGCAGGGCCTTTCTTCTACGTGCCCGGTGCCCGCGAGGAGCGCCGGGTGGTACATGAAGCGGCCTTCCTGCGGGTGGATTACGGCCCCGAAGATCCCCGCTTCCTGGCGGTGGTCGCCGCTTACCAGAACCCGCCGCTGGTCGTGGAGGCCCCTGGCCCCGGGACGCGCCGGGAATGGCCCGTGTTTAAGGAAGACCTGCCGCTCAGCGGGCTGTTCTGCATGGGGGAGCGCACCCTGGCGCGCCTCTACAACCCCACCTCGCGCCCGCTGCCCCTCTCGCGCACGTACGTGCAGACGGACGTGGAGGGCGAGCCAGGGGAGATAATCGAGCAGGCGCCGCCGAAGGCCGTGCTCACGCTGGAACTGCCGCTCGAGGTAGAGCAGGTCGATGTCCGGTCCAGCCCGGCCCGCTGGTTGAACCCGCCTCCCTGGCGGGTCGGCCCCGATCACGGCCGGCCCGACGCTCAGGTCTTGCGCATGCTGCAGGAGCGCATCGCCGCCCTGGATGCGGAGATCGCAGCGCTGCGGGGCGAGCTGGAGCGCACACAGGGCGCGGAGCGCTACCGCCTGCAGCACCGGCTGTACATCCTGCAGCGGGAGCTGCTCGAGTACCGTCTCACCGTGCGGTTGAACGAGTTGAAGCTGGAGCAGAGAGGCGAACCTGGGCAGGCTTACCTGTACGAACCCGACGAGCAGGTGGCCGCGCTGGGCAAGGCTCTGAATGATCTGCGCATCCGGCGCAGGATTTATGATTATATTGTGCAGGCGATATGAGGAAGGACGCGGAAGGCGCAGAAATCGCAGAGATAAGCGGATTATTCATAACCTTCCTGTGAGCGGCGTGAAATGAATGGTAAATCAGGGAAGGGTTGTTGGGGCAGGTCTCAGGCCTGCCCTTTTTAATTCCTGGTGCCCCCTTACCTGCCGCTTTTATGGACCTATGTGGACCCCAGTAACTTAGTCTCACTTGCAGCCGTGCTCGCAAATCTCAGATAGGTTGAGCGGTATGGAGGTGGGCATGCAGCGACTTTCCGCTCGTCAGGAAAAACAACCTCCCCTCATGCGGCGGGAGGAGCATCTCCAGCCTCTCCACTGGTCCGGCGGCCTCCTGCCCGGCGTCCCATTCCCTCACATACCGCGCCCCCTCAATCCCCAGCATCTCCAGGGGGTAAGTGCGCTGCACGGGCCGGTCGGCCAGGTTAAAGCAGAACACCGCTTCTGCACTGCGGGCGCCGGCCGGGCGCACCTGCACCACCACCGGATCCCGCCCGGCGAGCGCCAGCGAGTCAAATGCGACCGCGCTGTGCTCCAGCAGCGGAAAACGGCACGGCCCCTCGCCCAGCCCGGACAGCATCTTGAACAGCTGCAGGTTCTCCTCAGGCACCTCGGACAGGTCATCGCTGGTCAGCAGCAGACCGCCGGTCATGCCGGCGTAGATCGCCAGCGAACGCAGCTCGCCCGGGCTGAAATAATGGAAGCGCCCGCGCAGCATCACCACATCGGGGTCGCTCTGCCACAGGATGCCACTGGCGAAATTGCGCGTCGCCGTGTCGCGCAGGCGTTCCGGCGCGGGGCGTTCGCCGCCCCAGGCTGCGCCCACATCGTGGCCGGTGCGCAGCCCGTCCACCAGCCCGGTGGAAGCCCACAGCGGACAGCCGCAGCCGGTCCATATCGCATCGCCGATCTCCTGGCGGATCATTTCGGCCACCCGCCGCCAGACCTCGATGCGGGTCAGGCCGGGCGTGTGGTACACAGCGCGCTGTGGTCCGTACTCGCTGCCGGCATACATGAAGTCGGTTTTGAAATATTCACAGCCCCATTCCTGGCGCCATGTTCGGAACACCCTGCGCAGATACTCGAAGGCGTCGGGATGGGTGGCGTCGAGCACGTAATATTCCTCGCTGCGCTTGTGCCAGCGGAACTCTTCGTAGAAGCGGTAGTGCACCAGCGGACCGCCCGTCTCCCGGTCCTTAAGCACCCAGTCGGGGTGCTGCTGGTACAGACGGCTGCGGTTACCAACCAGGAAGGGCGCGATCCACAGCCCGGGGATGAAGCCGGCCTTGCGGATCTCCTCCAGCAGGGGGCGCATACCTCCGGGGAACTGCGGTTTGACTTCCAGCCAGTCGCCCATTTCGGGAGTGAATCCGTCGTCGATCTGGAACACCTGCAGGTCGAGTCCCAGGCGTTCGCGCGCTGCGGCGGCGCTGCGCAGGTGCTCGCGGATGTTCTGCTCATGAATGGCCGCGTACAGGTTGTACCACGAGCACCAGCCGGTGATGCGCCGCCCGGGAAGGCGCGGGGCGGGGGATGCAGCCGCGGCGATCCGCCGGGCCCAGGAGCGCAGCCCGTCCTCCGCCCCGGACGGATGCGCATAGTAGAACAGCCGCTCGGAAGCGCAGACCTCGCCGCTTTCAATGCGGCGGCGGTCCCACAGCGTCTCAACCCCCAGCGCCAGCGGCTGGTGAGGGTAGAAAGTGAAGGTCTGCTGGAAGCGGTCGTGGCGCTCGAAGCCGAGCAGGGCGGTCCCGGCTCCGTAACGCGGCAGGAACTGCGTCATGGCGTAGCCGCGCACCACTTCATCCTGGCTCTCCGGGTCGACGTAGCTGCTGCCGTCCCAGCTGTGATAACCCTGGCGCAGGTAGGCGCCTGCGTTCTCCACGGCGGCAAAGTGCAGGCCGAAGGAGTCCAGCGGTTCGCTGCCGGGCCAGCCCTGCAGCCGGCAGCGCAGCCAGCCTGCGCTCTCATCCCCGGCCGGGTTGTGCGCCTCCACCTCAAAGACCAGACCGTCCTTCCCCTGCCAGCGTACGATGAAGCCCTCTTCCAGGCGGCTGACCTGTGCCCCGGAGACCTCGAGCAGCCGGCCGTTGACCAGCGGCGCACCGCCCCGCAGAGTGACCGGCCCATCGCGCAGCTTCAGGTGCTGTTCCGCATCAACCACGGCTCTCATCCCAGCTGCACCTCCTGGCGCGTCTGCGCCGACCGGACCGCAGCCAGAGCCAGGTCCAGCGACAGGGCGCCCTCGCGCAGCGGCGTGCGCGCCGGCCGGCCGCTGCGGATCGCCTCGATCAGGTCCAGCATCTGCGCTTTGAGCACATCGCGCTCGCTTTCAACGCGCTGCGGTTCGGGGTTGCTGCCGGGGGAGGGGGCCGTCTGGTAGATGACGGCCTGGTTGGGGCCGCTGAACTCGGCTGTGAGGTTCCGGGCCACCAGGCGGTAATCGTGGATCCAGCGGTTGGGGATGGCGCCGTTGGTCACATAGATCACCCCCAGCGCACCGCCCTCGAAACCGATCACTACGGCGCTCACATCCTCGCTGGTGTAGTCGGGGATGTGGCGGTGAAAGAGGTTTTCCTGGCGGCAGAATACCGTTTTCGCCTCGCCCATCAGGTAGCGGGCCAGATCCAGCAGGTGGATGCCCTGCTCGACAAGCTGCCCGCCGGACTTCTCACGCACGCGCCACCAGGGCGAGTGCAGGGCGTTGGCGAAGTAGCGCGCGCTGAACAGCCCCACCGGGCCGCTTTCGCCGGATTCGATGCGCCGTTTGAGCGCTTCCACCGCCGCCCCAAAGCGGAATTTGAAGCCCACCTGCGTGACGACCCCCGCGGCCTCCGCAGCGTGCACCATGCGCCATGCCAGGGCGGAATCGAGCGCCAGCGGCTTCTCCACCAGCAGGTGGATCCCCCGCTGCGCGGCCAGCTCGACCTCATCGCTGTGCCCGTAGGGGGGCAGGGCGACGATCAGCACATCCAGCCCGGCTTTTTCGATCAGGTCGTGATGGTCCGTGTAGACCGCCGCCTGCCCGCCGGTAAACTGCTGCGCCAGCGCCGCGGCGCGCTCCGGGTGACGGTCGCAGACGGCGGCCAGTGCCACCTGATCCTGCAGCTCCAGCAGCACCCGGGCATGCTCGCGGGCGAAGCTGCCGCAGCCTAAAATGCCCACCTGCAGCCTGCTCATCTGGTACGCTCCTTTTGTTGGATCACTTTTCAGCTTCCGAGAAGTCCAGCACCACCTGCAGCACGTCGCCGCGGCCTTCTGCCAGAAGCCGGTACGCTTCCGCAGCCTGCCTGAACGGGATGACGTGGGTGATCAGCGGGCGCAGGTTCAGCTCGCCTTCCGCCTGCAGGCGCATGACCGTCTGCACCAGGCGCTCGCGGTTCCAGCGGTGGCTGATGTGCGCCGGCGAGGCGGAGATCTGCGAGCAGATCAACTGCACCCGGTTGTGGTGGAACTCCTCGCCCAGATACAGGCCGCGCGCTTCTCCCTGGAAGAAGCCCAGGCTGACCACGCGCGAGTTGAACGCCGCGGCGCGGATGGCTTCGTTGAGCGCCGCGGCGTTCCCGGTCACCTCGATCACCACGTCCGCCCCCAGGCCGCCGGTCTGCGCTTTGATCGCTTCGGCGGGGGATCCCTGCTGCGGGTTGAGCGCTGTGTCGATCGCCCCCAGCCGGTGGGCAAGTTCCAGGCGCTCGTCGAAGAGATCGACCCCGATCACGCGCGCCCCCGAGCGGCGGGCAAGCTGGGCGGCGATCTGCCCCGGCACGCCCAGGCCGAAGACGGCGGCCGTTTCGCCGATCAGGATCCCGGCGTCGTGGATCCCGTTGAGGGCTACCGGGCCAATGTGGGAGAAGATCCCCAGGACCGGGTCCAGCCCGTCCGGCAGGATGCGTGAGGCAGCGCGTTCTGCAGGGAGCACCGCCGTGCTGCGGTGCCCCCAGATGCCGTACACGATATCGCCCTCGCGCGGGGCATCGACGCCGGGCCCCACTTCGACCACCTCGCCCACCTCTTCGTAGCCAAAGCCGCCCAGTGGGTAAGTCTGGCTGGGGTTTGCTGCAGGCAGGAACAGGCGGCTGCGGGAATCCCACTGTTTACGGGTGTAGGGGTTGGTGCCGCGGTACAGGCTGAGCTCGGTGCCGGCGCTGATGCCCGAATACAGGGTGCGCAGGCGCACCTCGCCGGCCTGCAGTGGACGCTCTTCGACACTGCGGAAATCGATCTCCCCCGGCTGCGGAAGGTATAACTCGGTGCTCATGTATTTCTCCGTGATGATGTCATTCTGGTCCGCCTGCGGCAGACCGGGATAAGTATAAACCAGGCGGGGAGGGCAGGGCTAAAAATGGGGTGCATATTATCTCGCTTCCACGCAGAGCGTGGGAGCGCCAACCGGGGCGCTCCGCGCCCGCTGCCGGGCAATTCGCAGTCATGGATCAACCGGCTGCGCCGGTGAGCGAGTTAAAACCGGTCCAGAATGCCCGTCTGCTGCTCGCTGCTCCTCGTGCCCCTGATGCGTGCGCGGCCGGCACCCCTGCGGGCAGCTGCCCTGATCTCAGAAACAGCCCATATTGGGGAATGTGCCTTCTCGCTTTCAGTTTACTGCCTGTACATTGCATTCCCCGTATCCCTGGTCGCTGAGATCCGCGGGTTGTCTATTCAGCAGTCAAGCAGTTTTCGACTGAGCATACGAAATATGCCGCTCTGGATTCCTGGCTGCGGTTTCCAGGCTGCCTGGTTACTATGAAGAAGTTAAAAACCTGCCTTTGTAAAAGGTAAGCTTTACCCGCTGTCATGAATGCGATGTAATCAGGAAAATTAGTCTGTAATCAGGACAATTGTATGCAGCCAGGGATGACACATGACACATGCCGCCTTTTGGGGGCGCGGTTAAAATGACATTAGCCTCTATCATGAACCAATTTCAATGCTGTTGCGGAAATGGAGTCTTCTCCTGCTGCGCGCACAGCACCAGATCCATCATAAAGGTAAGGTATCGTGATCACCCAAGAACAGATTCAAAAGGCGCTCACCCAGGTAATTGACCCTGAGCTGGGCCGCAATATCGTCGAACTGGGTATGGTTCGAGACATCCAGATCCAGGACGGTCATGTCGATCTGACCCTGGTCCTCACGGTGATGGCCTGCCCGCTGAAGAATCAGCTCAAGCAGGACACCGAAGCCGCTGTCCGCTCCGTCCCGGGTGTGGAAAGCGTCACCGTTAAACTGGACGCCATGTCGCCTGAGGAGCGCCAGAAACTGCAGGACAGCCTCTCTCCGGCGCTGCGCATGAACCGCATCGGCCGCGTGGTGGCGGTGATGAGCGGTAAGGGCGGCGTGGGCAAGTCCTCGGTCACCGCCATGCTGGCGGTCGCCCTGCAGCGCATGGGGCACCGCGTCGGCGTGCTGGATGCCGACATCGGCGGGCCCAGCATCCCCAGGCTGTTCGGGATCAAAGGCCCCGTGCGCGGCGGCCCGCTGGGTATCCTGCCCGTTGAAACCCGCACGGGCATCAAAGTGATGTCCACCAACCTGATGCTCCCCGAAGAGGACGCGGCGCTGATCTGGCGCGGCCCTGTGATGAGCGGCACCGCCCGCCAGTTCTGGAAGGATGTGTGCTGGGGTAAGCTGGATTACCTGCTCGTCGACCTGCCGCCCGGCACATCCGATGTCACGCTGACCGCCATGCAGAATTACCCCCTGGACGGGGTGGTGATGGTCACCATGCCGCAGGGCCTGTCGTCTATGGTCGTGCGCAAGACGGTGCACATGTGTCAGGAGCTGAAGGTCCCCATCCTGGGCATCGTGGAAAACATGAGCTACTTCGTCTCGCCGGAGACCGGCACGAAGTTTGAAATCTTTGGCCCCAGCCATACCGGCCTGGTAGCGGAATGCTCCGGCGCGCCTATCCTGGCCCGCCTGCCCATCGACCCACAGCTCACATCCCTGGCCGATTCAGGTCACATCGAGGAGTACGAAAGCGAGGCCTACGCCGAACTGGCATCGGCATTTATCGAAGCGGCTTCGCCGGTCGAACCGGCGCCGGCGGCGCCCTGGCTGCGCTAAAACTATGCCAGCCTGCTGACGGTCTGGAAATGAGATGGCTGCAGGCGGTCTGTGAACAGGATGCGGACCGCTTGCAGCCGCCGGACACCGTTAACCTTACCAGTCGAATGTTCCATCACTGCACGCTCTCATGCAGCCAGCGCAGCGTGCAGGGAAAGAGTGGGTTTATCGCAAGTGAACCTATCGAGGGTAACGCCTGAAACGACGAATGCCGTTGAACTCCAGCACGCCCAGGGACGGAGGGGGAGTTTTCTGGCGTCCCGGTTCGGCCTGCGTTTCAAGCTCGTCGCCCTCACCACCAGCATCGCGCTGGTTGTCATCTGGCTTTCCGTTGCCCTCCTGTTCAATTTCCAGCGCCAGCAGTTAATCGAAAGCACCTACAACACCGCCGAAACGCTCACTGGCGCCATTCAGGTCAGCCTGGAGCACGCCATGCTGACCCGGGATTGGGAGATGGTCGACCAGGTCCTCCATGCTGTGGCCCAGGAAGAAGCCGTGACCTCGGTGCGCATCATGGGCCCAAACGGGAAAGTGCGCGCCAGTACGATCCACAGCGAAAAGGGTGTGCAGTTTGGCATGAACAGCGCCATCTGTCAGAGCTGCCACGCACAGGGGCAGGCGCTGGAGAACCGCACCATCATTACGAACTCCTCCAGGGGCAGCCAGGCGCTGCTCAGCGTGAAAGCAATTGAGAACCAGCCGCAGTGTTATACCTGTCACGATCCGGAGCAGCAGCTCCTGGGCGTGATGATGCTCGAGACGCCCATAACCGCCCTCAACGACCAGCTCAAGCAGGCCCTGGGGCAGAGCGTGTTCCTGGGGCTGATTGCTTTCACACTGCTGGTGGGCATCCTCATCCCGGTGCTCAATCGCTATGTAATTCAGCCCATCGAGGTTCTGTCGCACGGGGTTGCCGAGATCGCCTCGGGCAATCTGGATACCGAGGTCCAGGAGGGGCAGTCTGACGAACTGGGTGATCTGGCACGCTCGTTCAACTCCATGAGCCGGCAGTTGAAGAGCACCTACGAAAAGATGGCCCGGCGCGAACAGGAACTGGCGGTCCTCAATGATGTCGGCCGGGCTGTGGGCCAGCTGCGCAGTCTGCAGGATATCCTGGATTTCACCCTGGATACCGTGCTGCACTCGTTCAGGATGGCAGCCGGGGTAATCTACCTGTGGGATGAGGACATCGGCCGCTGTGAGCTGCAGGCCGCGCGCGGGTATACCCAGGCGCAGATTGATGAAATCGTCAAACGCCGTATGTCCGGCTACGACATCCCCACGCAGGTGGCCTCCAGCGGGAAAGAAGAGCTGGTGGTCGACGTCACCCGGGATGCCCGCTTCGCCGGCATCTGGAATCCGGGCGAACCGCGTTCCTACCTGTGCCTGCCGCTCGTCTCACGCGGGACGGTGGTGGGCGTCATGTCGCTGACCACCCGTCCCGACCGTTTTCTGACGGAAGCCGATGTGAATTTTCTCAAGGCCGTCGGCTGGGAGGTTGGCATCGCCATCGATAACGCGCTGCTGCTGGACAGCGCACAGCAGCGCGAGCGGCAGGCGATTGCCCTGCACGAACTGGGCACGCGCATCTCCGCTTCGCTGGCGCTGAGTGAGGTCCTCGACGCGGTGGCCGACGCCGCCCGCGAACTGCTGCAGGCCGATATCGGGCTGGTGGGGCTGCTGGATGATGTACAGCAGATGATCGTCATCCGCTCCGTTTCCGGCGAGCCGGCCAGCAGGTTGAGGGGTGAGCGCATCCTGCTGCGCGACAGCGACTCGGAGAAGGAGTTTATCCGTGGAAAGCCCCTGCTGGTGGAAGTGTACACACCTGGCCAGCGCCTGCTGCATGACCTGGATCACCTGCCGGCTGGGCAGGTGACCTCCTTCCTGGCCGTCCCGCTGCTGCGCGGGGACCGTCTGCTGGGCCTCATTGAAGTCCTGGCACTGCAGTCGCGCCGTTTCCAGCAGTCCGACGCCGAGGTGCTGCAGCGCCTGGCCCAGCAGGTTGTGGTTTGCATCGAAAACGCACAGCTCTACAAGCAGCTCCGCTTCCTGGCTACACTGGAGGAGCGCGACCGGCTGGCGCGCGAGCTGCACGATCACCTGGCCCAGACGCTGGGCTACCTGAATGTTAAAGCTTCGATGACCGCCGATCTGGTTACCGATCGCAAATACCTCCTGGCCCTGGAGAGCCTGGATGAACTGAAGCGTGTGGCCAAAATGGCGTACACCGACGTGCGCGAGGCCATTTTCAACCTGCGCACCACCATCTCAGCCAGCACCAGCCTGCTGGCCTCGCTGCGGGAGTACCTGGCCCAGTACAGTGTGCATTACGGCCTGGATGCGCATCTGGTGATCGAGAACGACGACGCCGACGAATTTACACCCGAGGTGGCCAGCCAGCTCCTGCACATTGTTCAGGAAGCGCTGACCAACGTGCGCAAGCACTCACAGGCCACCCGCGTGCTGGTGCGCTACGACCAGTCTGGTCCCCAGATACGCGTCACAATTGAAGACAACGGTCAGGGGTTTGTCCCTGAGGAGGTTCCCAGAGATGGACACCAGCATGTGGGCCTGAACATCATGCGCGAGCGTGCGGAGAGCATCGGTGGGAGCCTGATTCTCGATTCTGCGCCGGGGCAGGGCACGCGCGTGATTGTCAGCGCCCCCATCCTGCTGGAAGAATAAAAAAGGATCACAAATGCTGCGTATCTTATTAGTTGACGACCATATTCTCTTCCGCAAGGGCGTGGCGGCTCTGCTGTCTTCACGCCAGGACGTTGAGGTGGTGGGGGAGGCCGGCGACGGCCTGGAAGCGATTGAGAAAGCGCGCGATCTGCTGCCCGACATTATCCTCATGGATATTGGCATGCCGAAGTGCAACGGACTGGAAGCCACCCGCTGCATCAAGCACGAGATGCCGCATGTCAAGATCGCCATCCTGACCGTCTCAGACGATGACCAGCACCTGTTCGACGCCATCAAGAGCGGCGCCCAGGGCTACCTGTTGAAGAACCTGGAACCGCGCCAGCTCTACGACATGCTGGACAGCCTGGCGCGCGGTGAAGCGCCGCTTTCCGGTGCCATTGCTATCAAGATCCTGGAGGAATTTACCCGCCCGCAGCGCGAGGCCGTAGTCGAAGCGGGGGTAGGCGAAGAACTGACCGGCCGCGAAATCGAGATCCTGCAGCTTGTCGCCGAGGGGCTGACCAACAAGGAAATCGCCCAGCGGCTGTGCATCTCTGAGAACACCGTCAAGATCCACCTGCGCAACATCCTGGAAAAACTGCACCTGCAGAACCGCATCCAGGCGGCGGTATACGCCGTGCGCCAGGGGCTGGTGGACGAAACCGGCTCCTGACGGCACAGAGCGCCGCCTCCATATAGCCCAGTTGGGCTATATGCCGTCCGGCACATACACCCAGATGAGCTATCTACGGATAGCTCTTTTTGCTTTTAAAGATCGCCCGGAGTAGTGTACCGGATAGGGGTCAATTTCATTATGATGTAATTGGAAAAAGTATACATTTTTCTCCCCAGTTAATGACAACGAAATACGTAAACGGCTCTCACAGGCTGGACTGCTTTCAGGAAAGGAGTGTCTCAGAAGAAAAATCAACCCCAGGGCCCTATCCAGCAAGTAAGCAATTGTCGATTCAGCAAAACTATTGTGGAGGATATGATGGCACCAGTTGAACGGCGAGACAAGCCGGAACCCGTAACACGGAGAGATAAAAAGCCAGATCCCCGGACGCCTCAGCAGGAGCAGCAGGTGGAGAGCGGCGGCAGCCTGAACCGCCGTGAGTTCCTCACCCTGACCGGCACCGGAATTGCGGGTCTGGTCATCGGCGGCGTGGTGGGACGAGAGCTGTTCCCTAAAGAAGCGCCTCCCGCCCCTGGGCCTACCCCGGCGGCTCCAGCAGCGGAGGCACCTGCCGGTGAAGAATCGCCTTATAAGGCCGGTTACAACCTGGTCTATGACCCTTACCTCTGCACCGGCTGTCTGTCCTGCGCCACTGCATGCGCGGAGAAGTGGGCAGCCGAACTGCACCCCGAAGAGACCAAAGACGTAGTCAATCTGGAGTTCTCCCGCATCCGCCCCATGCGCTTCCAGTATGTGGACGTGGTGAACATGTGCCACTACTGCCAGCTCGAAGCCTGGGCGGAAGGTACGGATGAGTTCCCCTGCCAGTTCGTCTGCCCGGAAGACGCCATCATCACCGTTCCGGAAGGCGAAGGCAAACCCGGCTTCTACGGTATGGGCTACAAGTGGGTCGACCAGGACAAATGCCTGGGCGTCGATAAGTGCTGGCGCTGCGCAGAGATCTGCGAGGATCAATTCGGCAGCGGCATCTCTTACGACCCGATCAGCAAGAAGGCCCAGGTCTGCACTCGCTGCGGCGGTGATCCGGAATGCGTCAAGGCCTGCCCGAACGGCGCGCTGCAGTGGGTCCCACAGTTGAAGAACGGCCGCTATTTTGCTCAGTCTCCGACCGCTGCGGCTGAACTTCTTTACCGCAAGATGTACAACGTGAGGAGGACTCTATAATGGCCGAGCTAAAAGGGATGACCGGTAAGATCGCACGCGTCGATCTGACAAGTGGAACCGTTACCGTCATCGAACCCGAAGAAGAAGTTTATCGGAAATATCTGGGTGGTTCGGCCCTCGGACTGTACTTCCTGATGAAGGAAGGCATTGCCAGCCCCGATATCCACCCCCTGTCTCCGGAAAATCTGTTTCAGGTCATGATCGGCCCCATCACCGGCGCCGGTCCGAACGCCCGCTCGGTCACCGTCACCAAGAGCGCCTACAACTTTATCTCCATCGCTACCAGCGGCGGTCACGCGGCTTCTGAGCTGAAGTTTGCTGGCTGGGACGGCATCCAGGTGGTCGGAAAGGCCGAAAAACCGGTTTACATCGCCGTGATGGACGATGTGATCGAGATCCGCGACGCCAGCCACGTGTGGGGCAAGAGCATTGAAGAAGGCGAAATGATCCTCAAGTCTGAGGTCACCGCCGAGCTTGAGACCCGCGAGGCGATGATTCGCGACGCCGACCTGACCCCCGAATGGGCTGCCCTGCGCCCGCCCAAGCGTGAAGGCCTGGGCAAGAAGCGCCTGGCGCATGTCTGGATGATCGGCCCGGCAGGCGAAAACCAGGTCTGGTTCGCCAATGTGATGACCGAAGGCGCTCGCGCACACGGCCGCTACGGCCCCGGCGCAATCATGGGCTCCAAGAACCTGAAAGCCATTGTGGTGCGCGGCACCAAGGGCCACCGCCTGGCCGACAAGGCGAACTTCATGCGCCTGGTCAAAGAAATCCAGCAGTCCGAGCTGGGCAACTACGCCATGCGCACGCTGGGTACCACGAACATCGGCTCACGCGCCAACCTGATCGAGAACGGCTACCCGGTGCGCAACTGGCAGTACACCGGCTGGGCCGACCCGCACATCAAGGCCATCGACGGCGTCTTCATGGACATGACCTCCTACGTGAGAAAGCAGGCCTGCCCGAACTGCTTCATCCACTGCCTGATGACGGTAGAGGTCACCTCTGAAGACCCGATGATGGACGGCATCCTCACCGACATGCCCGACTGGGAGGCTATGGGTCAGGTGGGCGGCAACCTGGGTTACTTCGAAATGCCCGGCGCGACTCCTGCCGATCCCTTCACCGGCACACACGTCGACGAGGCCGAGAACCTGGCCAAACTGCAGTTCACCACCTTCCTCTTCGATAACTATGGAATGGACTTCATCGAGGGCGGCGCTCTGCTGGCCATGCTCATGGAGCTGCGCCAGCGCGAGCTGATCACCCCTGAAGACCTGGACGGAATCGACCTGCAGTGGGGCGATGTCCACGCTGTGGAAGCCATCGTCAAGAAGCTTGTTTACCGCGAAGGCATCGGCGATGTGCTCGCCAAGGGCGCCTGGGAGACGGCCAAATACTTTGCCGAGAAGAAGGGCAAGCCCGAGATCATGAAGTACCCGCAGACTGGCCGCCGCTACGGCCAGCCGGCCCACGGCACCCGCGGTGAGGACAAGGACGCCCTCGAATACGTCACCGTCTCGCGCCCCTGCGAGCACACGGGCGGCGGCGGCGCTGGCTTCATGCAGGGCGACTATGCTGCCGCGATCGCCGGCCAGAACAACAAGTGCGCCACCGACTCGCTCGTGGCCTGCAGCTTTGGCTCGGGTCACATGGCCGGTAAGGTTGTGGACCTGGTCAAGGCGGCTACCGGCTGGACGGACTTCACCGAAGAAGACCTCTTCAACGTAGGTGCCCGCCAGTACGCCATGGCCCGCCTGTTCGACATCCACACCCAGCAGCTCAAGGATCCCAAGGAAGAATGGGATAAGCTCGTCCCGGACCGCTGGTTCGACGACCCGATCCCCTTCGGTATCCACAAGGGCGAAACTGCCTACGACGGCGACCGCAAGAAGTTGTTCGACGAAGCGCTGCCGGCCTACTGGAGGGAGCGCGGCTGGACCGAGGACAAGGGTATTCCGAAGATCGAGACCCTGAAGGCGCTTGGCCTCCCCGATGAGGTCGTCAAGATCGCCGAACAGCACCTCTGATCCTGACGGCTGCAGGTGCATTGACTGGAGGCCCCACCTGGATGTCCCCCACCGGGCTGGGGCCTCCTGAATAACTTAATACATTTACGGACCTGCCAGAATTTTATCGATAGCAAAGGACACGGCCGGCAGCATGGAATATGAGCAGTTGTTTGAACGCAATCTGGGGATCTTTACGCCTCAGGAGCAGGCCCGCATACGCGATTCCCGCGTGGTCATTGTTGGCACCGGCGGCATTGGGGGTGTGGTAGCCGTGGCGCTGGCTCGCAGTGGGATGCAGCACTTTGTGCTCTTCGAGCACGATACCTACCAGCCTTCGAACATGAACCGCCAGATCGTCTGCCGCACCGACACGCTCGGCATGAATAAGGCCATTGCTGTGTGCGAAGAGATCGGCAAGATCAACCCGGCTGCGGAGGTGGAAGTCTTCCCGCGCGGTCTGCGCCCGGATGAAATCGACCAGGCCATCCAGATGGGTGATGTGTTTATGCCGGCCGCGGATGAATGGCCGCTGAGTATCGCTGCGCTGAACCGGGCTAAAGAACTGGGTAAGCCGGCCATTATGGCTTATCCGGTAGGCGCGCTGACCCGTGTGTGCACCTTCCTGCCTGAGAGCCCCTACGCAGCGGAGTGCCTGGTGATGCCCTACCAGGCCCCTTATGAAGAACTCATCGACTTTATGAACAACCCCGCCAACCGCCGCATTCTGCATTACTACATGCACGAAGGCGCCTGGCTTCCGGATTGGTTCGCCGAGTGGTGCGAGGGCCGCAGGCCGCATGCCCAGTTCTGCATTCCGGTGTGGATTACCGGTTCGCTGGCGGCGCTGGAGATTATCAAACTGGTTTCGGGCAAGTGGAAGCCGGTGGCGGCGCCGCGCTACTGGCATATCACCCCCGAAGGGGCCAGCATCCGCAGGTTTGGACTGGGGCGGCGGCTGCTTTCACGCTATATGCGCCATGGGAGAGGGAACCGAATGCTGCCCTTCCTGGCAAAACGCCCCGGACTGGTGCGCCTGTTCACCCGCCTGATCAGCTGACCGCTGAACGCGTTTGTGCGGTAGACGGCACCAGGACCAGAAGAGGACAGAAGTGAAAATACGCGGTATTGAAATCAATTTCCTGGCTCTACTGGGGACAGGCCTGTTAATTGCCTCGATGTTCTTCCCCTGGTGGAGCTTCGCGCTGGAATGGACCCCACGGACGGATATTTACCCCTATGTGATCGATGGGCCGGGGAGCGAACTGGTCGGGTATTCGCGCAGCCCTTCGATGAGCATTCTCACCGGAGTACTGGCCGCCTGCATTCTCATGATGCTGGCCGGCGGGTTCCTCAGGGGAAAAGCGGCTCCCATCCTGCTGGGGATTTCCGGCCTTCTCACCCTGACCGGCAGCTTCCTGTTGATCAGACGTCTGGGTGGTGTGGCTGCCCGTTTTCACATCCCCCTGCACGGCAGCGGTACGACCTTTTACGAAATGATGATCATCGAAACCTGGGCGTCCCTCCAGCCGGGTTTGTTTCTGGCTGTAGCAGCGGGCCTCCTGGCGCTGCTCGCCTGTCTTTCCGAAACGCGTTTGTTTCGCGGAGGTTAGTTAACCATGAAAGAGGATGTCCAGCAGCAGGTTTCAGAACTCGAGGAGCAGTATTCTCGCGGCCAGATCAGCCGCCGGGATTTCCTGCGTGCGCTGGCTCTGCTGGGTATCGGTCTGGGCCTGGGTGAAGTGACCGCTGCCTGCAGCCCGGCTGCGGATGCGGTCCGGCCGTCCGCCGCCTCAGCGACCCCCACCGCCCTGCATCGTGAATGGATCAACGACCCTGGTTTTGGCGAGGTCACCCCCGGGCCGGCTCCAACCAGCCCCTGGGCCGGGCAGCCGGTAGCCGGCAGCTCCGCGGCCGCGGAACCGGCAGCCGCTGGGCCCACGCCCACGCCAGCGGAAGAACAGGCCTCGCCCACTGCCCCGGAAGCCCCCCAGCAGCCTCCGGCGGCCAAAGTGTTTTTCTGGAGCTGTACGTCCTGTAGGGAGCGCTTCCCTAATTTAGACGCCCTGGAGCGCCACACGTTGAAGGTTCACTGGCGCCGCATTCCTGAAATCCGCCAGGTAGACGAGCCCACTTACGCCCGCTTCATCGTCGGCGAACTGGAGCGCTTCGACGAACGCAACACCGCTTTCTGTCGCGAGGTCTGGGATAAAGAATATCAGGCCCAGCTGCAGGCAGCCGCCGCACTGGCGCCCCCGTTGAACGCGAAGGGCATCGAGGGCCGGGCGCTGGGAGCCGGGGCAATCTTTGTCGACGATTACGCCGGTTCGTTCAACCCCGAGTACCGCGGCTACGACGGACGCCAGCGGGAGGGGGGCGGGTTATACAGCTGGGATGAGGAACCCAGCCCCGAGCGTTTCCCGGTGGACGACCCGGAATGGATGACCGCCCGCGTTAAACAGGTGGCGCGCTTTTTCGGCGCCAGCCTGGTAGGCATCACGAAGGTCGATCCGCGCTGGGTGTATTCGCACTATTTTGAACGCACCACCGGCAAGACCGGGAAGCTGGAGATCCGTTACAGGTACGCCGTTGTGATCGCCACCGAGATGGACTGGGATTTCGTCAACACCTCGCCGGATTGGGAGGCCAGCGCCGCGGCCGCCCTGGGCTACTCGCATATGGTCGAGGTGGCCGGATCGCTGGCGCGCTACATCCGCATGCTGGGATACCCCGCGGTGCCCAGCGGCAACGACACCGCCCAGAGCATCCCCCTGGCGATCGATGCCGGCCTGGGAGAGCTGGGCCGCAACGGCCTGCTGCTCACCCCCGAATTCGGCCCGCGTGTGCGCCTGTGTAAGGTCTTCACGGACTTACCCCTTATTCCAGACCGTCCCATCGACTTCGGCATCCAGACTTTCTGTGAGACCTGCCACTCCTGCGCGCAGTCCTGTCCGGTCGACGCCATCCAGTGGGGCGACCGCAGCACCGAGGTCCCCTCCATCTGCAACCGCAAAGGGCTGCTGCGCTGGACGGTGGACACGGCGCGCTGTTATCTGTACTGGAAAGAGAACGGGAAAAGCTGTGGAAACTGCATGGCAGCCTGCCCCTGGGCTTTCCAAAACCCGCGAGACTGGCTGGAGTACCCCAAGCAGTAATCGTTATCCGAACTTTATACATTCAGAAAGGGTGCAAACACATGGAAGTAGATATCCAAAAGGTCGATGCTATCCTGGAACGCCACGGCACCGAAAAGCGCAGCCTGATCCCTGCGCTGCTGGAGATCCAGGATGAGTATCACTACCTGCCCCCGGAAGCGCTCGAGCGTGTGGCCGAGCACATCCGGGTGCCGATGATCCAGGTGTACGAGGTGGCCTCTTTCTACAAGGCGTTCAGCCTGGAGCCGCGCGGCAAGCATATTGTCACCGTTTGCCTGGGCACGGCCTGCCATGTGCGCGGCTCTGACCGCCTGATCGATCAGGTGGGACGCATCCTGGGCATCGAGCCTGGCCAGACAACCGAAGATTACCAGTTTACCCTGGAGGGCGTGAACTGTTTGGGGACCTGTGCCCTGGGGCCAGTGATGGTGATCGACGGCAAATATTACGGCAATATGACCGCCACCAAAGTGGAGCGCATCCTTAAGAAGTACATGGCGGCCGAGGAGGTAGCAGAGAATGGTTAAAGAGCGAACCCCAGCTGCTCTGGCTCTGGAGAAACGGCGCGGAGAAATCCTGGCCGGCCGCGATCCATCCAGGCCGTGCATCACCGTTTGCGCCGGGACTGGCTGCACCGCCGGCGGCGGTTTGGATCTGTGCACTGCCCTGAAGCAGGCTGTCAGCGATCAGGGTGCACAGGATAAAGTCGACGTCAAGATCACCGGCTGCCGCGGTTTCTGCGAGCAGGGCCCGCTGGTCACCGTGCTGCCCGATAAGATCTTTTACACCCGTGTGCAGCCCAGAGACGCCGCCGAGATCGTGCAGAAGACCATCCTGGAAGGCCAGGTGGTGGAGCGCCTGCTCTATAAAGACCCGGTCAGCGGCGAGCGCTGCGTGCACGAAGATGACGTGCCCTTTTACAGAGAGCAGATGCGCGTGCTGCTGCACGACAGCGGCTCGATCGACCCTACTTCCATCGACGATTATCTGGCGGTAGGCGGTTACCAGGCGCTGCAGAAGGCGCTCTTCGATATGCAGCCCGAGGAGATCATCGCCGAGGTGAAGAACGCAGGTCTGCGCGGGCGCGGCGGCGCCGGCTTCCCCACCGCCACCAAGTGGGAGCTGTGCCGCAGGGCGCCAGGCGATCCCAAGTATGTGATCTGCAATGCAGACGAGGGCGACCCTGGCGCATTCCAGGACCGCAGCCTGATCGAGGCCAACCCGCACAGCGTGCTCGAAGGCATGATTATCGGTGCTTATGCCATCGGCGCCAGCCACGGCTTCATTTACATCCGCCACGAATATCCCCTGGCGGTGGAGCGCATCCGCCTTGCCATCCAGGCCGCGCGTGAATACGGCCTGCTGGGCGAGAATATCCTGGGGAGCGGCTTCAGCTTTGACGTGGACGTGCAGCTTGGCGCCGGCGCGTTTGTGTGCGGTGAAGAGACTGCGCTCATCGCTTCCATCGAAGGCAGGGCCGGTGAACCCACCGCACGCCCGCCCTATCCGGCCCAGAAAGGGCTGTTCGGGCAGCCGACCAACATCAACAACGTCAAAACCTGGGCCACCGTCACCCACATCATCAACAATGGCGCAGACTGGTACAGCCAGATCGGGACGGAGAACAGCAAGGGCACCACGATCTTCTCCCTGGTGGGCAAGATCAAAAACACCGGCCTGATCGAGGTCCCCATGGGCATCACCCTGCGCACGCTGATCGAGGAAATCGGCGGCGGGTCGGCGACCGGTAAGAAGCTCAAAGCCGTACAGACCGGCGGCCCCTCAGGCGGCTGCATCCCCGAGAGCCTGTGGCACCTGCCGGTGGACTACGACAGCCTGAAAGAAGCCGGCTCCATCATGGGCTCGGGCGGCATGATCGTCATGGATGAAACCACCTGCATGGTGGACATGGCGCGCTACTTCCTGGAGTTCTCCCGCTTCGAATCCTGCGGGAAGTGCACCGCCTGCCGCGAAGGCGTGACCCGCATGTACGAGATCCTGGACTACATCACCCGCGGCTATGGCCAGGAGGGTGATATCGAGCTGCTCGAGGAAATCGGCAAGTCGATTAAAGAGAGCGCGCTGTGCGGCCTGGGACAGACCGCCCCGAACCCGGTGCTGACCACCATCCGCTATTTCCGCGATGAATACGAAGCACACATCATGGACAGCCGCTGCCCGGCCGGCGTGTGCAAGGAGCTGATCACCTACTACATCATCCCTGAGAAATGCAACGGCTGTGGTCTGTGTCTGCGCATGTGTTCGAGCAACGCCATCAGCGGAGAGAAGAAGCAGCCCCACGAGATCGATACGGAACTGTGCATCCGCTGCGGCATCTGCAGAGATGTGTGCAATTTTGACGCCGTTATGGTGGAATAGGGAGTGCATGCAATGGTAAATGTAAAAATCAACGGTGAAGAGATCCAGGTCCCCGAGGGCACTTCGGTGCTCGAGGCCGCCTGGCACGCGGGGATCTACATCCCCACCCTGTGTAATGATCCCGACCTGACCCCCTACGGCGCCTGCCGGCTGTGCCAGGTGGAGATCACCCGTAACGGCAGTGGACGGAAGACGATCACCACCTCCTGCAACACCACCGTCGAAGAGGGCATGGTGATTGAGACCGACACGCCCGAGGTGGAGGCGAACCGTCGCGTGATGGCCGACCTGCTGCTGTCGCGCTGCCCCGAAGTGCCTTCCATCCAGCGCATCGCTGCGGAACTGGGCGTGTACGAGCCCAGCTACCCGGCCGAAAACCAGGATGAAGACTGCATTCTGTGCGGCCTGTGCGTGCGCGCCTGCGACGAAATCGCCGGGCAGCATGTGCTCGGCCTCGTGGGGCGCGGCGGCGACCGCCGGGTGACCAGTGCTTTTGGCGAGCAGCCCGAAGTCTGCGACACCTGCAACGTGTGTGTGCAGTACTGCCCCACTGGGGCGATCACCCGCCTGCCCGCACCGAAGATCGGCCGCCTGCACAAGGCCAACGCCAAGAAGTGGCAGCGCGCTCGCCAGGCAGTGCAGTACACCGCCCTGGCGTTCTTCCTGATTTTTGTGGGCCTCACCCTGACGGGGACAAACACCGGCGCCCCGATCAACCTGTTCTCGCGCATGAACCCGCTGCAGGCCCTGGTGGCCATGGTCGGCGGGCGCGAGCCGATCCTCAACTACTGGCCGGCGCTGATCACCGTGGCCGCCACCCTGCTGGTGGGCCGTGTATGGTGCGGCTGGTTCTGCCCCCTGGGGGCCGTGCTCGAGCTGTTCGGCCGCACCGGGCGCTTCTTCCGCTGGCAGAATTTACGGCGTTTGAAGTATGTGATCCTGTTCGTCGTCATCGTCATGGCCGCCTTCGGCAGCCTGGCGTTCATGTACTTCGAGCCGATCACCATCTTTGTGCGCGGCCTGACCGCACCCGCGAAGCCGCTGCTGGCCTACATCGGCCTGGAGGACAAGAAGGACTTCGTCTGGCCGGCGATCTCGTGGTGGACGATCGCCATCCCCTTCGTGCTCGTGCTGCTGCTCAACCTGGTGGAGCGCCGCTTCTGGTGCCGCTACCTGTGCCCGCTGGGCGCGCTGATCGGCCTGGGCTCCAAGTTCGCCTGGATTAAGCGCGTGGTCAACCAGAAGAGCTGCGTGCAGTGCGGCGACTGCGCCGCCCTGTGCACCATGGGCGCCATCAGCCCGCAGAACGACTTTATCTCCGACCCGGCCGAGTGCATCATGTGCATGGACTGCGCCGAGCCCTGCCCGAAGACGGCAATCACCTTCGAGCGCGGCCCGCTGGTGAGCTGGCACAATGAGTTCGACCCCACCCGCCGCGAAGCCCTGGCGACCCTGGGTGTGGGCGCGGCGGCTGTGGGCCTGCTGGCCCTCGACGTGGGGAACGTCAAAGCAGCCAGATCCTCGGTTCTGCGCCCGCCCGGAGCCGGCGAGGACTTCATCTCCAAGTGCATCCGCTGCGACCAGTGCATCATGGGCTGCCCGAACAAAGCGCTGCAGCCGGCCGGCTTCGAAGCCGGTTGGGACGCCGTATGGACACCGGTGCTGGATCCCTTCTCCGGCTACTGCGACCCCGACTGCAACCTGTGCGGCCAGATCTGCCCCAGCCACGCCATCCCGCCGCTCAGCCTGGAGGAGAAGCGCAAGGCGGTCATCGGCATTGCCCAGGTGAACTTCGAGACCTGCGCGCGCTGCATGGACTGCATGGAGCACTGCCCCAACGAGGCCTTTGAAGAGGTCGAAGTGGAAGGCATCCGCGGTGTGTTTCCGCGCGTGCTGGCAGAAAAGTGTGTGGGCTGCGGCCAGTGTGTGGCCGTGTGCCCCGAGCAGGAGGAACTCGCAATTGTGGTCTACCCGGTGGACCGTGTTCCCGAAGAGCGTTATGTGACCCACCCGGTCGTCGATTGAGTAATGTCTGCAGGCCGCTCTGGCGCCTGCCCTCGCGGTAGGGTCCGGGGCGGCCTGCGCCCTCTCGAAGAGAAACTCGCCCGGCCTGCACAACTGTATCATCCCCGCTGTATTTGCTGGGGCGGATTTCTCAACAGGAGCAGTACGTTGAAACGCATCTGTGTGCTCTCCCGCAACTCCATGTTCGGCAGGGGGATCGAAACGCTGCTGGCGCAGGAAGCCGGTGTGGAGATCCTGAGAAGCGACCCTGAACTCCTTCATGAACCGGTCGAATTCCTCAAACAGCAGCGGCCGGACATCGTGATCGTCAACTGCGATCATCCGGAACCTGAGCTGACCGGTGCATTGAAGTGTATACTGCAGGAGCGTCTCAACATCAGCGTCATCGGGCTCAGCCTGCAGGATAACCGCATTTTCGTTTATCGCGGTGAGGAGCGCCAGGTGCGCCAGGTCGATGATCTGCTTGCCGCGATAAACGAATAACGCATGAGTAAACTGCCCCTCATCCTGCTGGTCCTGTGTTTGTGCCTGGCCGCCTGTCAGGCCGGGCCTGCCCTCCCCCCAACCGAAACGGCCGCCCCCACGCTGGCAGTCAGCCCCACACCAACCGACGTGTTCGAGGTGGTTGCCTGGGTGGACAACCCCAATCCGAAGCGCGGCGAGCGCGTTGTCGCCAATGCTTACCTGAGCCGCAACGGGGTGATCCTGAGCCAGATCCGCTACGAGGCCTGGTGGGACCAGCCCGGCCACGACCCCGCTGTGCCCAACTGCTACGGCCTGCTGATCTACCAGCGCGGCATCTGCACGCTGAACGCGGGCGATTTTCCGCCGGGTGAATATGTGCTCATTAAGTTCCGCATTTTCTGGAACGACAGGATCTACACGGCCGAGACCGGTTTCACACCGCAGTGAGAGAAGCGATCCGGGGTATAATCAGGGCTGGCTAGCGCTCTAGGATGGGACAAAGAGGATGCGCTCGACAGGAACCCCCTCGCAGTAGAACTGAATACCATTTACAGGAGAATACGCATGCATCGAACCCTTAATCCTGGGCTGCGTCTGCTCGCGCTGACCCTGATACTGGTCGCGCTGTTCGGGCCAGCCGCCGGCGCCAGCGCACAGGAGCCGCCATCTGGCGAGCTCTATGTGGTAATGCTGGCGCCGTTAGTGAAGATCTACGAGGGCGATACGGTGACGATCCCCTACATCGCCGAACAAAAAGTACCCCTGG
>Ga0134096_1000786_pt1 | contig 30549 bp, 26 predicted proteins | sample 7_2taG_FD_94448 | JGI IMG/M metagenome (GOLD analysis project Ga0134096, IMG submission 94448) | Switchgrass degrading microbial communities from high solid loading bioreactors in New Hampshire, USA - 7_21_20_110_A3 metaG | ecosystem: Engineered > Bioreactor > Semi-continuous > Anaerobic >... | reverse complement strand
TGAACCCAAACCCGATGATACCTACGCCGATCTCCTTCATTCGGCAGCACCTCACACCTTGATGATCTGATCCTTGTAGGACTTGGCGGCTCGCCTGAAGTCAGGCATCTCCATAGCCTTTCCGCCGTTCATTACTGACAGCTCGGACAGCAGTCCCACAGCAGTCCACTCGCAGGCCTCATAGACATCCACCGCCGGCTTGACTCCCTTGACCACCGCATCCACGAAGTCCTGCACTATGAAGAAGTCTCCGCCCCAGTGGCCGGCCGACTTCTGCTCCTCCGTCGCCGTCCTATACCGATCAGGCAGGTATTCGTAGAAGTCGCTCAGCGGGCGCCACTGCGCGTACTCCTCACCCTTGGCAAAGTCCTCAAGCCATATCTTGGGCCTGTCGCCCAGACCTCTGGCAGCCTCGTAGCAGCCCTTTGTCCCTTGCAGCGAATAGTAGGTCAAGTTGTGAGGCCTCTTGGATATGCAGTCCAACCGTATCTTAACCAGCTTTCCGCTCTCCAGCTGGCATAGAGTCAGGGTCGTATCATCCTGGCGGAAATCGGGAGAAGTGTGCCATCCGGTCCCGAAGCAGCTCACCGTCTTGATGCGATCCCCTGGGAACCACTTCATCACAGGCCCCAAGCTGTGCGTGGGGTAGAACGCACCTCTCTTGCCGAGCTGCCAGAACTTCCGCCACGAGTACTTCCCGCTTGGGTATACAGCCAACTCCCTGATGTCGTGCAGGTACTCGCCTTCGCCGAAGTAGACCTCTCCGAAGAGGCCCTGGCGCACCATGTTCTCGATGATCTGGTTCTCAGGGATGTAGCAGTAGTTCTCTGCCATCATGTAGACTTTTTTGTACTTCTCCACCCACTCTATAAGCCACCAGAGCTCGTCCATAGTGACCCCTGCGGTCACTTCGCTCATGACGTGCTTGCCGGCTTCGAGTGCTGCCAGGGCCTGCGGGACGTGGCACTGCATCGGAGTCGCAATCACTACCGCGTCGATGTCAGACTCAAGCATATCCTCGAAAACCCTATAGGTCTTGGGGATTCCGTATTTCGCCGCAGTGCTCTTGAGCAGGTCCTCATTGAGATCGCACAGCGCTTCCACGCTCACCCCGGGAATCGAGCGGAACCCGCTTATGAAGCTTAGTCCTCTAGCTCCTGCGAGGCCTACTTTCAACTCCATCATCCATCCCTCCGGCCGATCCTGGAAATAGGTCCGTCGAGTACTGACCTGTACTTCTCGATGAGATCGGGTCTCCCTATCGCTTCGAACACAGCCCTCCAGCGCGCGGGCTGGCTCTCATGCACGATGACGGGACTGTATCCGAGTTTGAGGTAAATCTTGATGGCCGGGATTCTGAAATCGTCAGTCTGCAAGACAGCCGTTGCCCTGCCCTCTGCGACCATCCTGTGCATCGCCGCCAGCGATGCCTGCAGTCCCAGACCCTTGCCCGCATGCGACGAGTGCGTCCCTACCATGTGAAGGTAACCTGTGTTCTCTCCCCACTCCGGCTTGTACCACGCTGCGGCTGTGGCGACAGGCTTGCCGTTGGAACACACGAAGAGGACCCGCTCAGGCTGAAATGCCTTGTCGCCTTTCATGATCTTGTCGAAGCTGATGTTGGGATCCTTGAACGAATCCCGGATGATCTCATCCCAGGCAGCCTCGTCGCCCGGCTGGAAGTGCCTGATCGAGTACGAGGCCGGCACCTCGCACTCAGGCAGATCAGACAAGGGTGCAACCATCACTAACTGTGGTTTTCCCTCCCATGGCGGGCGCGGCGACTCGTTTCCCTGCGCTCTCTTACTCGCCATCTATTCCTTACCTCCGCTTACGGCTGTCCTCCCGGATCGTCCGGGCCGATCCCCCATATCTTCCTCGCGTACTCGATCGCTTCCGGCGTCAGCTTGACTTCCCCGCGGATACTCGGCCACGGCTGCCCGGGGCGCCTGTCCTCAGGGAACGGAGACCAGTCGTCGTTCTCGTACTTCTTCCTGACTTCCTCGTTGCGGAAATCCGGTATCTCAACCGGTGCTCCGTTTGCAAGAGCCGACCGGTAGCCCTGAATTCCCACTATCGACATGTCGATTCCCTTGTAGACATCGAGATAGGGGGTCTCGCCGGTTCGGATGGCTTTTGCGAACTCCCTCATTGTGAAGTAGTCGCCGCCGCCATGGCCCGCCTTTCTCGCAAACTCCTCTGTGCCTTCGGGGAAGTTGGGCAGATAGATCTGCTCCTCAACCTCGCCCTCACGCATTTCCCAAGGCTCGTGACGCACGCGCAGCATATCCTGATTGCCCACTCTGAGGTTTTCCATCAAGCCCCGGGTCCCGTGAATGCGGTACCAGTTCCCGTGTCCGCGGAGCCCAACTCCGATCAACCGCACTACGGACTCATTGCTCATACGGCACAATATCACTGAAGCTACGTCGCCGCGGCCGACTCCGAGACCCGCGTTGAGTGGACGCGGGATGCAGAGTGCATTGACACTGACCGGACGCAGGCCCGTGATGAACATCAAGGGTCCCATGGCGTGAGTGCAGTAGTAGGTAGCCGGATTGTGGTTTCGCCAGTGGTTGAACCCAGGAGAGATACTTAGGCGCCACTCTATGGGTCCTGGATGGACATACTCGCCCTCACCGTACTGTATCTCGCCGATCGCCCCCTGTTGGTACAGCCGCCTCATCTCCTGGTTGTAACGGAAATACGGGTAGTTCTCAGCGAAGAGGTAGATCTTCTTGCTCTTCTCGACAGCTCTCGCCAACGCCACTCCTTCGCCGAGGGTCTTGCATGCGCTGGTCTCGCTCATAACATGGATGCCTGCCGCCAGCGCTTTGAGTGCCAACGGAACGTGTTGATGGAAGAAGTTGGCCAGAACGACTCCATCCATCTCATGTTCAATGAACTTGTCGAAGTCCGTGTAAGTGGTCACGCCTTCGAGCCGTTTGGCTGCGTTCGCAAGTGTCTTTTCATTTGTCTCGCACAGAGCCACCACCTCTGCGCCCACATCAGGAGCAATGCGTGCGAAGTCCATCCCGCGCTTGGCACCGACAACACCCAGGCGAATCTTCTTCTCGGTCATTCTAACCACCCTCCTAGCAGTTTTACTGGATCGTCGTCACTTCCCACCCCATCAGCCTGCCGACAGTCGCTAGATCACTGACCTTGGCACCGTAGACTAGTGCTGCATGGTGAGTTCCTCCGGCCCTGCTGTATTGCTCGAGGAAATCCGATACTGCCATCCTCGGCCTGACCCAGCCGCGGATCGACTCGCGGAACCTGTCGACGCCGTCCGACGCACCTGCCGCCTCTAGATCGAGCACATCCAAAGGAGCAACGACCAGCCTGTATGTGTCGCCTGCAGCTGGTGCGAGATCGACCAGGACGGCTTCACCGGCTCTGAACCGGCCGTAGGCCACCAGCGACTTCTCGCCCTTGCCCAGCCTGAAGTCGTGCACCTTCAGCGTCGGCCTTTCCGCAAGCAGATTCAGGTTCGCCTCGCCCATATGGCTGAGGAAGATGCTGTTGCCCTGCCAATCCGGACAGAACATCTCGACAAACGACACTTCCGGATACGAGCGGGCTATCGCACCCACCAGTGCAGCAGTAAGGACGTCACCTTCCCCTGCATACCCGATGCCGCGAGACATGGCCTTGCTGGCCTCCAAGAACGGCATGTGGGTGAGCCCGACCTCGCTGCCGATGTCGAGGAAACTCGCTGTGAAAGCGGTAAGGCGCTCCTGCTCTATCCACTTGCGGACCACGAGGTTCGATAGCGTGCAGTTCCGGTGGACGACAGGGTCCAGGCCGTCCGACACAGACTCCCTGAGGTCTTGCTCCATCTCGTTCTTGATGTCCAGCTCCGTGACCTGTGACCGCAGCGCCGCAGCCACACCCGCAGTGAGTGACACGACTTCCACTCCTATGGTCGAGCGCAGCACCTTCTCTTCCACGAAGAAGTCGCCCATGCCGGCAAAAGGCTTGCCTATCCTGCCCACCCGCGCCCTCATCAAGCCGGAAGCAACCCTTGCCGACCTTATGCATGCAACCGCTCTGTCAAGGATGTCGGACTTCTCGAAGTGCCCGGCTACGATGGCAAAGGGCTTTCTGTTTCTCAGCAGCAGGTTGCACATGTCCTGGACGCCGTGGATGCCGTGGTTGAAGCGGATCTGGGCAGGGTCCTGGCCGGGGCCGAATTCGTATGCAGGCGTGGTATCCAGCACGATAATGGGCAAGCGCGTGCTGGCCAGGATCTCGGCTGACTCGAGTGAGGGAGAGTAAGCCAGGTGGAGAGTGACGATCGCGTCGACCTGCTGCCGCTCGAATGCGTCGACAGCCGCCGCGAACTCGGTTCGGACAGTGCAGATGGGCGCGCTGACCACTTGCACACCTCGTGCCATCAGCTGATCGGCGATCGTGTCAGCGAATCTCTCGATCGGACCCCGCCATCCGCGTTCTGCCTGATCATAGAGAGCCAGGTAGAAGGGTAACAAACCAACCTTGGGGCTGCCCATGACCACCATCTCCTTTTCACCTATCGAGCGAGGCCGAGGAGCCTCGCCGCATTCCCGTAGAACACATCCTCGATGTCCGTAGGCAGGAGGCCCGTATTGGCTGCCGCCCTGCGAAAAGCATCGATCTCCTCGTAAAGGAAGAACGTCAGCGCTTCGGCTTCCTCGCCGTCGAGCTCGCGCATGTGCGGGTCCGCACTGACGTCGCCGTATAGCCCTCGAGGGACCAGGTTCACATAGCGCCCGCACTCACATATCCGCCTGGTCCTCATGCGCAGGATCGGGAGGTCGCTCCCGAACAGAATCCGCTTCGGGCCGACGGTTTCAATGAGCCGCTCGAACACCTGCTGGTTGGAGTTGGCGCTGATGTCAAAGACCAGCTTCTCAGTCCCTGACAGGACCTCGAACGCGTTTCCCACGTCCTCAATGCAATAGGCTCTGCCCACGTGAGCGATAATGACCCTAGCGTTCGGGTACCGCCGCTCGATTTCGAGCATCTGCTCGAGGTTGACTGGATCTCTGAGCCTGCCGCTGCGGGGAATGTGGAGCATCACTACCCAACCGCGCCTGTCCACGACCTCGAGCAGGTGATGCGGGAGGAAATCGAAGATGCAGATCTCGTCGGGCTTGAGATGCTCAGGTGCAAGAGTGAGATAGACCTTTGCACCAAGGAATCCGCCTGCAGCCACGCGCTCCTCAAAGGTCTCTGCGTCCATGCTAGGAGGCGTGACCATGAGCGCGGGGAAGCCGGCCTTTCTCGCCGACTGTTGCACATAGGCATTGTCGGCGTCCAGATCAGCGGCGTTTGCTGCGGTGCCGAAGATCAGCGCAGTCACCTGCTTGTCGGGGAACATGAGCCTGTATGTCTCGATCAGGTCCTCTATGGGATTCTGTGAAGCCACCCGCGACGGCCAGGACTGGACTCGAGCTTGCACGCGGCTTGGCGCTTTGCCTCGCCTTCCACTTGGGTTGGCCCAGACATGGCAATGGACATCGATCAGTCGTTCGGGCAGGAAGTCCCGGATTCGCTCGGCGTAGAACGCCCTGTCGACCGGCTTGACCTCAAACAACTCACCCACAGAGACCTCACCTCCTCCCTCTCTGCCGATTGCCAAGCTGACTGCCATGATCAACGTCGACTGGCGAGCCTCACACTCTCTGCCGGCTCAGTTTCCGGCATAGAGCCTTTGGACAGCTCGGGTCAGTTCCTTTCATAGAACCTATGGATAGCAGGGATGCCTTCGAGATACCTTTGGTACTTCAGCTCATAGTGCTCGACCTTCTCCGGGTCTAGCTCCATGACAACGTCGCCCGGCGACATCTGGCTGTACCCATGCTGGTAGGATGAGAAGACTCCGCTTTCACTGCCCGCAATGATCGCGGCGCCCATGCACGCGGCGTCCGCCTGCTTCAGTCTGATCACACGGCCGCCCATGACATGAGCGATGATGCCCGCCCATAGGTCGCTTCTGGCCGCCCCGCCCAGGACTCTGACGCTCCTCCTGCAGCCGAGTTGCTGGAACCGCTCGACCAGCCGCCTCGCCTCAAACGCCACGCACTCCATGGTCGCCAGTGCGATGTCGTACCTGTCGTGCTCCAGTCCAAGGCCCACGATGCACGCCTTGACGTCGCCGCTGCGGCTCGGGAAGCTGGATCCGCGGAGATACGGGTAGACCAGAACCCGCTCCGCTTTCTCCATGCGGGTAGCTGCCTGCCTGTCAATGTCTGCGTAGCTCTCGACATCGGCTCCTTGCCCCGTCTCTACTCGCAGTGCGAGACCGTGTCTGAACCATTCCATCGACAGCCCAGCAGTGGGAAGAGATGCGAGTGAACCCCAGAGTCCCTTTACTACATGACGCCTCGGAGCCACACCGGCCTCTGCGTCATAGGCCGGCCCGTCGAACACGCCCAGGATCACCCAAGCAGTGCCGGTCGAGAGCATCAGGTCTCCGAGCTCGAAGGTGCCGCTGCCTACGGCTGCACAGTACTGATCGTGCGCGCCGTTGTACACCCGGACTGAGGTGCTGAGCCCGAGCTGCTCCGCTGCTGTGTTGGTTAGGGTGCCCACAAACGCCCCAGCTTCGAAGATAGGGGCAAGCCGTTCCTGCCCTACCCCCACAGCCTCCATCAGCGCTTCATCCCATTCACCGCTTACAACATCCATGAGCTGCGTCATTGCAGCGTTTGTGTAGTCGATCGCAGGTGTGCCAGTCAGGTGGAGATTCAGATAGTCTTGAGTCGAGAGGAACTTGTGGGTCCGCTGGAACAGCTCCGTGTCGTTGTCGCGGATCCAGGCGATTGCCACGAGGTTCAGGCCGGTCCCGAGATGAAAACCTGTCTTGCGGTAGAAGAACTCATCGTCATGCAGGCTCAGCATATGTTCGCGCTGTGCCTGGCCCCTTCGATCGAGCCAGACAATGGCGTTGGACAGGGGGTTTCCGTGAGCATCGACAGGAACCATGCTCCCGCCCTGAGTCGACACTGAGAGAGCAACGGCCTGGTCTCTCTTGCTCAAATCCAGGTCGCGCGTGCATTCCCTCACAACCTCAACCAGAGTCTGCCACCAGTCCTGTGCGCGCTGCTCTGTACGAACGGAATCGGGCTTGATCAGCTCATAGGTCCTGCTAGCAGTGCGGACGATCTCGCCCGACTGGCTGACCAGCATGCCCTTGGTTGCGGTGGTCCCCACGTCAACGCCGATTACGTACTCACCCATGTGACACCCACTCTCACTCGGGAGTGCGGTTCCGAGAACTCGGCACCCATTCTCACTCGAGAATGTGACACCGGTATTGTGACACTCGCTTTCACTCCAGTCCGTACTTCGCCACAGCTTCAGATGGGTCAACACCGTGCTTGACTACATCGCAGAGGGCTCGCTGGTACGCCTTTGGATCCCGTCTCTGAATGGCGTTCCTGCCGTATACGACGCCGCGGCCGCCCTCGTCGATTATGGCCTTCGCCATCTTCAGTGAGCTCAGCGAATCCGGAGTCGCATGGCCGCCCAGCCCAAGCACTGGCACAGAGCAGCCGGTCACGACGTCGCTGAACCTGACAGTCCTAAAGGTCTTGATCAAATCCGCCCCGAGTTCTGCGAGGATGCGGGTTCCCCGGAGCACGATGTCATGCATCTCCTCAGGACTGATGTTGTCACTGTCGTTGGGGAAGCACTCGCCGACGACCGGTATTCCGTATTCCCTGGCCTCATTGCACAGCTGACCGAAGATTTCGACGTTTCGCGCGTCGTTTCTCTCGTCGCCCGTCTTCAGAGTGAGAGACACGAGCACCACTTCAGCGCCCAGTGCGATGGCATCCTTCACGCGAAATGCCGGCACAGTGCGGGAGTCCTTGTATCCCCAATTGAAGCAGAACACTGTGCTCCAGTTGAGTCTGACAATGGGAATGGGAGCGCCCTTGTATGCAAAGGCGTCGCCGACGATTTTGAGCATTCCAGGCGAGAGCAGGACGGCATCGACACACGAGTCGATCTTCTTGACAGTCTCAGGCAGGCTCTCCATCCCCGGAATCGGGCCATCCATGTATCCATGGTCAATGGCTATGACTACTGCGTTCTCCCCTTCTGAAAACAGCTTGTTAAGCCTGATCTGCGTGCCATTCATATGCGGCCACCGTTCCCCTCTGCCTTTGTGTTCGCACAGATATCCGCCTGTCCATCCGCGCTGACGCCTACCTAGTTGTCCGCGCTAGTGCCTGCATGTCTGCTATCACTGATACCCGAAGTGTTTTTCCACCTCGGCGACAGCTTCCTCTATGATGTCGAGGCCCTTGAGTGCCAGGTCGTCGTCCATGATCAAAGGAGGAGAGAGCCTCAGAATGTGTCCTGCAGGCACCCATGCGAGTCCCTTCTGGAATGCCTTCTGGTATACAAGCCTGCCGGCCTCATCAAACGGCTCCTTGCTGGTCTTGTCCTTGACCAGCTCGATGCCAAGGAGACATCCCTTGCCTCGGACGTCGCCGATGATCTTGTGGTTCTCCTTCATCTGCTCCATCCGTTTGAGCATGATCTCGCCGAGGTGAGCGGACCTCTCGCAGAGGTTTTCCTCCTCGATGACCTCGAGCGAGGCAAGCGCGGCTGCGCAGGCCATGGGGTTTCCTCCGTAGCTCGACGAAGCGGAGATCTTTTCGACAGTGTCCTTGTACTTGTCGCTCACGCACATGGCGGTGACTGGGAAGCCATTCCCAAACCCCTTTCCGAGAGTCATTATGTCAGGGACGACATTCCAGTGCTCCATGCAGAACATCTTCCCGGTCCTGCCCATGCAGGTCAGAACCTCGTCTGCAAACAGCAGCGCTCCGTACTTGTCGCACAGCGCCCTGAGCTTGGGCATGAAATCGTCGGGAGGGACGATCGTACCTGCCCATCCCTGTATGGGCTCGAGCACGATCGCGGCCACCCGGCCGGTAGTCTCGTTCTTGATGATCATCTCTACAAAGTCGACGCAGTAGCAGTTGCACTCGGGATGCGTCTTGCCGAACGGGCACCTGTAGCAGTATGGCCTGGGTGCGAGGAAGAAACCAGGCGCCCTCATTCCCTGGGTATGGTCGACAATTGCGCAGCTCACCGCTCCCATGGTCTTGCCGTGGAAATCTCGCCAGAACGATATGAACTCAAACCGGTTGGTAGCTGCCCGGGCACATCTAAGGCCGGCCTCGACCGCAGTCGTGCCCGAATCGTAGAGCTGGAACCCGTTCAGGTCGCCCATGGTGATGGATGCCAGCTTCTCGAGGAGCTTCATCTTGATCTCTGTTGTGAAGTCATGGCAGTTCATCAGTTTGTGAGCGTATGTAGCGACAGCTTCGCTGATCTTGGGGTGGCAGTGGCCAAGGCCTGTAACGTATATTCCTGAGGAGAAGTCCAGATAGACATTGCCGTCCACGTCAGTCAGCGTGCAGCCCTTCCCGGAGTCAAACACGACTGGGAACAGTCGCACCTGACTGGAGTACCCCTTCATGTACTTCGAAGCTCTCGCATGCATCTCCCTCGACTTGGGTCCGGGCAATTCGGTCTTGACACGGGGAACGCTCGCAACATCGACCTTAGCCCAGTTCTTGTCGTACATCTGGCCTACCTCCTGGCTTGGTCCGGGACCATTTTGCTGCAACGGACTCCGGAAAGACCGGCTGCTCATGGGGCGCTGGAGCCCGCAACTGTACCATATCTCACTTTCGATTGTATTGTCAATATCTTTCGAATTGTTTATGTTTACGCTGAGTTTGTCCAACGGATTCGCCCGCGGAGCTTATCTTGACAGGGCGCTTTCCGGCAGTCTATCCTCAACTTGGGATGCTCCTAGGCCTAGATTTGATGCGTTCACTTCGTATCGGCACCACGACCAGCTCTGAGGAGGGTTCAGCTCTATGGACAACTTCACATTCTCACAGCCGACGCGCATCGTATTTGGCAGGGATGTCGAAAACCGAGTCGGTGAAGAAGTTCGCAAGTACGGGAAGAGGGTGTTGCTGCACTACGGCGGCGGCAGCATCCGTCGGACTGGCCTCTATGATCGTGTGGTAGCATCGCTGGAGAAGGCGGGCGTTGAGTGGAAAGAACTCGGAGGAGTCCAGCCCAATCCACGTCTGTCGCTGGTCAGGGAAGGGATCTCTCTGTGCAGGCGGTGGGGCGCCGATATCATTCTCGCTGTAGGCGGAGGCAGCGTCATCGACTCGGCAAAGGCGATAGCAGTAGGAGTCCCGTATGATGGGGACGTCTGGGACTTCTACTCGGGCAAGGCGGTCCCTGAGAAGGCGTTGCCCGTAGGCGTCATACTGACGATCGCGGCAGCCGGCAGCGAGGCGAGCAGTGGCTCTGTGATCACCAACGAAGACGGCCTGTACAAGGTCGGCACCGGCGCCAAGTGCATGAGGCCAGTGTTTGCACTCTGCAACCCTCAGCTCACTTGCACTCTCCCGCCGTATCAGACTGCGTGCGGAGTGGTGGACATCCTCGCGCACATCATGGAGCGGTACTTCACACCTCAGAGAGATGTCGACTTCACGGACCGGCTGTGCGAAGCCGCCATGATCTCGATCATGGAAAACGCACGCAGGGTAATGGCCGATCCCAACGACTACAACGCTCGTGCTGAGATCATGTGGGGTGGAACTGTAGCTCACAATGACATATTGGGAGTCGGGAGGCGTGGAGACTGGTCTTCACACCGCGTCGAGCACGAGTTGAGCGCCCTCTACGACATCGCCCACGGTGCAGGGCTGGCGATCGTGTTTCCTGCGTGGATGAAGCACGTCTACAAGTACGACATACCCAGGTTCAAGCAGTTCGCTGAGAGGGTGTTTGGCGTCTCCTCCGACGGCCGCAGTGACGAAGAAGTCGCTGTCGAAGGCATTTCCCGCTTGGAGGGGTTCTTCAATGAGATCGGCCTCCCCACGACCATTTCCAAGGCCGGTCTTCCGGTTGACCAGCTCGACACAATGGCGCAGAAATGCGCACAGGGATCGTCGGAGGTCGGCAACTACGCAAAACTGACCTTCGATACCGTGTTGAGGATACTGGAGCTTGCGAAGTGAAATCGAGACGGGGGCGTCGCCGGAGCGATTCCCGTCTCTACACCATGCAAACAAATACTGCCAGAGAGCCGGATCACTCAGCTAGAGTGATCCGGCTGTCGAGGTGCGCTAGCGACTGCTCACTTGGAGTCAGGGGCCAACTCCAGCTCCACCACAGTGTCGTATTCGTCCGGAAGTCTGGACGAACCGAAGCTCACAAAGGCATCGCTGACGAACTCAGTTGCATTCCAGGGCACACGCACCTTGAGTTCCGAGCCATCTGCCAGCAAACGGGCTTTCACGATCTTGCCTCCAAGCCCCCGGAAGTTGACCGGGCCGATGCCTCTGTCGAGCACATGGGCATAGAGCTTGTTGCCCTTCTGGGTGTACCGCCCCCACTCCGGCTTGGGTCTGTCCGCCCCCTTGCAGCCATAGATGCTCGCCCCGTTCTTCCTCATCCAAGCTCCTACCTCGCGCAGTATCTCCTTGGACTCGGCTGGGATCTGCCCTCTGGCGTTGGGGCCGACGTTGAGCAGGAGGTTGCCGCCTTTGCTGACACACTCGACGAGCGCTCGAATGACCTGCTTAGGCGATTTGTAGTCCAGGTCATTCGCACAATAGCCCCAGTGGTCGTTGAGTGTGATGCACGCTTCCCAGGGTATGGGGTCACCCTTTTCGTTCACAACGCCCTCCGGCGGGATGATCTGCTCCGGCGAGGCGAAGTCGCCTGCGTAGATCTCGGGTTTTTCGCTCTTGATATTGCCTCCAAGACGGTTGTCTATGATGATGTGCGGCTGCAGCTCACGGACCATCTTCACGAGATCTGTCGCACGCCAAGCCTCTCCGCTCATATTGCCATAGGAGAAGTCGAACCACATGATATCGATCCTGCCGTAGTTGGTCAGGAGCTCCCTCACCTGTCCGTGCAGGTAATCCACATAATTCTCGAAGTTGTGTTTCCTGTCCTTGAATGCCTCGTTGTTGCGCATCGGGTGGTGCGCATCGCCGTAGGCCGGGTAGTCGGGATGGTGCCAGTCCAGCAGGGAGTAGTAGAAGCCGACCTTCAGCCCCTCGGCGCGGAACGCCTCGACATACTCGGCCACGAGGTCACGGCGAGCAGGAGTGTTGGTGGCCTTGTAATCTGTGAGTTTGCTGTCAAAGAGGCAGAACCCGTCATGGTGCTTAGAGGTCAAGACCGCATACTTCATGCCTGCGTCCTTGGCTACTCTTGCCCATTCACGCGGGTCGTAATCATCCGGGTTGAACTCGTTGAAGAAGGGCTGATAGTCCTCAACGCTGATTTGCTCGTGGCTTCGGACCCACTCTCCCCTTGCCGGAATCGCATACAGACCCCAGTGAATGAACATGCCGAATCTGGCTTCCAAGAACCACTTCATACGTTCACTTGCGCTTTCTTTCATGCCGTCCATCCTCTCCTTTTCTCTACTGATACGCCTCTTCGTCGCTCACTCTCCGCTGCCCGCTCCGCACTGGCTCGGCCAGGATTATCTCGGGCTCTTCCTCGCCCGCCTCTCGCATTCTGCGAAGCAGCCGCTCCCGCATGACCTCCGCCACCTTCCTATGAGACTCAAACCCGATCAGGTTTCTGAGCTCGTAGGGGTCTGACTGGAGGTCGTAGAGGCACTCCTCGGCGTATCGGTCTGAACAGCTGTGCTGACCTCCATGCAGGTCTGGGGCCACGACCGAGTACTTCCATCTGCGAGTCCTAACAGCTCTGCCCACCTGGGACTCGCTGATCTGGATGAATACTTCTTCGGGCCAGTCCGCGTTCTGCTTCTTGACCAGTGGCAGTATGGATCTCCCCTGCATGTGCGGCGGGACAGGTATCCCAGCCGCGTCGAGGAGCGTGGGCGGCAAGTCCACCAGGCTGACGAGTTCCTGCAGGCGGCCGCCTCCCGTGAACCCCGGGCCGATAAGCCCCGTGGGCACACGAATCGAACTCTCGTGACAGGACCGCTTGTACTCGCGGTTGCGGGTCTTGAAGTGGCATCCGTGATCTGAGGTCAACAACACGATGGTGTTGTCCTCAAGTCCAAGACTCTTCAGCGCATCAAGCAGTCTCCCAAAGGCTTCGTCGATCCTCTTCACTATTCCGAAGTACCCACCGATATGCTGGCCTGCGCTCCCGCCAAGAGCGGTGAGGTCCGGAGGCATCCACCTGCCCGTGTACCGCTCCCTGTAACCGTCGGGTGGCACGTAGTCATCGATATGGTTCTGATGGTGCGGCTCGAGGTAGGATACGAATAGGAAGAACGGGCCGTCCTTGCTCCCATCGATGAACCTGATTGCTGCATCAGTCAAAGCGTCTACCCTGTACCCCGGCAAACGGACTTCTCGACCGTCATTGTCGTACAGGACCGTCTCGTACGGCTTCGACGTCCACTCAAGCCTGTTGGCGCCCAGCCAGTACTGGTACCCGCCTTGCTGATCCGGCCTGACCGGGTCTTCGTCTGCCAGGTGCCATTTGCCGATGTAGCCCGTGCGATACCCGGCCTCGTTGAAGTAATGCGCAAGGGTCCTTTCCTCTGCACGCAGAGCAAGCCCGTTCCTGAACACCCCTGTCGCCGTCGCATACAGCCCAGTCTGTAGGCTTGCTCGTGCAGGCGCGCACACTGGCTGGCACGTGAAGGCGTTGTACAAATGAGTCCCGCAGCTGACCATCCGGTCGAAGTTCGGCGTCAGCTCCAGAGGATTGCCATGCACGCCTGCGGTGTCCCAGCGCTGCTGGTCAGTGAAGAACACGACTACGTTCGGCCTGCGATCTCTCAACATGACCGTCACCTCGAGACAATGGAGTCGCTCAGCCATAGAGCCATAGTTAGTGTTCTGCCTCACCACTGCGTGATCCTCCGTTGCCTCGTCCTCCGTTGCCTGATTCCTCGTTGCCTGATCCGCTCCGACCCTGATCACTACTTGACGGATATCAGTTGACACAATATAATTATTGACGCTAAGTATATTATGTAGCGAGGTCACCTGAATGAGCTTTGACAAAGAACTGCTCAGAGGAACGCTCGAGCTCATGGTGCTGCATCTGATTGACACTGGAGACACATACGGATATGCACTGACATCGAGGATATCCGAACTCAGTGAAGGCCGCATAGACCTGAAGGAAGGGACTCTTTACCCGGTCCTCTACAGGCTCGAGAATGAGAGCATGATAGAGAGCTCATGGTCGACACCTGAGAGAGGAGTGCCTCGCAAGTATTACCGCATAACCGAAAAAGGCCGTGCTCGACTGAGCGAGCTTCGGCAGGAATGGCACGCCTTTGTGGAATGCGTGAAAAGGGTGCTTCGCGGGTAAAGGCGCTTCGCGGTTAGTGGTTCATCAGGAACGACCGGCATCAATGATATCCAATGAGCGGTCCGCAGGCCCGTTCGATCAGGTGCACATTCCGCCCGGATCCTTTCGACTGAGTGCATCTGGAGGCTGGAGCCGCGAAAGGTTAGGTGAATGAAGGGAATGGATTCACGGATTCGTCGATACATACTGTCAGTGATGAGAAACGTGTACCTCAAGACTGAGGCGAGGAGGCAAATAGCCGACGACCTCAAGGCAACCATGTTGGCTGCCTGCGAAGACAAGCCGGTCGAAGACGTCATTCGAGACATGGGAAGCCCGTTGCAGATGGCGAAGGAGCTCATGAGCGTGCATGCGACGAACGTCGAGGAGATGGGCGTTGTCAACGCGATGCTTAGCGGTGCAACACGTGGCCACTTCGAGATGAGGTCAAAAGCGATGATAGGCGACAAGCCCTTGGTTCATGTCGCATTCGGTTACGACGAGGAGACGGGTGCCCTAAGGATCGCCCAGGGGATCATCGCCATAGGAACCATAGCCAAGGGCTGGGTGGCTCTTGGCGGAATAGCTATCGGAGCACTGGCCTTCGGGGGCATAGCCATCGGAGGTGTCGCTCTTGGAGGGCTGGCTATCGGATTGCTAGCACTTGGAGGTCTGGCCCTGGCCGCGGTGCTGGCTGCGGGCGGTGCTGCACTGGCTGGCGGCCTCTCGATCGGCGGGCTGGCGCTGGCGGTATGGACTGCGGTCGGCGGCTACGCACGAGCGATGAACTACTACACCGCGACCGGGCAGAGTCCGCCGGTCTCCGGTTGGGCGCTCTGGCTGGCTAACAACATCGACTCCTTGAGCTGGCTCGTAGTCGCGCTGGCTGTGGGGCCGACCTTCTATCTGATGGGAGTGTCTCTATCCAGAGTTCTAGGACTTGATATCAGAGACATACTGGCAGAACGATGAACCATCGTCATCGAACGGCTCTCCACTGAACTCCTTGACAGCAGAATCCAGATGCCGCTTCTGCCGAGCCCGAATCCGGCTAGGAACACTGCTATGGTGCAGGCTGCCGCTAGACAGAGGCTTCGGACGTATCCGATCTTCTCGATCGCCAGCCCGCTGAACAGACGCGAGAGCGTGAAGAGTATGTAGAAGGCTGAGACCAGGCTAGCTCCTGCAGTACGAGGATCGAGCTGATAGACATCCTGCAGGTGAAGAGCACCCCAGTTGGCAGCACCGAACTCGATGACTTCCATGAAGCCCAGAGTCACGGCGAACATCCAGACAAGCGGACTCCTGAGAGCGCCAAAGAAGGTCAGCCCTGCGCCTCCTACGCCAGTCTGAAGGTGACCCTCTACACTGGCCTGCCTCAGGCCCTCTGCTTCCGCCCGGCCCGAGTCCTCGACTCCCGCCTGCCCCATGCCTTCGACTCCCGCCCGCCCTGTGCTCCCTACGTGATCGAACCTGACAGACAGAACGAAGAGCGCAAGCAGTGCCGTCGGCGCGATCGTGGCGATGTAGACCTGGCGCCACGAGAAATCGAGGACGGTCGTAAGGAAGCCAGCAGCCTTCGGTCCTGCGATTGCCCCGAACCCATAGAAGAAGTGCAAGAGCCCCATCATCAACGCAGGCTTGCGAGTGAACGCGACTGTGCCGAGAGCATTGGTTCCAACCTCGAAGAAGCCGAATCCTGCATTCACCACCAAGAGAGCCAGGGAGGCCGCCAAGAGAGAAGGAGCAGCCATAGTCACTACGGCTCCGGCGCAAACCAGAAAGTAGCCTGCCAGCACCGACCGCTTGACCCCGAACCTCTGCAAGAACAGACTGGCCACCAAACAGAACGCCACATACCCAGACCAGGCCAGAGAGACGAGCCCGCCCTGTCGGTCGTACGACACCCCGAACTCATTCTTGATGAGCGGCAGAGACACGCCCTTGATGTTTTCGACCAGGCCAAATAAGAACGCCGTAGAAAAGAGGATGACCAGAAGAGCGATGTGCCTCGACTCGCCTTGGATCGCTGTGCTCTCAGCTGTGCCTTCGTCAGTAGCCATCAGATGTGCTCCCTTGAACCCTACACTCCAGAACCCTGCGCCACACAGATCTGGACCGGCCGTTCAGTCCTGTGCGAGCCTGGGTGACTTACCTCAAGGACAACAATACAGAATGCAGGCAATTCAGTCAACTCGCCTCGATCGCCCCGATCTGCTTGACACTGGCCGATCGCCCCGGCGTACTCCTGAGTCGCTCGCCATCTGGCGGGAGGCTCCTCAGGCATCAGGCGAACTGAAGAGCCTCTAGCTGCGACGACCCTCCGCAGGCTAGAGGCTCTCCACACATCTGGGAACCCTCAGACGAGTGTCGGAATCTTTCTCAGACAGCTATCGGGATCTAGCGCTTGCTGAGTGCAGCAATCTCGTCAGCTGAGAGGGCCTCTGTGAACAGATAGAACTCATCCATCATCCCATCGAAGTACGGATCCGGGAACTGAGACTTGCCCAGGTAGTTAGACATCAGGACGTCCGATCCGATGTCCTTGGATGCGTGCGTAACCGGAAGAGTGGCCTTCAGTTCTCCGTCGACGTAGAAACAGTACTCGGCACCCTCGCCGCTCCCTGCAGTCACCGCAATGTGGTACCAGGTATCTAGTGCGAAGTTGTCTACAGGGATCGACAGTATCGGCTCCTTGTCGGGATCGCCAGCATAGATCGAGAATCGCGTGTTGTCAGCCGGTGCTCCTGCGTTGAGCGTCAAATACATGAACCCCTTCGATCCTGCGAAGTCGAAGACTCTTGCCCAAAGCGGATTCGAGTTGAGCTTGACCCACAGCGCGATTGTCATGGCATCGAGGTCTTTGGCGACGTTGTCAGGGAGCCTCACGAACCCATCCACTCCCTTGAAGACCAGAGCTCCGCCGGACACGCCTTCAGTGCTCCACTCAACACCGCCCTCCAGCAGCGCGATTTTCCCGCTGCCGGTTGCATCGGTCAGGACGTCGCCTGCGCCTTCGTCAAAGGTGAAGTGGAGAAGCGGCTGCTTCTCTGCGGATAGAGCCCAGCAACCTGTAGTAGAAGCCATCACGACACCGACGATACAGAGAATCACACATAGGAAAAGACGATTTCTCACAACAATACCCTCCTCATTTGCGAAGTCCCAGACAGGTGTCTCGGCTCGGATCTCTCTCACTCAGAGTCAAGGAGTTCTGTCAGCAGCTCCTTGCCCCATATGGAGACCCCTTTCTCCGACAGCGCGCTGAACGTCATCACCCACGCTGCTGCCGATGGGTCCCACTGCCGCACAAACACGCCCTTATACAGTGATCCGTCGATTGTCAATTCCGCCAGGTAACCGTCCCTGAGTTGCCAGGTTCCTGCCACTTCTCCTGTCACGGTTCCGTCTTCATTGAGTGCGATCTCAACTGCGGTCTTCCTCAGTGAAGAGATGTCTTTTCCGTGATTGACAAAGAGATAGTCCGCAACCACCTCCTCGACCGATACTTCCTCTGCGCTCTCATAGGCATACGGCAACACAGACATCACGGGCCATCCGTCTTCGTTGATGAATATCTGGTGGGTCCTGACCTCGTGGTACTCGCCCGTGCGCGGAAACCTGGTGTGCATGATCACGAAGTACCTGTCACTCTCCGGGTCATGGTAAGCCGAGTTGTGACCGGGAGAAGTGTATCCGTAGTAGTCGTAGTCCGATCTGAACAGGAAGTTCCCGACCAGCTTCACGCCGTAGGGCTCGATGGCCCGATCGTCAAAGAAGCTCCCTCTCGGTCCGTGCGCATCGACCATGTTCTTTCCCTCTGAGTCGTAGTACGGTCCGCCGGGGTTCTTAGACCTGGCCACACGTATGTTGTACCCGCCGCGGGAGTCCAGCCCGCCGAAGCTGAGGAACAGGTAGTAGTACTCGGTGGCCGGGTTGTAGAGTATATACGGCCCCTCGATGCGGCTGTGATTGCCTCCGACCAGCTTCTTCCCATAGCCCTGGTCAGGATACGGGAAACCAGTCGCCGGGTCCATCTCCAGGATGAAGATGCCCCCGGAGTACGAACCGTAGACCATCCAGAGCTTCCCCTGTGCATCGAAGAAGACCTGCGGGTCAACCACGTTTGGATGCCTTGTCGCATCGTAAAAGCTCCCGTCAGGGGCCCTCAGCCCGCCGGATGTAAAGATGATCCCGAGGTTCTTGTACGGCCCCTCTATGTCGTCGGCCACCGCCACACCAAGTGCCGACAGGGGCGAGTCTCCCCTGCACGCGCAGTAGTACATGTAGAATCTGCCGTCCGGCAGCTGAGCGACGTCCGGCGCCCAAAGGGTATCCGTCTGCGCCCACTTGAAGGTTTCCTCGAGTTCCGTGTACACGTTGGGAATCAACCGGTTGCCGTTGTGTACACGGGTCTCGATGGACTTCCAGTTCCTCAGATCCGTCGACTTTGCGGCCGCAAGGTGCGAACCGAACACGTAGTATGTGTCGCCGACCTTGATGATCGACGGGTCGTGCACTGACGCACTCATCAGAGGCGGTATCAGCGCTTCGTCCGCCTCTGCTTGATCATCTGTCTCTGCTTGAGCTGAGACGGCACTTGCGGCCGAACACAGGACAAGAAAGAGCACTGCTGCACAACAGAGTGCCGGCCAGATACGGACACCCCTCAGCCGATCAAAGACACCTATCTTCCGCATTAATCCACCTCCTATTTCACCCATCGCCTGTTGACTCCCATTGCGTGAGCCGCCCGCCGGCACGAGCCTCGCGCACCGCACGCACTGCCTGCCGGCCGCGGCCGACCGCTGAGCCGTCACCTGCTGATTCCCGATGTCGAGATCGCCTTGACTATGTACCGGTTGGCAAAGACGAATATGACCAAGACCGGTATAGCCGCGATGAACGCGCCTGCCATGATGGTGCCTGCCTCAAACGTGCCGTGATACTCCCCTCTGATCCGAGCCAGAGCCGGCTGCAGGGGCATGATCTTGCTGTCATATATGACTAGCATAGGCCACAAGAGGTCATTCCATATCCCCAGGAAGGTGAGGATCGTCAACATGAACTGCCTGAGCAGGAAGACCCCGAAGGCCGGTCCGATCGGCGGCAATATGATCGCCCAGAAGGTGTTGAGCAGGTGCAATCGATCAAGCAGCAGGTATACAGGGACGATGAACATCTGCACCGGTAGTATGAGCGTAGCGACTATGAGCCAGAAAAGAACGTCTCTCCCTTTGAAGTGCAGCCGTGCAAAGGCATAGGCTGCAGGCGTCGCAGTGACCAGGACCCCGGCCGTAACCATTGAGGAGAGGAACACGCTGATGAGGAAGGACCTTCCCACGTTGACGCCTCGTCCGCTGAAAAGGATGGTCCTGAAGTTCTCCAGCGTGACCACCCTCGGAATGATCCTCGGCGGGTAGATCAACAGCTCTGAGTTTGGCTGCAGCGAGGAGAAGAACATCCACAGTATGGGGAAGAACCAGGCTATCCCCAGAGCTATGCCGACAATGCTCAGAACCAGCCTCTCTCTGCTTGTTCTTCTAAGCCTCAGCACTGTCCTACACCCCCTCCCCAAGCCAGCGACTCAGGAACTTGGCCTGAAGCAGGCCGAAGAAGCCGATCAGGATGAACATGTACCAGCTGACCGCGGCCGCCCTGCCGAACATGAAGTCTCTGAATCCCGTCTCGTACAGGTAGAACGCTAGAGTCCGCGTGCCTCCAGCCGGGCCGCCTCCGGTGAGTATGTAGACCTGGTCGAAGAGCTTGAAGGAACCGATGATCTGCAGCGTGCAGATGAACAGCATCCTGCTCCGCAACAGGGGCAGAGTGATGTGCCAGAACTGGTTCCACCCATTGGCTCCGTCAACTGCAGCTGCCTCATACAGCTCTGGAGGAAGGTCCTGCAGGCTGCTCAAGTACAAGATGATGTTGAACCCGGCCGTCCACCACAGAGTCACGAACACGATGACCCCCATTGCTGAGCCTTGGTGGCTAAGCCATGACTGAGGCTGCAGTCCCAGGGCCCTCAAGCCGTGGTTGATCATCCCTGTCTGCGAATCCAGCATCCAGATCCACAGCAGGAGAACGCTGCTTGACGGAATGAGAAAAGGCGAGATGGTGGCGTTCTGTGCAAACCTGTTGCCGAAGAACTTCTTGTTGAGGAGCAAGGCCACTAGGAGTGGCACTATCAAAAGCAGAGGGACGCTCTCGAGTGCGAACATGAACGTGTTCTGCACTGCCGCCTTGAACCTGCGGAGGTCTAGCAGCTCGATGTAGTTCTGCAGACCGACCCACACCGGGTCTGACAGAAGCGACCACTCCTGGAAGCTGAGTATGAGTCCGTGGCACAGCGGGATCAGGATGAACACCACGAAGAACAGAAGATAAGGTAGCAGGAAAAACAGGGCGGTGAGATCGCGACGCTTTCTTGCGGTCCCTTTCATAGCTCTCTCCCCTTCCTGGACGTACCTCACCGGGGCTCTAGAACCTTCTGAACACGCAACAAAGGCACTATCCGAGGCTTTAGAACCTGCTTGGCCGCAACACTGGGGCACGGCTCCCACCAAGAGGCATCGCCCTCTTGGCGGGAGCAAGATCAGGTCCTATCTCCTGGACAAGATATCGTCGACTTCCTCTGCTGCATCCGCGAGCGCGTTGGCCGGCGTCATTGACCCGAGATAGGCGGCATCCATGTACTCAAGCAGGACGCTCTCTATCTCAGCCAACCTCTCTATCTGCGGCAAGAACTGGACGTAGGGCAACTGCTTGGCGAACTCAGACTGCTCTACGAGTTCCGCAAACGCATCACTCGAGACGACCGAGTTCCTCACTGCGACCTGTCCAGCCTTGGCCCAATCGATGGAGTTGTCGCTCAGCCACTTGGCCAGGGTAATCGCGGCCTGTGTCTTCTCAGCTGACTGCTTGGGAATGCACATCAGGTGAGCGTCTCCCCAAACAGCCTGAGTCTTCCCTAACAACGGCATCGGTGCGACTGCCCAGTTGAGGCCCGGTTGCTCTTTGAAGAGGTTGATCATCCATGGCCCGTTGACGTGCAGGGACAGCATCCCGACTCGGAACGCTTCCTCAGGATCTGCAGGGTCCTTTGGAGCCACTTTCTCCTTGTGGATCAGGTCGACATAGAACTGCAGCGCAGCGACTCCTTCCGGAGAGTCAAACGCTACCTTCTTTCCATCGCTGCTCAGAAGAGACCCGCCGTTCTGGAAGAGCAGCGTATACCACTGCCACAGAACCCTGAACGGCCATCCGCCAAAGGAATACCAGCCCCACTGATCAATGGTGCCGTCGCCGTTCTTGTCGATCGTCAGCTTCCTGACATACTCGAGGAACTCGTCCTTGTTTTGCGGCGGACGCGGCTCAAGTCCGGCTGCCTTGAGGTGGTCGATGTTGTAGTACAGACCTAGACAGTAAGTCCCGAGAGGTATGGCGTAGATCCTTCCATTCTTCGTGACTGACGCCATGATGTTCGGGCTGAAGTCCGAAGCGTCCAATCCATACTCGCTGAGCAGCTCGTCGCTTGTCCACGACGTCAGATTGTCGAGGAACCGGATGTAGTCGGCCGGCGAAAGGATCACAACCGCCGGAGGTGCGCCAGTCCTGATCGCGAGAGCCAGCTTGGTAACGTAATCAGCACCACCAGCTATGACGAAGAGCTCGACCTTGATCTTTCCCTCGTGCTCCGCGTTGAACTGATTCACCATTCTCTCCATGTAAGCGCCGTCAGGACCTGTGAACGGAGTCCAGAACTGAAGCTCAATGGGCTGTGCGAAGGCAGTCAGGCTTGAGAGCATAGCCAACAGCAATCCAATGCTGAGGATTCTTATCCAGCGTCTCATGGCATTCATCTCCTTCTGCTCTGAACAGATTTGATGACAATGAGGAATCCACCAGGAATCTAACCGGTTCGAAACCACCCCCTCAAGTACGCCGAAAGTGGACTAGCACCCGCTCCAGCGGCTTTTGGCATCATAGGAAGACCTCACCACTATAGTTTCCACGGTTTTTGTATCGCATACTCTTGTTAACCTCCATGCAAAATCCTCCCTTCCTTGATGGTGTCCCTGGTCCGCTTGACCGCTGAACCGCAACGGGCCAGCGCGAGAAGGAGCCAGCTCATCCGTGCAGAAACCCGAATCAGATGCATGTCAAGATCGATCAGGTTGGAATCGACCATCAGAACGACGGTCTGGATCGAGCAGTTCGGCGCAGGAGAGCAGAGCAATGAACATACTACTGATCACAAGCGACCAACAGCACTGGAACACGTTGGCAAGATCATGTCGAGCTTGCACGCAATCACGTGGACGAAGCTCACGTAGGCCAGCACTATGCCATATGGATGGAGGAGAAAGGGCTTAAGAACTGGCGCGACTACTTCCGAAAGCCGACCGGTCATGCTGAAAGGCAGAGGCACAAATGGCTCTTGCCAGAGGAATACCACTATGACGCCTGGATTGCGGAACGCACTCTCGCCCAGCTAGAAAACTACAAAGAAACCGGCGAGAAGTTCTTTCTCTGGTCAAGCTTCTTCGATCCGCATCCAGAATACCTCGTTCCGGAGCCCTGGGACACCATGTATGATCCCAAGCGCCTCACCGTCCCGTCTGTTGTGCCGGGCGAGCATGACGATAGCCCACCCCATCTGCAGCTGACGCAGACGGCTGAGCCTGACTTCTCAATGTGGCGTGAGTCAGGCAAGTGTCTCCATGGCTTCCACTCACACCTTCACGACCGAGACAGGCTTGCTAAAGATATAGCCGTCTACTATGGCATGATCAGCCTGATGGACAAGTACATCGGAAAGATCCTCGACGGGCTGCACAGACTCGGCTTAGAGGAAGACACACTAGTCGTATTCACCACAGATCATGGTCACTTCTTCGGACAGCACGGACTGATCGCAAAAGGAGCATTTCACTACGAGGACATGATCCGGGTCCCGATGATATCTCGCCTTCCTGGCGTGATACCGGCTGGCCGCACCTGCTCCGCGCTGCAGTCTCTGGTAGACCTCGCACCCACTTTCCTAAGCTTCGCAGGAATCGAAAAGCCAAGATCCATGACCAGAGTCGTTCAGAAACCGGTCTGGATCGGCGAGATAGGCAGCATTAGGGATCATGTCATTGTAGAGAACAGACACGAGCCAACGACGATTCACGTAAAGACGTATGTCGATGATCGATACAAACTAACAGTATACTATAATCAAGAGTACGGAGAGCTCTATGACCTACAGGAGGATCCTGGCGAGCTGCACAATCTTTGGAGTGACCCAGATGCCAGAGATCTAAGAACAAGCCTGATGATGAAGCTGCTCTTTGCAGAGATGGGCAAGGAGCCATTGTGGATGCCGAGAATTGCGGATGCCTAATCGCACAGGCACAACTCCCACTTCAGGAGGCCGTTCACCGTGACTCAGACAACTGTTGAGACGCCCGCAATCGATCTAGCACACGTCAGCCAGATAGCCGCCGAACTCCGCATCAAGCCGGATCAGGTCCGTGCTACAGCGGAGCTTCTGGCGGACGGCGCTACTGTGCCTTTCATCGCCAGGTACCGCAAGGAAGCAACAGGAAGCCTGGACGAGGTGGCTATCACCAGCATAAGAGACCGACTCGCCCAGCTCGCCGAACTGAGAGACCGGAGACTGGCGATAATCAAGTCCCTTGCCGAGCGGGAATTGCTTACAGAAGAGCTGGAGGCCAAGATACAGTCCGCCAAGACTCTCGCCGAGCTCGAGGACATATACCTTCCATACAGGCCGAAGCGGCGAACAAGGGCGACCATCGCCCGTGAGAAAGGCCTCGAGCCCCTCGCCGACATACTCATCGCACAGGTCGCGACAGATCTCGAGAGCGAGGCTCTTCCGTTCGTAGATCCTGAGAAGGGAGTCGAATCAGTCGCCGACGCCCTTGCGGGAGCTGCTGACATCGTGGCGGAACGCATCAGCGAGGACCAAGAGGCCAGAGGCAAGATGCGCAGACTCTATCTGACGAGGTCCAGTCTGCGGTCATCGGTCGCTCCGGAAGGCGAGGAAGGCGGCGCCAAGTATCGCGACTACTTCGAGTGGGAGGAGCCTGCCTTTCGTGCGCCGTCACACCGGGTTCTCGCGATGTTCCGTGGCGAGAGGGAGGGCTTCCTGAACCTCAAACTCGCTCCTCCTGAGGACGACGCTCTTGACCTCCTGAACAAGCAGTTCGTCACAGGCGACGGCCCCGCGTCTGAACTGGTCAGAGAGACCGCAAAGGACGGCTATCGCAGGCTTCTAGGTCCCTCGATGGAGAACGAGGCCCGGCAGGAGCTGAAGAAGAGAGCTGATACGGCCGCCATCAGAGTCTTTGCCGACAACCTCAGGCAGTTGCTGCTCGCAGCTCCTCTCGGGCCTAAGAACGTCATGGCCATAGACCCCGGATTCCGCACAGGCTGCAAGGTCGTCTGCCTTGACAGGCAGGGGAAGCTGCTTCACACAGATACGATCTATCCGCATGGATCGGAGCGTGCTGCGCTGGAGGCAGCAGTATCCGTCCTTGAGATGTGCCAGACATACAAGGTGGAAGTCATTGCTGTCGGCAACGGCACCGCGGGCAGAGAAACCGAAGCCTTCCTCCGCAAGATCAAACTGCCGTCAAACATACCCATAGTAATGGTCAACGAAAGCGGAGCTTCCGTATACAGCGCCTCCGAGGCTGCGCGCGAGGAGTTCCCTGACTACGACGTGACCGTCCGCGGTGCGGTGTCGATCGGCCGGCGCCTCATGGACGCGCTTGCTGAGCTGGTCAAGATCGATCCCAAGGCAATCGGCGTAGGGCAATACCAGCACGACGTAGATCAGGCGGCTCTGAAACAGAGTCTCGACGATGTGGTCATCAGCTGTGTGAACGCGGTTGGCGTGAACGTCAACACCGCTAGCAAGCAGTTGCTCACCTATGTGTCGGGCGTCGGTCCCACGCTTGCGGCACGGATCGTCGAGTACAGAGACGAGAATGGTCCCTTCCGGTCCCGGACCGAGCTGATGAAGGTCAAGGGGTTTGGTCCAAAGACGTTTCAGCAGGCCGCAGGCTTTCTGCGCATTCAGGGCGGCACCAATCCTCTCGATGCCAGCGCAGTGCATCCAGAGAGCTATCACATTGTAGACCAGATGGCCAAAGATTTGAACTGCTCAGTTTCAAACCTCATGAAGAGCGAAGATCTGAGAAAGAAAGTCGACCTGTCGAAATACGTCTCTGACACAGTGGGAATGCCGACGCTGACAGACATCATGGCAGAACTGGCGAAGCCGGGAAGGGATCCGAGGGAGAAGTTCGAGGTCGTCCAATTCGCCGAAGGGATCAACACCCTCGAGGACCTCAAGCCTGGCATGGTGCTGCCCGGAGTGGTCACCAACATCACTGCATTCGGTGTGTTTGTCGACATCGGTGTCCACCAGGACGGCCTGGTCCACCTCAGTCAGCTGTCTGACAAATACGTCAAAAACCCATGGGACGTAGTCAAGCTGCAGCAACACGTGACTGTCAGAGTGCTCGACGTGGATCTCGAGAGAAGGCGGATATCCTTGACGATGAAGGGCTTGTGACAGTTCGGCTCGGCGCCGCGTGAGATTTACGGTGCACAAGTGGTATAATCGTGATGAGATCTATAGCGAGGTACTGGAGACGGGATGCGAGGAGAAGGCAATGATCGACAAAGTGAGGAGTGCAGATAACCGGCGAACCGGGCCGATCAAGCCGCAACTGCACCCGGAGCTGTCCACACAATCGAGAATCAGGTTGACACATCTCGCAGACAAGTGCGGCCTTAGCCTCGTATACCTATTTGGCAGTCAGGTCGAAGTCGGCCTAGCGATCCTCCGCGGGGAGTCTCCTCCGGTGATCGATGCTCTTGCAGATATCGACGTCGGGGCCGTGTTTCGAGGCGAACTCCCGCCCCCTTCTACGCGCGCAGAAGTATTTGCGGACATGTATGGGGAGATGGCCGACATATTCTCGCCTCACTCGCTTGATCTGTGCTTTTTACAGGAGAATCATTCGGTATTCCAGTGTTCTATATTCAACGGGGTGAATATCTACGCAATTGACGACCAGACCCGCCTCGACTATGAGGAGGATATCGTGCGCAGAGCTGCAGACTTCCGGCCGGTTCTCGAGAAGTACCTGGATGAGATCCTTGAGGAGGTGTGAGCCACGGTAGATCACACTACTGTAAAGAGTCGTCTGAGCCAGATTGCCAGGAGCATCGATAGGCTCAAACGTCTCGCAGAGGCCCCGCGGGAGGACTTCCTTGCCCCCGACAGTGATCTGCCTGCGATCGCTGAGAGCCATCTGCGGAAGAGTCTAGAAGCCGTCTTCGATGTGGGGCGCCACATTCTCGCCAAGAGTGGTCATGCCGAACTCGCCCAGGAGTACAAAAGTATCGCCAGCAACCTGGCGCGACTCGGAATTGTCCCAGCTCATATGGAGCCCACTCTCGTTAAGATGGTCGGCTACCGCAACCGCCTCGTGCACTTCTACCATGAAATCAGCGACGAAGAACTCCTCTCTATAGTACGCAACCACCTCAACGACCTGCGGGAGTTCGTTGAGGCGATCAAAGAGTATGTAGACAGGCTGTAGTTCACCGAACCTTCTCAATAGGAATCCATATCTCCACTATTGAGTCTTCACTGTCGCCGTGGAACCGCTCATCATAGAACTCAACCACGTATGGGCTGCCGTCGATCGTGCGCTGCCTGTGTTTCTCCTTATTTGCCTCCAACCACTCGTCCATAGCGTCATTCTGGCTGTCATAGCCCTGGGCGACATACACCTCGAACGCTGCATAGGCAGATGCGGGCAATCTCAACAGAGTATAGGAACTGTCAACGTTGTTGTCCGACACACAGACGCCTACATGGCACTTGCACTCGTCACCGCTGTAAATGCGGACCTCATATCCATTGTCTGACACTTTGTTCTTGAGGCCGATCCTCTTGTCGAGCTCCATAAACCGCTGCCACAGTTCACCGGTCTGGCTCCCATCTCCTGTGACACCGGCTATTAGCAGCTCGCCTTGCTTTATCATTCTTGGGTTCACAAAGATTCCTCCTCTCAGCTTGCTCGAGAATTTCTCGACAATCTCCCCAACAGACATGATCACCGGGGTATAACCCAGCCTTCTGTACTCGGTCGGAGAGATCCCACAGCTGTTCCTGAACGCACGAGAGAAAGCCTGGGACGAGTTGAACCCGCATTCGAAGCATATGGATGTGACAGTCTGATCTGGATCTGCGAGCAACCTTGCGGCCTTTGCCAGCCGGCGTTCGCGTATGTATGCGGCGATGGGTTTTCCAGCGACGGCAGAGAACAGCCGGTGAAAGTAGTACGGTGAAAGGTAAAACACGCTGGCGACCTGTTCATAGTCTGCGATTTCGTCTAGATGATCGTCTATGTAACGCAAAACCTCTCTGATCTTCTGGAACTTGTCCATTCTCCTACTCTCCATGCAATAACAAGTGCAGCTGACTACAGTCTACCAACCTCTTAGCCAAACCGTCTTAACATTCCTTGCCCAAATCACTTCTTCGAACAGCAGTTCATTGTTCCCCACATGACTGCGGTCAGAGGTGTCCCGAAAACGCTGGGAAGCGGGCAAGTGAAACAACTGCAATCGTTGGTACAGTTGGATAGGAAGGTCGGTAGAGCAGGAAGGTCGGTCTTGCCGGAGTCCATCAAGACGTCCTCGTTCACATCAGTCAAAGCACTGCCTGTCTTGGCGGAGGCGCGTGAGAGTCAGACGCTGGGGGCGGGGCCTGTCGTATTCCTTACTATGAGGCGAGTCCGAATCAACCGAGTGCGGTCCTGAGTCTCTAGCCCGAGCAGTTCCATCATGAGGTCAACGGCGGTCTTACCCATCTCATCCTGTGGTATGCGCACGGTCGTGAGTGGAGGCTCGTTGTACCTCGCCCACTCAATGTCATCAATTCCAACGATGCTCATGTCACGCGGGATTAAAATGCCCTCTCGCTGCAAGATTCTCAAAGCAGCCAGAGCTAGAAGATCATTCACGGCGACGACAGCAGTCGGCCTGTCACTCTGGGGTATGCTCGCCCAGCCGGCTATCGCCTTCTGCCCGCGGCTCGGTTTGGTCCAGTCCAGCTCGGACAGGGGCGGCGCATCCAGTACCTCGTATGTACGGATGCGGCGCTTCTGCTGACTGCAGCAGTCTCTGAAGACCTCGCAGCGTTCCCGAAACTGCGGAAGCCCATTGTTGGACCTGCTGATGATGGCAATCCGACTGTGCCCCAAACCCACTAGATGTTCGATAGCCTGCCGCACCGCCATGTCATTATCTACGTAAACGCACAAGTACGGCTCGGGTCGCTCACCGTAGGGTTCTATAGCTACGAGAGGCACACGCCTGTGAGTGATGAGACGGTACACCTCGGGGCCGATGGGTCCCCAAGTTATGACGCCGCCTGTATTGTCAGCAAGTATCCCCGTGAACGGGCTCCAATCAGCCGCGTCCACGCTAAGAAACGATAGGTAGTAGCCGTTCCGGGATGCCTCCGATTGGATTGCATCGATCATATGGCTGAGGAAAGGGTGCTGGATGAAATGACTGCCGCTGGCCTTAGAGACGACGAACAGGAGGTGTCTGAGTGCGACGCCCATGCGGAGGTTCCGGGCGAAACGATTCGGCCGGTAGTTCAGCTCTCGGGCTGCCTTCAGAACCCTTTCTCGCGTCTTCTCAGTGATGGCTATCTGGCCAAGCTTATTGTTTAGGACGCGTGAGGCGGTTGCTATTGACACGTCGGCTCTCGCTGCAACATCCATCAGAGTTGCCGGGCGTGACTTGGAACCAGACGGCCTCGCTTCCATGATTGAGAACTCCTTCCGAAATCAAGGAAGTACTTACTACACCGCACAGTGGAAATCCTGCCATGCTTGCCCAGCAGCCTAGACAGTCGCCGCGCGATCCGATCATCCTAATCAGTCTGCCATCAGAGACCGCGAACCGTGAAAGCAAGGGTGGATGACTAGACGTCAGCTCGAGAACCTAGTGCAATAGAGCCTCTTCCAGGTACATTGCGATGTTTTCAACTGGCACACTGTAACCGCTGAAGGGCTTTGCGGGGGCCAGAACATAGCCTCCTCCTGATCCGAGCTCGCTCCTCAACCGCCTGACCTCCCGGCGAACATCGTCCGCTGTTCCGAACGGCAGGGTACTCTGAGCCCCCAGGCCGCCCCAGAGCCTTATGTCCTTGCCGTATTCCTTCTTGAGACGAAATACGTCCATTGCTTCAGGCTGTAAGGATTCAAGGCAATCCAAACCGCACTCTATCAAGTCACCGACGGCAGGCAATGCATTGCCGCAGACGTGCAATATGCTGTAGACGCCAGCTTTCTTGATCCGAGCGAAAATCCTCTTCCAATGCGGTTTGAAAAATTTCCTAAACCTGTCTATTCCGAAAATCACGCCTCTTTGGTCAGCATAGTCGTCGGTTAGCATTATTGCATCGACAGGCGCTTCGAGCATATTATCAATGCTCTTGATCATCCAGTCAGCTACAGTCTCTATCAGCTCCTCGCAGAACGCGGGGCTGTAACACAGGTCTATCAGGAACTCCTCAAATCCGCGCAAGCTCCAACAGCGCTCGAAGAGCCCAAACGAATGGCCTATGATGCGGAAGCTGCCCGATGTCGAAGCAATCTCTCGCTCCCATGCATTGCGGACGTGCTTGTCAAAATACACATCTATGTCCGGCAATGTGTATCCGTTGAGTCTTGGTTCTTTCAGAGGCGCCTCAACCAGGTGGTGAGTAGATCCCATGTCCCAGACACATCCGAAGCAATCCCTCCTAAGCCTCCCGGAGAGCTTCTCGAACCCGGCAGCAGAGAGGAAATTGTCAACCCCCGTAATGGTCTTCATGTATGGCTTTGCTTGCTTCTTCCAATCCTCGTTGCCATAGTATCTACTCAACTCCTGCTCTTGATCAGTTGACAGATCCATGGTAAACGGGATCTCGCTATGTTCCGTGAACTGGAACGCGAGCTTGACAACATCCCTTGGCTTCATGGGATCTCCCCCTGTGATCGCCTGTGATAAACTGACCCATGTTCGCCGAGAATGAATTGACCCGCCCCCCGTGGAAGACACCAATCGCAAATCCGAGCGAGGAAGCGAGGTGTCGCCACAATGTTGGGAGGCGGG
>Ga0134096_1000784_pt1 | contig 30561 bp, 20 predicted proteins | sample 7_2taG_FD_94448 | JGI IMG/M metagenome (GOLD analysis project Ga0134096, IMG submission 94448) | Switchgrass degrading microbial communities from high solid loading bioreactors in New Hampshire, USA - 7_21_20_110_A3 metaG | ecosystem: Engineered > Bioreactor > Semi-continuous > Anaerobic >... | reverse complement strand
GTGCATACCATAGCTCATGTAAAACTCCTGCCACAGCAAGAATCCTCTTTTGTCTGCCTCATCGTAAAGTTCATCGGGGTACGGGACTCCCTCCCCCCAAACCCTCAAAATGTTCATGTGGGCATTTTCAGCCATATCCAGTAATTTCAGCGCCACTTCACTGTTCCAGGCATTGGTGATTCTTTGGATGGGCGCCAGGTTCGCTCCCCAAAGTTTTACAGGCTTCCCGTTAATTCTGAAATCAAAGGGACTATCCATTTCTATTTTCCTGAAGCCAACCGTTTTTTCAACTTTATCCAAGGGAACATTCCCGTCATACAGCTCGATAATAACCTTATATAGCGGATGATTTCCATGGGAACGGGGCCACCAGAGGGCAGGCCTGTTAATTACAAGTTCCGCTTCTTTATACCACGGACTCAATCCAATTTCTGAATTTGACTCACCGCAAACTCCACCGTCCGGCCCGATGGCTGTAATTTTCAGGATACCGTTTGCAAGGTGTCCAATGCCATTCACAGCAATTTGCAATATTCCTTTGCTGTAATCTTCATTAACCTTTGCCTGGATATCAGCATATTCAATTTCAGCTTCATCGGCAACTTCAAGCAATACATCATCAAATATGCCTATATTGGTAAGGTATGGCTTAGGACCAAGGAAATCAACGAAATCGTGAATAACTTTCCGCAGCAGTTTATGTTTCGGAACCTTGCCGCTTTCCACGGCAGGGGAAGTATGATGCTTAAGATACTCATGAGGGGAATGGAAATGAACCAGAAGAATGTTTTCTTCTTTGATGTTTTCGGTTATCTCCACCCTAAGGGGTATGTACATGTCTTTATGGCTGGCGATATGCCTGCCGTTAAGATAAATATCCGTCAATGTATCCAAGCCCCTGAAATTAAGGTAATACTTTTTCTTTTTTGAAGGTTCGGCTAAACTTGCTATGTTGAGGTTAAATGTACACTTGTATATCCAGTCTGTCTCGGCAACCCAGAAACACTTTTCCGGGTTTCCCATAACAGTAGGGTCTTCTATTTTACCATGCCATAACAATATCTCGTGTACCTGGGCAGGCATTTGGGCAGGGAGTTCTTCTTCGCTACTACCCTCACATTCAGCTATCATTTTCTCGTCCAGCCTGTCCACAGGGCTTATTTTCCTGATAAACCAACCGTCTTTAAGTTTAATTATGCTTTTCATATATACCACCTAAACTGTAAAAAATTGATGTGCTTATGTCCGTTGTCCAAGATTCTTCTCTTAACCGTTTCCTTATTTCATCTTCTCAAGCCTTATCACATTCCATGACAGCCTTGGAAGTTCCGCGTACACTACATCTCCATCCATAAATGCGTTCCCGTTCGAATGAGGGACTACATTATTGGGATTTTCTTTAGTGTTTGTGTCTTTAGGATTTTCACTTTCAAGCACAATATGCTCTTTTACTCTGTATTGGCCAAAACCACGTAATAACACTTCAACCGGGATTGAATTGTCAACATCCCTGTTAATGGCAAAAATGGACAGGCAGTTGCCCTCATCTATAGTTGCAGCTGCATCCACAAAAGGAACATCAGTATATTGAACAGAGTCATATTTGGGCGAATCAATAACGGGCAACAATGAAATGCCCCTACCGTATTTGGAAAACAGCAGGTATGTATAATAAGGGGGCAATACCCAACATCCTCCACCGGTTTCAGTCCTGATATGGGCTATACTGTTTACCAGCTCTGAAAGGCATGCAATACCGACCCTGTCAGCATGCTTCAGTATAACTATAAGCATACTGCCCAGCACAACCGCATCTTCCATGTTATAAACCTGCTCAAGCAACGATGGCGCGAATTGCCAGCGGTTTTTAAACCTGTCCTCAGCCATTGTGGCATCCCATGTATTAAATTCATCAAAGGATATCATCATCGTTTTTTTACTTCTATGCTTCGCCTTTATAAAATCGCAGGTGGCAATGGCTGATTTCAGATATGCTTCCGTTGACAATGTCTTTGCCACATAATTTCTCGTGTCATTCTCCCTGTTTGATAAATACTGATGTATAGACAAGTAATCTACAAAATCATACGCTTCATCCAGCGCATCTGCGTCAAAAGCAGGAAATGTTGCCTGGGAAGGAGATGAACTTCCTGCAAGAATTGTACTAATTGTATTGTCCAGCAGCTTCATCGCCTTGGATGTTTCCCGGGCAAGACGTCCATATTCAGTTCCCGTTTTTTGACCTACCTGCCAAACACCGTCTACCTCGTTTGAAAGGCACCAATACTTAATGTTATGTGGTTCCTTATAACCGTGGGAAATACGCAAATCGCTATAATATGAACCCTCGGGGAAATTACAGTATTCCAGAAGGTCCAGGGCTTGTTCGATGCCCCGTGTTCCCAAATTAACTGTCATAATTATGCCTGAGCCGTTAAGCTTTGACCATTCCACCATTTCATTGGTTCCAAATTGGTTCGGTTCAATGCATTGCCAGGCTAATTCGGGACGTTTGGGCCTTTTGCTTTTTGGACCGACGCCATCTTCCCACCTGTAAGAAGATACAAAATTCCCTCCCGGAAAACGGTTCAGTGTGAGGTTTAAATCTTTAGTGAACTTGAGTACATCAAGTCTGAACCCTTTCTCGTCTGCCATAGGATGACCGGGCTCATATATTCCTCCGTACACGCATCTGCCCAGAAGCTCAACAAAAGAACTGAATATTTTGTCATCAATTTTTCCTATGGTGAAATCCTTATCTAAAGTAATTCTTGTCTTTCTGTTCATTTTGTAACTCCTTCTCCAGTCTTTATTTTTTGTCTATTTTAATACAAAACGGTAGCTGCCACTTTGAATCTTTACAATATACTCATTTTCTGTAGATGCCGCAGATACAATGCCCGACTGCAGGAAAACTTCATTGCCATCGCAGACAAGGTTATCTCCTTCATATAGTTTTGCTCCCGGCTTACCATATTTCCTGGGGATTATCACGGTTGCACAGGTGTTGAACGGGATCTCAACTTCCAATATGAATCTTCCTTCTTCCCTTCTCCACCTCGATGCCACATGACCACACATAATCTCCATGCCGGTGTTGACATAGTTTAGCTTGGCCGGAGCCTGCGGTGCAATAATAAACTCCTGGAAACCTACTGTATCATCACTTACGCGTATTCCACCAAGATACTTGTAAAACCATACATTGCAGGCTGCCAACATAGGATGGTTGTAGGCATTCATTATATTGTTGTTTCTATCCGCTTCCCAACGTTCCCAAATGCTTGTTGCGCCTTTCTCAAGCATATATCCGAAACTGGGTGATGTTCTTTGGGTCATGAGGGCATATACCACATCTTCATGTCCGGATTCAGACAACACTTCCACCACAGCCTTTGTCCCCATATTACCGGTTGTGAAATGGTAACCGCGTTCTTCAACATTTTTGGCAATGTTTCGTGCCACACATTCCCTGTATTTATCCGGTACCAGGCCAAGGGCCAGTGAAAGGGCATTGGAGCTTTGGCTGCCCGAATCATATTGGCATGTTTCTTCATTAAAGAAGCGCTGGTTAAATCTTTCTTTTATCTTCTCCTTAAGGCCGTCAAAATACCTTTTATCATCAGAAAGTCCCAAAATTTCAGCAATTTGGCTCATTTGGTGCACAGAAAAATGAAAATATGCGGTAGACACCAAGGTAGGCGTTACATGCTTTGAAACGGCACCCGCTCCGTAAGGCTCAGGATAACACTCATCCGCAGGGCATGCCCATTCCCCGAACCCGCTCCGTGAAATAAGCAATCCGTCAGATTCCTTAACCAGGGCCTCGATATACCGTTTCATGCTTTCATAGTTTTCTTCCAACACTTTTCTGTTACCATATGCCCTGTACAGCAAAAGGGGTAAATTTATTGGAGTATTTACCTGGGGATCACAGGGGCGCCTCCCCCACCTGTGGGGCGCAGTATCGGCAAAGTACCCGTTTTTATCCTGTGTGTCAAAAACATCTCTGGACCATTTATCAAAAAAGCTTGCAACATCAAAGTGGTAAACACAACCTTCCGCCCTGGAAGTCGTGTCCGTAGTCCACCCATGCCTCTCGTCCCGCTGGCAGCAGTCGGTAGGAATACTGTGCATGTTACATGCATCCGTATGCCACATCACATGGGCAAGGCGGTTCAGGAATTCATCATCGCATTCAAAGTGCACGTTTTTCTTCAGGTCACTGCGAACAAATTCCGCTGTCATGGATTCTATGTTCACATTTCCTATCTTCTCCACGGTAAAGTACCTGAAACCATGGTAGGTGAACCGCGGTGCATATTCCTCGATATCCTTGTCCCCCCGCAGGATATAGCTGTCCTGACAGCGTGCCGAGCGGAGGGATTCCATGTCAAGGTCGCCGTCTTTGGTTAAAACCTCAGCAAATGTCAATACAACTTTTGCGCCGCGGTCGCCTTTAACCTTGAGCCTGACCCATCCGCTTAAGTTAACACCTATATCGTATAACTTCCTGTTGCCGGGAAGGGTATAGAGATACTTAGGTTCCACTTGCCCGGTTACCCGGATCGGGGGCATAATTTCACCAACCAGTTTGCCGCCAGGGGGTTCAATTACTGTTGCCAGTGCCCATCCACCCGGCCGCTGGTGTTCCAGTAAAAACCGTTCCCTGTATTCAGGGGTGTCCCATCCGTCTTTTTCAAGGCGGGCATCATAATCCTCGCCATCATAGATACTGTTATAAATGATAGGCCCTTTGGCCACATACCAGCCAATTCCCCAGTCAGTGAAAACCTCCTGCCTGGTGCCGTCATCAAATTCAATGTTTATCTGCAGCAGTGCCTTGGGGGTGCCAGACCACCCTGTTCCCAAAACAATGCCCACTACGTTTAAACCATTCCGCAAGTTCCCTGTAACATCGTAAGTGGAGTATAACAGGGTTTTGCTGTAATCCGTGGCGCCAGGGTCCAGCAATTTGTCACCAATTTTGCTTCCGTTAAGCCTAAGTTCGTAATAACCCAAGCCGCAAATATAGGCCCTTGCCCTGGCCACTTTCTTAGTCACGGTAAATGAATGGCGCAGAAGTATACCATTTCCTATGAGGCCTCCTAAAAAACCCATCCACCGGCCTTTCCAGTCTGACGGGTTAAGCAGGCCCATCTCGAAAAACGCAGGGTCACTGAATTGGGTCACATTGTCATTTTCATCCCAGATACGTACCTTCCAGTAAACCCTTTGCCCGCTGGACAGTTTTCTTCCGTTGTAAGGTACGCCAAAGCTGTGGTTGCTTTCTACTTTGCCGCTATCCCACAAATCGTAATCCCCTGCCAGCAGTTTCTCTTCGCTAGATGACGCAACTACCTGGTATGCGGTCTGGTAAGCTCCTCTCCTGTTGCTGTTGCACATCCAGCTGAGTAAGGGATGTTCAGACTGGACACCCATTGGATTTTCAACATATTCGCATCTTAAACCGGTAGGTTTCACCATTTACACCCCCAAGATTTTATTTTTACGTCAAAGGTTTATGAATGAAACAATATTGCCCCATAACAAGGTACATCGTACAGTTTAAGTCTTACAAAAGCTTGTCTTGGAGATTGTAGAATATCATACTTTATCTGCTCTCCGGATAAAGTATAGGTAGAAATGTGCTTAAACTGCTCCAGTTTTATATCAATGGTCAAAGACTGCCTGATAGTTTTATATTTTTCCTTATCGAACGCGTAGTTTAATAAATGAAGAACCATACCCCTGCCGGTGATGGCTTTCTGTATATATATGTTCGCGTTGTCATAGGCAATAATTCTGAAATTGTCATATCCTGCGGACAAAGCTTCAATAAATTCTTTAAGAGGTGCTTCACCAGTTTCATTTACAACAACGGAATATGGTTGCTCTTTGAGGCTGTCAACTGCATCTGCAAGATTCTGTGCAAAATCCCCGTATACATAGACAGGTTTTGATTTTGCAAATTCATTAATAACACCGGCCTGGTTCTCCGTAAGCCAGTCACAACCCGGAACCACTACCATATCGTATTGTGACAAATCGTCAATACTGAATGTATCCGGTACCAGGTCGCCGTCTCCAAGAACTTTCACATCATATGGTATCTGCTTTTCAATCATCTTTTGAGTTATGTCAAAGAAAGGCATTTCCGGAGCACGGTTGTCATAAGTAACAGAATAGGAAAGCAAGTCGTCAGCATCAGTGTAAAAGAGATTTTCACCTTGTCCTGAATGCCAGTCGTTTTGCATATAAGAGTTAAAACTGTACAATACCAGGACATTTGCGCCGGATTTTTTGCTGAACAAATCATCATGGTAGTAAAGAAAATCCTGCACTTCTTCGCCGGTTTTATACGGAGCATGGAAACTGTCTTTCGTCTTGTTGCCCATCCAGGCCCCATAGGGGAATGCCATGCTTATACCATGTACGGCTGGCTCCATCATAAACAGGCGGTAATAGTCATCTGCCTTCCCCTTGTGAATCAGTTCCACAAACTTCGGCATAAACCCGTCATAGGGACTTTCGGCCAGGACCACCGGCTTGTCCTGGGTATAGCCTGCAGCCATGCGCAGCCAATTATGGCGCTTAAAGACCGTTCGTCTGAGTTCAGTGGTACAGCAGTCCACATAGTCCAATGAAGGAAGGTATAAAAGATGCATGTTGGTGAAATTGCCGCTGACCTTAATGTCTATACCTTTTTTCCCGGCATACTCCCTGGCGTATGTAACCAGTTCCTGAAAATGTTTATTATGCGTCTCTACGTGGAATCGCCAGTAAAGGTCCGCAAAAGGTATACTGGAGAAATTCCTGGGCCATGTAATATTCCTTTCACGTAAAAATTTCGCATAATCAAAGGTTTCCAGGTCGAACTGTTCCATTTCTTTGGGCAGTTGGCCTCTTACCTTTAAATTCCTAAGATAAACCCTGAATTGTTTCAGACAGTCCTTGCAGAAGCAGCCACCGGCTCCAAATAAGCAAATGGGTGTTTCCGTTTCATCCAGCTGGATAGCCCTTGCTCCTGCGTCAATTATTATTTCGATATTTTTCTTCAAATACTCTCTCCACACCGGGTTATTCCGGCACATACCATGGCATGTTCGGGTCAGTCCCTCAACCTCCACCCAGCGGCAGTGAGTGGGATTACCGTACATATCCTTTGTTGCACATTCGGTCCATAAATCCGTCACATTTTCCCCGTCACTGTTGTAAAGTCCGCCGGGGAAGTAATCCTCAAATTTTTTCTTAAATAATTTATGATACTGGTTATTGGTAAATTCCCGCAAACCATACCACTTTACGTCTTCTCCCGAACGCAATATGTTCATTTCAAGGATTTCCGTTTCTTCTTCATTAAGAACAACGGGAAACTCCCATCCTTGTGCCTCGTATATCACAGCAAAAGGTAAAATACCCCGTTTCAGGCATTCTTCATTAAATTCCTTTTCATTCATGTAGCCATGGAACCGCAATTGAGGCGGAACTTCCCCGTAAATTTGTTCTTCAAGAAACGGCAGGGAAATTGCACCGCCTCCCATAATGCTCCAAGAGAGCATAGTGGCATGGTTTCTTTCCAGATCCTCAATTATCCCCATGTGCTTCATTGGATGAACAGGATGACAGTTAGGCCTCCCGCGCAGCCACCCATGACAATATACAGGTCTTTCCATAATATAACCTCCTGGATTTTTAAATAATGTATAATTATTAAATAGCTTTTGCATCCTGGTCTTTATAAATTGAACAACTTCCTTCAATTAAGGTTACATCAATACTGTCATTAATATAGCTTCAACACCGCGGCATCCCTTCCCGGCACTTCCACTTCCACTGCAACATTTGGCAATACTTTATATACCTTCCCCCTGTACGCATCAGCATTACTGAACTTTATTGCCTCTTTATCAAGATATACCCTTACCCTCTGGGGCACCCTGGATTCATTAACCACCCACAGCACGGCTTTTTCCCGGTCGGCACAAATCCTCGCCACAATATTGCTGTTGTTAGGCACAGATACAAGAGGTCGTTTTCCTGCAGCTTCCAGCAGTGAAGCGAAGAACTTCCTGGTGGGCTCGTCATGTTTTTCTTTGTAAGCAAAGCCCATTATAGTTCCAATTATCATGGCACAGCCTTTCCCATACTTGTTTTTCACAACGGCCACCCTGCCGTCGTCATACGTTCCCCATATTTCTCCTGTTTCCACAGTATACGATTGCCTTAATATTGCGCCGTTGACAGTTCCCTTAAGGGTATGAACCTTCAGTTCTTTCCACCTGTCCGGAGCAAAAGACACACCATCTTCCCGGCATCCAAACACTTCGTCAAATCCCCTGTTGGGCTGTTTCTCCAGGGCATGTCCATGCCCGTCAAAATACCCGAAACAGGCTTCGCCAACCAGGAATCCGCCGGCAGCAATCCAGTCTTGCAACTTTTTCATTGTCTCATCAGATAAGCCAACGGGATAAGGCACATACACCAGTGAATAATCCATGATCTGGTCAATTTTAATTAAATCCGCCTGTATATTTGATTCCTTAAAAGCTTCATAGCACCCTTGAATACTTAAGGAATAATAATCCGTGTTGCCATTGAATAAGTAGCAGTTGGCCTGCGCTTCCTCCAGCAGCAGAATTCCAACCTCGCCTCTTACCGGCATAGCCGTCCACAGTTCTTTCTGTTTTTCATCATACGCCCATTTTGATATTTCCGAAACCATTCCGGAACGGTCCGTCCGGCTTCCATCCAGGCCATACCATCCATATGCGCCAAAAAGGGGCCCATCCTGCAGGGACCTCCACCGGGGATTCATGTAGGTCCTTGCGCCGGCCATAAAGGAAATCATGGCGTCCAGCCTGATGTTTTCAGGGTCTGCCATTGCGTCTTTCTCAGGATGGTAATTATCCCTGACGCTTCTCTTTTCCCAGTCGGAATTTCCTATGGCTTCAGCTCTCCAAAACTCCTTCCCATTTGATGCGGAACGGATCATGTCGCCCGCCAGGAGCGGATGGCACCTGTTGGCGTACCAGTATGTATACCCAAATATGTCGGGAACCTTCGCAGCCTCCCAGTCATCCCCGCAGGCCGGGGCAATATCGGAAAAGCTTTTCGCGTTCCCATGGGCAATTATGTAATGGTTCGGGTCATGTTCCCGTAATATGTCCGCTCTCCATTTCATCCATTTAAATGAATTGTCATTGAAAAATTCCACGGCATCAAAATTCTCGGGATATGGCACAACCTTTCTGGGCAGTTGCACCTGGTCCCAGGATGTATAGCTAAAACGCCTCCATGCCTTGTTCAATGCATCCAGGTCGTTGTTATACTTCTTCTTCAGCCACTCCCTGAAAGCATTCTGGGTGGCCGGACAATAACATAAGTTTTCAGGAGAATACCATGAACATTCATTCCATATGTCATATCCATATAATGCAGGATGGTTCCTGTAGCGCTTAGCAAGCTCAGTAAGAAACTCCTTTGCAGCTTCCTCAACTTCTTTATTATCCAGACACATGGCATTATGGCCGCCCGTAGCACAACTTATATGTATCTCGCTTTCGGCTTTCCGCCCGCTGTAGTGCTCCTTTCTTGCGTAAGGGTATTCGTGATACAGCCACTCCGGTACATTTATTATGAACTCGGCAATGACGGTTTTAATGTTATACTTTTCAGCAAGGTCCAGTTGGCGGTCATAAGGTTCCCAGTTGTATTTTCCCGGGGCATAATTGATGGCGCCCCACAAAAACCAATGTCTGAAAATCCTGATACCATCTTCTGCAGCCACTGAATAGTCCCTTTCCCAATCCCTCTCAGGTGGATTTGACCTTCTGTAATACACCGCTCCTATCCTGACAGGCTGAAGCGGATCCACCAGGTTATAATCCACTATTAGATTTTGGTTTTTTAGCGTATGAGATTTCATCATATTGATCCCCTCTGCATTTTAAGTCACCGGCCTCAATAACCCGGTCAGCAGTCCTTCACTGCAAGGTAAACAACCGGCTTCTCCAGTATGAAGTATAAAATATGGTATGGCTTGCACAGTATTCCAACGCAGTCTATACTGTAAGTATACCATACATAAATACACAATTATTAACTTTCCAGGGGGTTATCCTAATGAAATTAGGCGTCTTTTCCGTGAGCATGCCTGAGTACAATATTGAAGAAACCGCCAGAATTTTGCAACAGCTGGGTTACGACGGTATAGAGTGGAGGGTGTCGGCTCCCCCACCGGAACAAAAGCCTGAGAATTATACTTTTGAAAACAGGTACTGGACCTACAACAAAAGTACACTGGACATAAGTAACATAAAGGACGAAGCGGTAAAGGCAAAAGAAATCTGCGACCGCCATAATATAGAAATATTTTCCCTCACTTCTTATTTAAGGCCTCATGAAACTGATTCTATCGAAATACTGCTGGATGCCGCATCTGCAATCGGATGCAGGAATGTCAGGGTTTTCCCGCCCAACTATGATGAAAAGGAAAACTACCGGGTACTTTTTGATAGAACTTTGTGTGAGCTGAAATGCCTGGAAGGACTTGCTTCAAAATATGGAGTGAAAATAAACCTGGAAATACATATGGGGAATATAATCCCCAGCGCCAGTGCGGCATACAGGTTGGTTTCAGCCTTTGACCCGAAATGCTTCGGCGTCATTTATGACCCGGGCAATATGGTCCATGAAGGATATGAAAACTACAAGCTGGGTCTTGAACTCCTGGGGGAATACCTTTCGTATGTCCATGTAAAAAACGCTGTGTGGAACAAGGTTGACACCCTGGATAACGGGCAGGAGGTATGGATGCCTGCCTGGGCTCCTCTGAAAAAAGGATATGCCAATATATCAAAGCTGGTGTCAAATCTTAAAGAAACCGGTTTTAACGGGTATTTGTCCATAGAGGATTTTTCAAATGAAAAAGGGACTATAAAAAAGCTTAAAAACAATTTGGAGTTTTTAGAAAGTTTAATATAAAATATAGAAGCACAGGGAGGTTCAATAATAGACACAAGAGCTATCTCTAGAAACCAAGGCAGAAGAAAATTCCCTGTGTCTGCACCTATTCAATAAAATGTAGTTAATATATGTGTAGAAGAGTTAATCTGACATAAGACACAGAAAAACCGACTAATATAATGATAGGCGGCCTTATTTTTGTGTTACCGTAAAACCTTTTCTTTTTTCACCTTTTTATACAGAAAAACAATGTATTTATTTCCTAGCTTGTATTAATATTTTAATTAATATTGTAATTTATTACATGTATGGTAGAATATTGTCAAAACAAGGGAAAATATCTTGCAATTTATCAATAAAAAACCCGCGAATAGTACATTTCAAGTCTTTTATCAATCTGGTTTTATAATAAATTACATAAATAAGGAGGATATACTAATGTCTCTAAAAGATAGTGATAAACAAAAATGGAATTATACTGAACACGCAAAAGTTAAACATTTACTTTTACAAAAGTATTTACCAGTATGGATTACAATTTTAGGGAGCCGATATAAAAGAATTTATTATTTTGATGGATTTGCCGGCAGAGGAGAATACAATGATGGTAATCCAGGTTCACCGTTATTAGCGCTAGAAGCTCTAAAAGCTGTTTATAATAATACAAGTGTTCGTGGATTTGAGTACAACTGTATTTTTGTTGAAAAAAATCTGGATAACTTTAACAACTTGAAAGAAGTAGTATAAAGAGAAAGGTCAAGTTTACCATCTGCATGTAATGTATATTATAAACATGCAGATTTCGATTCATATATCAATAATGTATTGGATAAATTTGAAAAGAGTGGTAAAAGGTTGCCGCCTTCCTTTTTCTTTATAGATCCTTTTGGCTATACGGGAGTTAATTTTAATACAATTAAAAGAATACTCCATCAACCTAAAACAGAGGTATTTTTAAATTTTATAGTTAGGGATGTAAATAGATTTTTGAAATTAAAACACCAAGAGAAGAATATGAATACTCTTTTTGGTAATGATAAGTGGAAAGATTTACTTGCTATAAATGATAAAGAACGTCAAACAGCCCTGAGAGATTTATATGTTGACAATTTAATAGAGACAGGTGCAGCAAAATATGTCTGGCCATTCAGAGTATGCCAGGATGATAAACGAATAACTCTATACTATCTCATTTATGCTACAAATAATTTCAAAGGGCTAGATATCATGAAAGGCATTATGTATAACCAAAACGAATATTTTGCATATTTAGGTCCAGACGAACACGTATACCAATTCTCTAAGAACCAATTAAAGCTTATAGATTTTAATCAAGAAAATCTTAAGAATTACTTGCTTAAAACCTATAGCAAAGCAAAAAAGACCTATGAGCAAATAAAAGAAGAAACATACATGGATACTGTTTGTATAGACAAGCATTATAGAAATGCTTTGAAAGAACTAGAGAAAGAAAAAAAGATCACCATAAAACGGGTTAGCTCTCGAACAGGATTAAAAGGAGATGATATAATTTGCTTTGAGTAAAATTATTCAAAATTTACGAACATATGTTTGCTTATTTTGTTTGTATTGATATAATATATAAGAAAGCATTTAGTTGATTAGGGGGTGAATAAAATGGAATATATTGAAAGAAAATCATTATTATATAAAACAGGGGTTGAGTATGGTGATTATACATTAAATCATGTACAGGGTTGTTCCCATGGTTGTCTTTATCCCTGTTATGCCTATATGATGGCAAGACGTTTTGGTAAAGTGAGAAATTTAAAAGAATGGATGAATCCAAAGCTTGTATCTAATGCAATTGAATTATTGGAAAAAGAAATACCGAAACTTCAAGATAAAATAAAATCAGTTCACCTATGTTTTACTACCGATCCCTTTATGTATGGATATGAAGAAATTTGCAAGAAGAGTATCGAGATTGTTAGCTTATTAAATTATAATGGCATCCCATGTACTGCTTTGACTAAAGGAGTATTGCCCAAAGTACTTGCCTCCACCAATAAAATTAACAGTTATGGCATAACGCTTATTTCATTAAATGAAAATTATAGAAAAAATTACGAACCTTATTCAGCCCCATATGAAGATAGAATAAATAGTCTTAAATATCTGCACAATAAAGGATACAGGACCTGGGTTAGCATCGAACCGTATCCAACCCCTAACATAATAAAACAAGATATAGAACAAATTTTGGATCGAATATCATTTGTGGATAAAATTATATTTGGACGTTTAAATTATAATAAGTTAGTAACACAATATAAAGATTACCAAGAATATTACAATCATTTAACTCAAAGAGTCATAGACTTCTGCATTTCTAATGGTAAAGAATATCATATTAAGGATGGAACTTATAAAAAAGAAATCGCAATATAGCAGCTTTACAGTGGACGCCTTGTCATCCGGGTTCCACAAGTTCCTGAGACATTACTCCCGAGTTTGGATATAATCTTGCCAATCCGAAGTCCAACAGGACTTTGGCTCGCCTGGTAGATATTTTGCTAAACACATTATTGTCACCGCCGGGGTATAGTTGACAGGGTGTGGACAAAAACCTGAAAAAATCCTAGATAGGTGATATAATATTAGCTAATTTCATAGATTTAACTTCTTACTATAGATAGTATATCTGGCTCCTTTACACAAGAAACTTTTAAACCTTTAGGGATAGGCATCATCAGGCCTTTTTATCTAATACTACTGAAAATAAGTCCTATTATAAGAAATGCAATAATGAATACAGCTACTGACCAAAAAGCTATTAAACAGCCCCTTTTTGTATATTCTTTATTTCCTGATACTGCTCCTAAAAAAAGATATTGAAGCATTTTTCTTAGCAAATACATACTATACCTTCTTCCGTATAATTTTGTATGTATATAAATATATTTGCATGAAATGTGTTTATAACCTATTGATTTATCAGTACTCTATTACTTCCTTAATCACAATCTATATTAACTTCTATGATAAATGAAATAGTAAATCAATGATTACCTGTCTTCAGGTAATGTAATTAAACTGAAATACTTGCTTACTAATTCATAATGTAGCAATATTATATGCCAATATATTACAGAGGGCAATAATAATTTATTAGCAATAGTTTATAAATCTTGCTAATACTAACACATATATCCACCTCTCACTAATAGACAGTATGGTTTAGAAAAAACATTTCTATCTTAAAATAATGTTTTCCCCTATTTATAAATATAAATCCGGCATGAAAACTAATATTCATACATAACTTCTTCACGTATAAGTTCGATAGATTAAATATTCAACCGCATAGAAATTTTCAAATGAGAAAAAGACTGGAGAAAACTTAATTTGCCCTATGGCGGTCGCTATCAAGAATTGCAACAATTTATGGTTGCTTAGCAACAAAATGAGATATAAAAATGGGAAAACAGGCCTTATTATTTAATAAGGCCTATCTTCATCCTACTACAGCAAAATATTCATTTACTTTCCTTTGATTTTACTTTGCAATCTTAAGTATATTCACAATATCCTCTCTGGTAAGTTTAACAAAATTTCCAACAGTATCATCTTCATGGAATGTACGGCACTTATCGGCGATGGTTTGAAAATGCTCTTCCTTAATTCCAATCTCGCTCAATCTAACCGGCAAACCTAAATCCTTAAAGAATTCCTCCAGTTTGGCAATTCCGGCTAATGCCGTTTTCTCTTTGTTGTAAAAATCCTGCTCAACATTCCATACCCGCACAGCAAACTGTACAAACAAATCAATATCCTGCTTGTAGACATATTTCATCCAGGCCGGGAAAATTACTGCTAAACCGGCGCCATGAGCAACATCATTAAATCCGCTGAGTTCATGCTCGATCATATGGGTTGCCCAGTCTCCGATCCTTCCGGTATTAAGCAGGTTATTGTGGGCAATTGTGCCGGTCCACATTATCTCGCTTCTTGCATCATAATCCTGGGGATTCTCCAGTACAGCAAATGCATTATCAATAAGATTTTTCATGGCTCCTTCCAATAGCCTGTCGGTAATACCTACCGCTTTAACATTGGTAAAATAGCGTTCCATCAGATGGGCCAAAATATCTGCTATCCCGCAGCTTGTCTGATACGGCGACAAAGAATATGTAAATTCCGGATTCAGTATGGAAAATTCCGGGTAAAGCACCTCATGATCCAATGGTCTCTTCAACATACCATCTTCATTAGTAACAACGCTGCTGAAACTCATTTCGCTGCCTGCTGCAGCATGGGTTAATACAACGCCCACAGGGACTTTGGATTCCGGCAGTGCCTTTCCTGTATAAAAATCCCAAACATCGCCATCATAAGGAACACCCACCGCAATTCCTTTTGCAGAATCAATTACACTACCGCCGCCAACAGCAAGGATCAGGTCAATATCATTTTCCCGGCATATTTTTATACCTTCATAAATCAATGATAATCTTGGATTGGGCTTAACTCCTCCCAATTCTATATACTCTATATTTGCCTCTTTAAGTATAGAAGTCACTTTATCATAAATCCCATTTTCCTTGATGCTTCCTCCACCGTAGTGAAGCAATACTTTATTGCCGTATTTTTTAATTTCCTGAGGCAACTTCTTTTCCGAATCCTTACCAAAAACTATTTTTGTAGGATTTACAAATTCAAAATTAACCATTATACTACCTCCCTGTATACATAAAATACTATTACCACCGCGATAACGGCAGCCTGTCCAATCCCTACCTATTTTAATATAACACATGTATTCGCTGTTAATATACTAAATTCCTGTGATTTTTACCCTCATATGTCAAATCTTTTATATAATTACTGTATCCCAAGAATAAAAGCCCGGCAGTTGTTTTCTGCCGGGCTTTTGATAAGGTAAAAGAACCGTCCCGTTATTATTCAAAATCTATTTCAACTTCCACTTTTTCTCCTGCCTTGAAGTCGTATTCCGTATGGTCCCCGTTTACTTCCATCTCTACCCCGTTTATCCTGAAGGATTTGATTTTCCTCCTGCAGCGCAAGGTGAGTTTCTGGGCTTCATTGGACACAAGAATGGCCTTTAATCCTTTATCGTTCCAATCCATGCGCTCCAGCTTCGCCCAGGTATATAGCCAAATACCCTCAATTGATCCTTTTCCGAGAGAATCCGGGAGGGCAGGCAAAAACTCAACTGTGCCGGGTTCAGAGAATACGCACATTTCCAGCAGGATGGCCGGCATAGCTCCCTGGAGGTCCGGGAACTGCCCGCGATACGGGAAATGCCTGGTCTGCAGGGTACTGGTTACAAAGCCGTGATTAATCAGTTGTGACAGGTTCTGTACGGCTTCCTCAATATCCTTTAGGCGTATTGCGGTAAGACAGCGGTGGATGATACCATGGGCTGAGTCATCCTGTTGCCCGCGCTTGCGGTTTGAAATCTTGATAGCTTTTGCAAGCTCCGGTTCCCTTTCCGGTGTTACGGCACGGCCGGGCCACACGTCATAGTGATGTGAAACATGGCGGTGGTTGTAGTTTTCTTCTACTGTAGGCCATGCCCATTCTTTCAAGCCTCCGCTTTCGTCAAGCAGATACCTGGGCAACGAAGCCCGCTGTGCTTCCCAGTGAGGGATGTTTTCAGTTTCAACGCCAAGTATCCTGCAGGCTGTAATGAGGTTGTCAAGCACTTCCCTGCAGATGGCAATATCCATAACCGAATTGATACGGGTAGGACTGATATCTTTACAAGTTACTGTTGAATAATCAGGATTTGGCGTAGGATTTTCCGGTGAGAAAGACGGATAGAATATTACGTGTCCGTCCGGTCCACGGTCACAGGCATAATCCTCAAAGAATAACGCTATCTCTTTTAGGGCAGGTACGACACGGTTTTTCAGGAACTCCTTGTCACCTGTAACCAGCCAGTAACCCCAAAATTCGTTATAAATCCAGCCAAGGCAACCGGTCCAGCAAAAATGGGGATAGGTTAAAGATGAGTGGTAAAGAAGACCTGAGTCATAGTCACAATGTACACTGGCCAGCAGGCCCCTGGCCCCGAACAGTTTCCGGGCGTTTATACGGAAATCGTCAAACTTGCTCTCATAGTACCTGAAGTATACATCCATTTCATCAAACAAGCCTGTATTGTTTCCCGCGCAAACCTGAAGATTGGTATTGATATTGTGTTGTCCCCACATGGGAGGAATCTTACCTGTGTCCATAATCTGATAAAAACGGCCCATGTCATAGAGTTTGTCCATCAGCATGGGATCAATCTGGGAGTCAGTGCATGCACGTGTCAGCAATTCTTCAGCAGAAAGCGCGAAATCTTCCTTGTTGCCTGTACAAAGCCGGGACCTGTTCATGCGCGAACCCACATATTCCCTGTTATACTCCAAAAGTGCGTCAAAATCAGGTTCCACAGCCAGTATTTCTTCCACTACGGGTTTTGCGCATTCAAAGGTAAAATTTCCTTCAAACTTTACTGTTTTGGAGAGAATGATAAGGCTGTCAGCTCCGGTTACACGGATGCCGTTATCCGTCCGCTCCGCTTTGCCGCCTTCCGGTATAAAGCGCAGCACTGAAACATAGCCTTTCTGGCCATATTCCGGGTTATATGCCCATTTTAATGTTATCAGGTTTTCTGTAATATCAAGTTCATACGAGCAATGTTCAATATCGAACATTCTCCCCCCATACCTGCCCGGCCTGATTGTATTCGGTAACAGGAAAGTTATATCTGCGTTCAATTCACCTTTCGGCGCCGTGAACCGCTGTACGACAACATCTCCCTTATATGCCGCAAACAGTTCCCGTTTGAATTCGCCTTTGTCGTTCTCCCACTGTACAGTGACTTTACCCGTCATCATGTCAAGCCAGCGCAGGTAGTTTTTCGTTTTTCCCGCCTCCGGCTGCTTGACGCTCAGCCAGAAAGCCACATGAAGGCGCAGGCTTGACGGGGGAACAATATTGCCGTTCCAGTTACCCATCATAGGGCCGAAACCTTCATCAAGCTGTTTTTGATATACCAGTTCACCCGCTTCCTTAAACTTGCCTTCCAGCAAAAGCCGGCGAACTTCAGGCATAATACCTGTCAGGTCGGGTGGTTCAGGCGCCTTTGCCCACCGCGGAGCGTACAGCAACTCCTGCATGAAAGCAAGTTCATCATTATAAGGATCGCCTAAGATGTCTACCCGCTGAAATCCGTTACCTGTGCTGATACAATCTGCATAATCTTCAGACGGCATCAGGCTGCACACGCTTCTCTCCGGTAGTATAGCCTTGCGTTTTTCCAGTGGCATCGGTTCATATTTTGGCTGATATGGAACCAGCTCTACGTGATAATCAGGCATGTTAATCCTCCTTAAAGTAATAGGTAATTTTGTTAAAATTAATATTTTCTGTAATCCCATTGTTTTAGGCAAGCTGCAATCCCGTAAAGGGGGACTACAGCTTGCTTTTTCTCTTTACACTTTTTTGGATTCATGCTCACGCATTATTTGCTCATGTAACGGTCATATGCACTCTGATAGTAGCTCATTGCCTTTTCAAGTCCCATATCCTTGCACTGTTTTACAATGTCAGACACTTCGTCCAATGGGCGCGTACCAATTATAAACTTGATGAAATTCTCGGCAATGGCTGTATTGACATCATTCATAATTCTGGCATAATCCGATGATTCACTTGCCCCGAGGGTTAAGTTGGGAAGAAGCAGTCTGGTATCAGCTTCAGCCCAGAGTCTATGAGCTTCCTCTGATTCAGGAGTATTCAGCTCAATTGAAGCCCATGCTTCATAGCTCATAATCTTGGGCCATGCACCAAATGTGGGAAGAGCATACTTATTAACCATATCGTTTATTGTATATTCCGGATCATTTGCTACAGCAGGCAACCAATATTTTTTCCCGTTTGCATCTATATCGTATGAAACGCCTCTTACTCCCCAGTTAATGATATCTGTTCCTTCCTCGGAATACATGAAGTTTATGAGTTCCAGGCATTTTTCAATGGTGCCGTCTTTTTCAGCCTGGGTTGTTATAACTGTACCTTCAGTGGATGCGGCGGGACGTACCATGGCACTGTTGGGGCCGTACGGTATTCCGTCTTCTCCCTTAAGAGCCGGGAGGCCTACATAGGTAGCTTTCGGATTCTTTTCCCTGAGCATTCTGTTATAGTTGTTAAAGTTAGAAGGCCATATATGAGTTACACCTACAAGGTCATTGGCCACTTTTGCATCCAGAGCCGTGCCGTCCTGTGACATGAACTCGGGGTCAAGAAGTCCTTCCATATACCATTTATTCAATGTTGTAACGAGCTTTTTGAAGTTCTCGCCGTCATTCACCAAGATCCAATAGGTTACTTTACCTGTATACGGATCCAATTGAGGTTCCTGGTACAACATCCCGAATGCAGAAACTATATCCATTATAGCAAACATAAAGTTGGGACCGGGTATGAAATAGTCGCATAAAGGAATCTCATCCTTTTGGCCGTTTCCGTTCGGATCCTGATCCCTGAATGCTACAAGGACACTATACAACTCGTCAATACTACTGGGTTTCTGCAGATTCAGTTTATCCAGCCAATCCTGCCGGATACCGGAACCCCAGTATGCACCACGTTTCAGGTCTTCTTCAACATGGCAGAACAATGCTGAGGTACCATCCTCCAGCGTAACGGCCCTGCGGATTCTCTCATCGCTTTCAAGAATTTTGAACCAGTTGGGTACTTTATCTCTGTATTTCTCACCGATATTTATTGCTACACCATCTTCTATAGCTGCTGCAAGACCACCGTCATACTGATTGAAGTTAAAATAGAACAAGTCTGTCAGTGTACCACTTGCCAGCATAATTTGCGCGGCTGACGTGTAATCATCGCCGGTAGCAGGCCCCTGGAAATCAATGTCGATATTCAGCCGTTTCTCAAGTTCCTGGACCCATACAGCGTCATTCCAGTCTGTCAGAACTGCTCTTGACACACCAGGCCTGTAATAAGTTATTACTACAGGTCCTTCCGAAGCAGGCTTAGAAGTGCCGGATGATTCAGGTGTTTTTCCCGAAGTGTCTGGTGTCTGTGTATCTGTACTGTCCTTCCTGCAAGCTGAAAACGTCATGGTGATTAAAAGAGTAGCAATGATGAAAAATAACAGGGCACGTTTTCTTTTCATTGTATTTCCTCCTTAACATTGGATTTTATAATACCATTTTTTGTATATAATTGAATGATATTATCCTTTCAATGCCCCTATCATAATTCCTGATGTGAAATACTTTTGTATGAACGGATAGATACACATAACCGGTACAATTGAGACAACAATCGTGGAATACTTCATGAGTCTTTTGTATTCTTCTCTCTGATAACCGGAATATCCGGCTGTAGCGATTTGACTGGTGGCGTTGTTTTGGATCAGTATGGTACGCAGTACCAACTGCAGGGGATATTTATCCGGCGTTTTTATGTAAATTAAGGCTTCAGACCAACTGTTCCAGTAACCTACTGCCGTAAACAGGCTCAGGGCTGCAAGTGTGGGTACAATCATTGGAAGTATAATTTTAACCAATATTGTAATTTCACCGGCCCCGTCCAGTCTTGCAGACTCTTCAAGGCTTTCAGGAACGCCCCTTATGGCGGTACGCAGGATAATTAAAAGAAAAGTACTGATGACATTGGGAAGAATCAGTGCCCACAAACTGTCATATAAACCCAGTGACTTTACAACCATGAATTTGGGAATCATGCCGCCGCTGAAATACATGGTGATGATAACCATTATGGTAAGAGCCCTGTTCCACAGAAGATTTTTCTTTGAAAGTACATAGGCAAATACCGTGGTCATAACCATGTTGCATGTGGTTCCTACAGTAATCAGAAATGCGGTAACCAGGTAACCGTTAATTATATCATCCGAACGGAATACCAACCTGTAACCGCCCAATGTAAAACCCAAAGGGTGCCATAATACTCCCCTGTGTGCCATTAATCTGGAAGGGTCGCTGAATGAGGCAAACACAACGTAAATAAAAGGATATATTGTAATAATACTGATTATTACAAGCAATATCGTGTTAAACGCATCGAAGATTTTGCTTCCCAGACTTTTTTTGCCATATTGAATCATATGTCATACCCTCCCGAATTACCAAAGTGAAACTTCAGTAAATTTTTCACTTAATTTGTTGGTGATAGCCAGCAACGTGAAGTTAACAACGGAATTGAACAAACCTACAGCTGTGCTGTATCCGTAATTCCCTTCCAGCAAACCGTAACGGTATACAAAGCTGGAAATAACATCTGACGTTTCATATATGGAAGGGTTATATAAGAGTATGATTTTTTCAAAGCCTACACTCATCATACTGCCAATACGCAGTATCATCATAATAATAATGGTCGGCATAATTCCAGGTATGGTAACGTGAATAACACGCTGAAAACGGTTACAACCATCTATGACGGCAGCATCATACAGTTGAACATCAACAGACGAAAGAGCAGCCAAATAAATAATTGCTCCATACCCCATAAACTGCCAGATACCTGAAGCTACGTATATACCCCTGAAGTATTGAGGGTATATCATAAAAGCGGTTCTTTCCATGCCCAATGCCGTAAATATATCATTGAATAATCCGTTGAGGGACAGAAAATCCAGAAGAATTCCGCAAATGACAACCTGGGATATGAAATAGGGCAGATAAGATATGGTTTGAACTGTGCGTTTGAAGATTTTGTTTCCTACTTCATTGAGTAACAGGGCAAAAATAATCGGGGCCGGAAAACCAAAAATCAAATCAAGCAAGTTGATTATGAGAGTATTTCTGATAACCCTTCCGGCATATGCCCCTCTGAAGAAATCTTTGAAGTATTGTAATCCAACCCATTCGCTTCCAAAGATACCCTTGTTCGGTTTAAATCTTTGAAATGCCATTAATATGCCGCCCATGGGGAGATAGTGGAAAATAATATAGTATATTACACCGAACATTGCTAAGAAATAAATGGGTTTATTTCTCCTCCAGTCTTTTACGACTTTATACTTAAATGATTTGTTCGGATGGACCTCACTTCTGGTCATATTCATCTACCTCCAGAAATAAACCTAAATGGTAATTAGTCTAGATATGCCGGGTAGATTCTCTCTCGATAAGACTCACAGGAACGTAAACATTAACTTTTAAGTCAAGATTGTTCTGATCAATCATGTCTATCATTAACATGCAGGCAGCTCTTGCCATCAGGTCATAGTCAACGGCAACCGTTGTAAGAGACGGCTTTATGTATGAGGATTGATTAATATTATCAAAACCGACGACACTAATATCATCCGGAACGGAAATTCCCATACTTGTAGCTTCCATGATGATACCAATACCTATTGAATCGTTTGCTGCAAAAACCGCTGTAGGAAGTTTACCTTTTTTACAAAGTTCCCTGAACGCTCTCCTGCCTTCATCAATAGACCAGCCGCAATCAATAATCCAATCCGGGTTAAGGGGAATTCCATGTTTTTCAAGGGCTTCTTTATATCCGTTTAACCTGCCCAGCCGGACCTGGGTTTCCGTTCGTCCTCCGACAAAAGCAATTTCCCTGTGTCCCAATTCACACAAATAATCAACCACCATCTTACCTGCACCGAGGTTATCCAAACATACTGACGGATAAAATGGATGGCTGAAATTTACAAGGATCACAGGAATACCTCTGTGTAAAAGTCCGGTATAGATCTCCGTTGGCAGTGAGTTTGTGTAGAATACTCCGCATGGGTTGCAAGTCTTGATAAGTCCATCCGCGGTATCATCCAAAGAAAAAGATTTGTACAGAAGAGAAAAGCCCCGTTTGGTACACTCGTGATCAAAAGTCGCCATCAATTTCGCATTGAAAGGTTCGATAATACGGTCTTCATTATCCATTCCCCTTTGAATAAGAAACAACAGATTTTTTTTATCATTTTGCCCGTTTGTTTCGTTGGGATAAGTTACACTCGAACCTAAACCCTGCAACTTGGTGATTTTACCCTCTTCAACCATTAAGGCTAAAGCTTTGCGAACAGTGGCACGCTGAACACCATACATTTCACACAGTTGCTTCTCGGAAGGCAACATGCTTCCCAAAGCATATTCGCCTTTATTAATGCGATCATTGATATCGTTGTATATCTGCTTGTATAATGGTATTTTACTGCCCCTGTCTATTACCATTTCATTTAACCCCATAATAATTTATATGTTTAAGTTAACGAAATTATAACACCGTACAACATGTATGTCAACATGTATACTTCCATTATTTTCTGCTATCTAATAGAATTATTTGTATTAATATGTCGAGAATACAGTGTTTATGGGATTTTCTTATTGATAGTTTGTTATTTTTTACCGGACATTCACAACTAATACATCTATACATGTTCATATACAACTTGTCCATATACAAGTTTATTGAACAATAACTTCAATAAGCAAAAATAAAAAGGCCCTGATAATTCAGAGCCTTCTTTTTTATTAATACTTTCGTGCATTCATCCGCTACAGTGGAACGTTCATTTCTTTTAGCCTTTCCTGAATAAGCCGGTAGTCCAGGTCCCTCGGCAGGATATTCCTTTCAGCAGATAAGGCTGCTGCAACACCGGCGGCCTGCCCGATTCCCATCATATTGCCCATGCTCTTGCATACCGTAAGGCCAAGATGTGTTAAGGATGCACAGCGCCCAGCCACAAGCAGCCCGTCAATACCTTTAGGAAGCATACATCTGTATGGATACGCATGTCCGCTCTTTATTGTCCCATGGTAATCACGCTCTTCCTTTAATCCTCCCGGGTCAATGGTACCGTAGCGGCGGGCAACCACATCGTCAAATTCCCTGCCTTCCTGGGCATCTTCCAACGTCATGACATAATCGCCGATTATTCGGCGGGTTTCACGAACACCGATATCAGCGCCCACACGGACCAGGCAGCAGTTTTCCAAACCCGGCAGCTTCTTTTCCCTGGCAATCCTGACAAAATCCATGGCCACCTGCAACCCTGTTCTCAGCGCCACATTGACATCCCTGATATTGGTGGCATCTATTATACCTACATCGCTTTGACCGCCGTTATTTACCGAAATAACACCGGGAATCGTGGTTTTGTCAAAGGAGTAGAATATGGATGTACTGTACCCTTCCGAAGATGCACCTTTAATTATATCAGTGTAAGTACTATAGCCCATTTCATCCAGGGCAGCAAACAACCTGTCCTCATCCACATTTCCTATTACAAAGCCTACTGTTACAGGCATTAAAGCCCCGTCATATTCACGGCCTACCTGGTATTCAGCGCCGGCGTAATATGCCACATCTCCGTCACCAGTGGCATCAACAAAGACCTTTGCACCATATGTATGTTTTCCATACTTGCCGTCACAAATGACTTTCACAATGCGTTTTCCGTCCATTTCCACTCCGGTTACCGGGCTGTGAAGGCAATAGGAGCAGTTTGTTTCCTCCAGAAGTTCCAAAACGGCCAGGCGTAAATAATCAGGATGAACATGAAGTCCGTCTCCGTCAACCCAGGATGTCTTGCCCGGCCGGCAGGCATCAGGCCCCATGCTCATGATCTTATTCACAAACAATTCATGGACGCCGCCCCGGCTCTGGCCGTTTATAAACAGCCTGTTAATCGGCATCCATCCTGAAACCGCTGCAACACCTCCAAAGAAGGCCCTTCTTTCCAACAGGAGCGTCCTGGCCCCATTGGTTGCTGCAGCCAAAGCAGCTCCTATGCCTGCGGGGCCGCCACCAGCCACTATAACGTCATACATGTCGCCGTCATCAGGTAGCAGCCGCTCAACATCTTCTCTTTTTAACATAATTATTCTCCTCCCTGGAATGTTCCAAAAATTTAACAACGATATTTATTGCTAATCATAATATAACACATATAGTCCAGACACATATAAAAAACCTTTTTTAAAACTGACCTACATGTATAAATCAATAACAGTCTTAATGCAGAAAATATCAATACAAAAAGCTGTATACAGAAAAGCCCGGCTTGATTTTTGCCGGGCTTGTTGTATTGCCTTACCTGTTATATTTGCCTTACCCTGTTGCCTTATCAGTTGTCTTCCCTGGGTGCCTTCTCAGGTTGCCTAATCCAGTTACCTGACGGTATTATATACCTTTTACTCCAAAGTAAACGACGCCATACCGCAGAAACCTGTGCCCCGGTAAGTAAAATACAGTGCATGGACACCGTCCGGCAGAGGAATGTCACATTTTTCAACCCACCACTCGGCATTGTGGCCTACCGGAATGGTTCCCAAAACTTCACCGTCCCACTTGGTTTTCACTTCAAAGTATCCCCTGGCATATCCGCGCACTTTAATGCTGGTGAGGCGTGAATTTTTAAACTCAAAATACTTGAAACCAGCAGTTGCCGATTCGGTAAAGTTGAATATGTAGCCAATCTCTTCATCACCATCACGGCCATCCTGCATAATACGCGGGAAGCGGGAATCCAGCCAGAAGCCGTTGCCTCCCATTCCGCCGGTATACTGGTTTGGTTGGTTGGTAAACAGGTTACATGCAATGTAGGTTGCATATTCTCCCTTTCCAACCAGCGGCCCGCCATTTAGTCCGCAGGAAGTAAGTTCAACCTGGGGAATGCTTCCGTCCTCAAGTACCCTAATACGTTCAGCGCATGCCTGGCGGCTGTAGTTTGTGCCGTTTGTATGACGGTGGTAGAAAATGTACCAGTCGTCGCCAATCTGAACGATACTGCCATGGTTATTGCCACCGTAGTATGCCGGCATATCGATAGGTTTATATGTATCAATGCCCATATCATTATTGCTGATTATAACTCCGCCGTATTTAAAGCCTTTGGTGGGGTGTTTGCTGGTGGCATAGCAAAGCTCATACATTTTTACTGAGGAATAGATAAAGTAGTAGGTATCTCCTATCTTTCGTATTGAAGGCGCCTCAAAAAATTCATGGCCTTCATAACCGCTGCCCTCGCTGTAGGGCTTGCTGGGAGCGATGAAAACAGGTTCTTCTATAATGGTAAGCATATCCGGACCGAGGACGGTGGCCATTGCGCCGCTTCTGCTTTTATCCCAGGGTCCGCAGAAACCTGTATAAAGATACGTCCTGTCCCCTTCCGTCAGCACGCCGGGGTCAAACTGCGGCTCATCCCCGGGCCTTTCGCCAAGCCTTGTTCCGTCGGGATAATGTACATAGCCGTAAAACTCATATTTGCCGGCGGGAGTATCGCACACAGCGACAGATACTATATCCTTATTACTCAGGACATAGTACAGGTAATACCGGCCATCAGGTCCACGGGTGACGTCAGGAGCAAACAGGCATCCTCTTCCATCCTTGTTTTCAGGATCATCGGTTTTCCTGAAAATCACTCCTTCATAGCGCCAATTGCCCAAATCATCCACCGGAGCGGACCAGCAGACATAGTCGTTCAGGCAATAGGCCTGCCCATTATAGCGGTCATGGGAACCATAGACATACACACGGCCGTCAAACACATAAGGTTCGCCGTCCGGTATATATTCCCACGAAGGCAGATAAGGGTTAAAGGCTTGTTTTTTCATATAATAAACCACCTTCCGTTATATTATTGATATCTAGGTTCTTTTTGTATACACGTCTTCAATGGTCAGTTGATTGAGCATAGGTTCACCGGCACGGTATCTCCTTATATTTTCACGGATTATATCCAACGAACGACCTGTCCTGTCCGGCACCTGAGGTGTTACGTGAGGCGTTATCAAAACGTTGGGCAAATCCCAAAGAGGACTTTCCGGCGGAAGAGGTTCTACCGCAAAAGTATCCAAACCTGCCCCGGCAATTTCCTTATTAAGTACTGCATTGACCAATGCTTTTTCATCCACAACGGCTCCGCGCGCCATGTTTATAAGATAAGCCGTCGGTTTCATCAGTTTAAGTTCCCTTTCCCCAATAAGGTGATGGGTCGCATCCGATAAGGGCAGCGCAAGTACTACATAGTCACTTTGCATGAGCAATTCGTCAATTGTGTCATTGTTTTCCCTGCTGTATAACTTGTCAACTATGCCGTCGCAATTGATATTTCTCCGCCTGTAAGCCAACACTTTCATATCCATGGCTTTTGCTCTCTTCGCAAGTTCTGTACCTGTATTGCCCAGCCCTATTATTCCAAGGGTTTTACCGCAAAGGCCTCTTAAATTATTCTGGCCTTCTATACCCCATTGATGTGCCCTTTGGGCATTATAGAAATCCACGAACCTGTATGTAAGAGCCAGCATGAAGAATAATGCATGCTCTGCAAGAGCCGGAGCGGACCTGCCTGCCGAGCTTGTAACAATCAGGTTTTTTTCAAACACTTCTCTCTTAGCCGATTTATCCAGTCCCGCATGGTCGCAATGCACCCATTTAAGGTTTGGAGCCTTCAGAAAACGTTCGTCCAAATCCGACGCCAGGACGGCCACATCAATCTTCTGAAGCAAACTTTCAATAGTAGCGTGATCCTTGCTGTCCACGCAAATAACCTCGGCAGGTTTAAAAGCATTCCTTAACTGTTGTAAATGTTCCTCATCCCATTTAACCGTAGCCAATACCAGTTTTATTTCTCTCATAAAGTCACTCCACTATGTTATTAGTAAAAACTGTACAAGCATATTTTACTAAATTTAGCATTATTAATCTACGTATTTATCACCTAAAGATATAAATTAACTGTAACTGGTATAAGTTAACTGTTAACGGGCGGTCAATGTTTCAGACAGTCCTATTCGCTGCATTGGATAAGAACTTTCATGTCATTTGTATTTTTTGAGGTAAGTTCTTCCAAAACTTCACCCAACCTGGATAACGGTTCAATTCTGCTTACTATCCTTTCAAGGGGAAGTCTGTCTGAAGCTGCAAGGTTGATGGCTCTCGTATAATCCTTGTGCTCATATACTCTGGCACCGAATATTCTAAGTTCTCTGAAAAAAACCGTACGAAGGTCGACGGCTGCCGGTTCAGAAAAAATCGCAACCTGTACAATCCTTCCCCGTGCTTTGGCAACCTTTGTCATAGTGGATACTCCCATTTCAGAACCGGATACTTCGAATACCACATCAACTCCATACCCGTTGGTCATATCAAATATCTTTTTAACCAGGTCTTCTTTCATGGGGTTAATCACATCAAATCCAAGATCTTTTGCCAAATTAATCCGAAACTCATTGATTTCTGATATAACAACATTTGCGCCGGCATCACGAGCCACCATTGCTATAAGCAGTCCTATTGGCCCACCACCGATAACCAGTGCAGTCTCACCAAATTGAAGACCGCTCATGGAAACATCGTGGCAAGCCACAGCCAGTGGTTCCACAAGGGCTGCCCGTTCCAATGGCATATCAGGTATCTTGTATACCATGTGGGCAGGAACTGTCCAGTATTCCTGCATACACCCATCCGAATCGGCACCCAGGAAGTTCATGTTATAACAAATATGAGAAAGTCCGGTCAGGCACCCTTCACATTTTCCACAATACCCCAAAGGCCTGATTACCACTTTGTCTGATATTGAGACATTAGTGACATCTTCTCCCTTGTTAATAACTATACCGGAGCACTCGTGCCCCGGTACATGCGGCATTGTGACTCTATTGTCCATTTTCCCTTCATATATATGCAAATCTGTACCACAAATTCCTGCGTATGCTACTCTTATCTGTACTTCATTTGATTTTGGGGGAACAATTTTTGACTCACCTAATTTAATGGTTTTATTGCCTACATAATATGCAGCATTCATTATTTAAGAGCCTCCAATCTGAATTTGTTTAAAACTCGAAACTTTCACCCGGTTTTAGGATTATTAGTTCCGAATCAAGACCTTCAACAATTCCCATAAGCTCTTCGACTGTTCTTTGAGTGGAGGGGAATGTATTATAATGTCCCGGTATGATAAACCTGCTTTGTAAAAAGCGTGCCGCCATGTTTGCCTCTTTGATACCCATGGTAAACTTACCGCAAACAGGTAGTACGCTTACATATGGCTGATACAATTCGGCTATCAGCTTCATATCACCGAAAACTCCGGTATCTCCTGAAAAGTATACAGGTTTATCGCCCGGAGCAGTTATAACAAAGCCGCAACAGCCACTTCCCGGCATGAGCTTCTTCTCTGCTGCATATTCGACCCCCCAAATGTCACTGGTATGACATGCAGGAACACAGTTAAACTTTACGCCTTTTATAATAGTAGAGCCACCCTGCTGTACAGCGCCGCCGTTTTTGTCATTAGGTATGCCATGAAGTTCTAAATAAGCATAAATATCTGCCAGGGTAACAAGATCGCAATCTGTATTTTTCATTATGTCAATAGTATCACCCAGGTGGTCACTATGCCCATGGGTAACAGCAATTATGTCTGCATCATAAGCGTCCTCCAGCTTAATTGCTGCAGCCGGATTTCCCTTAATGAACGGGTCGACATAAATTTTTATACCCTGGGAAGTTGTAAGCTTCCATGAACCATGCCCAATCCACGTTATTTTCTGTGCCATTTTGAGTCTCTCCTTTCTTTGCTCAATCTTTCTTCACACATTTTTATTTTTCAGGTCAACCTAAGTATCTTAAAATCCCTGAAGCATTTATGCATTAACATTTCTTCCTGCGAATTTACATATTCTTATCTCTTATATTTGCCTGTCTGAATATCTTTTTCAGTCCAAATACCCAGCCCGTTGTTCAGATAATCCTTGCACGCAGCAACACATTCTCTTGCTGTGTACGAAGTGGAATCATGGTCATCCACAATCCATCCGTCATAACCATGTTCCTTAAGTATCTTTGTAACCCCAACAAAATCTACTTCACCACGGCCCATTTCTACCCAGCGGCCTTTTGAATCCACTTTATATGCGCCGGTATCGCTGGGAAGTTCAGGCCCGCCCGGATAAAGCCTTCCTGTTGGACGGCCTTTGAAAGTAACATCTTTGAAATGCAAAAACTTTATTCTGTCAACATATTTTCGTACTGTTTCCACCTCATCAAATCCGCCCAGCTTTAACTGACCTACATCAATACACAAACCGCAAAGGTCATTGTCAAGCATTGAAACAAACTCATCAAAAGGTTCAGGGGTCTCAAAGGTGCTCCCCCAGTGGTTATGCCAGGAAAGGGTCAGCCCAAGGCTTTTGGCATATCTCCCCAGTTCATTTGCACCTTCAGCCACTCTTTTAATATGGTCAGACAGACTTCCAGGCAGAGGCAAATTACCACGTGCTTCATCCAGTAACACATTTTTATATCCCAGTTCCGACATGAACTGATACCTTTTCTTTGCTTCATTTAAAGTTTGTTCATAAAGATCCTTGTCACTAAAACAAACAGTGGCATAATAAGATGCAACTTCCAGTCCGTGCATTTCCAGAAGGGAACGCAATTCACCAACACGGCGTGCATACCATTGATACAAAAAAGGATAACACATTTCAAATCCATCCAACCCTTCCAGTGCCATCTCATCCAGCATTCTGTAAAAGTTTTCGAAATGGTTATCCCTAAGCCATACTTGAGTACCAAATCCAAATTTCATAATATTCCTCC
>Ga0134096_1000781_pt1 | contig 30794 bp, 25 predicted proteins | sample 7_2taG_FD_94448 | JGI IMG/M metagenome (GOLD analysis project Ga0134096, IMG submission 94448) | Switchgrass degrading microbial communities from high solid loading bioreactors in New Hampshire, USA - 7_21_20_110_A3 metaG | ecosystem: Engineered > Bioreactor > Semi-continuous > Anaerobic >... | reverse complement strand
TTTGGCCCGGGGGTAAACATGGCGGCCCGCATGGAGAGCCTCTCGGAGCCGATGAAGATCACCATCAGCGAGAATACCTACCGGTTGATCAAGGATGACTTCATCTGCACCGAACGGGGGGAATTTGAGGTCAAGGGCTTCGGCCAGCAGGTGCTGTATTATCTGGATCGCGAAATACCGTCTTTCCGTTGAGGTTTACTCTCGCGTGAGCACCGTCCCATCTGAGGGCCGCGGAGCGACGCAGACTTCGCGGATGGACGCGGATATTATTAATTCCTCCCCTGTAAGCGCGCAGCAGCGAGCAAACGGGGGAGTTTTTTTATTACAGGCAGCAGGAGATGCTATCCAGAGATGCCGTCCCCCACATGTTAAGGGGCATGGCGCGCCGAGAGCAGCAGAGGAACAGTCTTGATCGTCACCCGAAAGAAGTAAACCCGATTTCGCCGCAGCGCCGTGCCCTTATAGCAAATATTTTTGCACAATTAAGTGTGGGGGCACGGCAATTAGCAGAACGCAACACGTCTGCTCATATGCATGTTTGCTTGCTGCAATGATTTGCTCCGGGCGATGCCGTGCCCGCTGGAGAAGTATGTATTGACAGGCCATGGCGGAGGAAAACTAAAAAGCCTGCCTTTGAAACAGCGCAAGAAAGAGTAACCGTTAGAGAGGTGAGGTAGCAGTCTTCGACAGCCTGGCTGATGATGACTGCCTGATTACATCCAGTCTCTGGGACCATACATTTCCACCCCCAATAAAGTCAGGTTGGTTCATTCACTAGGGAAATCCCTGAGGCCCATCAGGGACCCTCCCAATTGCCCACCTTATTCATTCACTTTATATTCGAGTTCAGACGGTGCACCTATTACCGGTAAACCAAACTGTATAAAGGAGAAAACCATGGCCGATAAAAAACTGAACCGCATGAAAGTTGCCATCCTGGTGACCGACTATTTCGAACAGGTGGAGCTGACCGAACCGCGCCAGGCGCTGGAACAGGCCGGTGCTCAAACCCATATCTTAGCGCCCAAAAGCAGCGAAGTGCAGGGCGTGAACGGCGTCGAAATGGGCGACCGTTTCAAGGTGGACAACACACTGGATTCTGCAAATCCGGATGAGTTCGACGCCGTGCTGCTCCCCGGCGGCGCGCTGAACGCAGACAAACTGCGCATGGTCCCCGAAGCGCGGGAGTTTATCCGCAGCATCGACCAGGCAGGGAAACCGGTGGCGGTGATCTGCCACGCTCCCTGGCTTCTGGTGTCCGCCGGGCTGGTGAAAGGCCGCCGCCTGACCAGCTACTACACCCTGCAGGACGACATCCGCAACGCCGGCGGCGAGTGGCACGATCAGGAAGTCGTGCAGGACCGCAGCTGGGTCAGCAGCCGCAACCCCAAAGACATCCCGGCCTTCAACGAGGCGATGCTCGAGCTGTTCTCACAGAGCGTGCCGGCCGGCCTGTCCGCTGCAGACTGAGAGCAAGTATCCATTTCACGCTTTTCATAGGGGAAATCACAGGGCACAACCGCTGTCCGGCGGTTGTGCCCTGTGATTCCGGACATCGCTGTCCTCTGCGCTATTCCACCATCTCGAAGTTCAGCTCAGGGAACTTCTCTTTGAAATAATTCACATAAAACGGTGAGGTGAACAGCATCACCCAGCGCTGGCGGGTGTCGCGCGTCACCAGGATGTCACTGCGCGCCGGCAGCTTCTGGATCACCTCTTCCGGGCCGGTCACGATGCGCGCCAGGGTGTACGACAGCGGCTCCACCGCCGTGGGCACGCTGTACTCGTTTTCCAGGCGCGCCTGCACAACGTCAAACTGCAGCTGACCGACCACCGCCAGCACCGGCTCGCGCCGGAAGGCATTGACATCGTGCAGCACCTGCACCGCACCCTCGGTCTCCAACTGGCGCAGTCCTTTGAGGAACTGCTTCTGCTTGCCAATATCCCGGTTGTGCAGCAGGGCAAAATGCTCCGGCGGGAAGCGCGGGATGGGCACATACCTTAACCCTGCGTCCAGGGCAATGGTATCGCCGATGGCGAACTCGCCGCTGTTGGGCAGGCCCAGAATATCCCCGGCATAGGCGTCTTCGATCACCTCGCGCTCGTTGGCGAAGAGCTTATACGGCCGCTGCAGGCGCACGGTTTTGCCGCTCTGCACGTGCACGGCCGTCATGCCGCGCTCGAACTTTCCTGAGCAGATGCGCAAAAAGGCCACGCTGTCGCGGTGTTTGGGGTTCATGTTGGCCTGGATCTTGAAAATAAAGCCCGAAAAGCCGTTTTCGACCGGGTCGACCAGCCCGTTTTCGCTGGCGTAAGCGCACGGCCCGGGCGCCCAGAGCACAAACGCATCCAGGAACAGGCGCACACCAAAATTCGTCAGCGCGCTGCCGAAAAACACCGGCGTCTGCTCCTGGGCCAGCAGGCGCTGAGGGTCAAAGGTGATGCCCAGGCCTTCCAGCAGTTCGATGTCTCCTTGCAGCTTCACCAGCTGCCCGTCGCTCAGCAGCTCGCGGCTGCGCAGCTCATCTAAAGTGAGAAAGGTCTCCGGTGCGGCGCGTTCGTTGCGCTCCGTGCGGTCGTAGAGCACCACCCCCTGGCGCTCCAGGTCGTACACCCCGACAAAGTTCGGTCCGTCGCCCAGCGGCCAGTTTACCGGCGCAGGCTCCATCCCCAGCAACTCCTGGATCTCATCCAGCAGTTCCAGGGGATCGCGCGCCGGGCGGTCCATCTTATTAATGAAGGTGAAAATGGGGATCCCCCGCCGGCGGCAGACTTCGAAGAGCTTGCGCGTCTGCGGTTCGATCCCTCTGGCGGCGTCGAGCACCATCACCGCGCTGTCCACCGCGGCCAGGGTGCGGTAAGTGTCTTCGGAAAAGTCCTCGTGACCGGGGGTGTCCAGCAGGTTGATCACACAGCCCTGATACGGGAACTGCAGCACCGTGGAGGTGATCGAGATGCCGCGCTCCTGCTCCATCTTCATCCAGTCGGAGGTGGCCCGGCGCTGGTTGCGGCGCGCCCGGACACTGCCAGCCAGCTCGATGGCATTACCGTACAGCAGCAGTTTTTCCGTCAGCGTGGTCTTACCCGCGTCGGGGTGAGAAATAATGGCAAAGGTGCGCCGGGAGGCGATCGCCTGCGCCAGGTTTACAGCTTCCAGTGCAGCGGTATGTGGTTCCATCAATCCTTCTTCCAATAAAAAAATCGCGCAGCATTCTCCCGGCCCGGCAGCGCCGGACCAGGGCGGCGCGAAATCGGCGCATTATTTTACCCCAATTTTTTCAACACCGACTGCAGATGCGATTCAATGCTGGCAATCATGCGCGCACCGGTTAGCCCACGCAGCCCGAACGTTACCCACGGCGGGTACACCTCAGGCGGGCCGGGCAGCCATTCCAGGATCGCCAGCAGATCCAGGTAAGGATGATACCCGCCACCACCCCCCGCTTGTTCCTGGTAGATCTGCAGGAAGTGCTCAGCAGCCTGGGGGCCCCAGCCCAATGCCAGGTTGATCCGCATCCAGGCCGCGTCTGCGCCCGGCGGTCCGCTGCAGGCATTGGGCCAGTCCACCACACCGCTCAAATGGCTGTCCTGGAAGAGCACGTTCACCGGGTGGAAGTCGCGGTGGATAAAACAAAGGCGGTGATCTGGTGCCGGACCGCGCGCGATATCGATGGCCTGCTCCCACAGCTCCTGCGCCTGTGACCATACCGGCGGGTGCATTTCAGCCGGGTGGTTGTAAGGGAAATAGCGCCAGGGGAGGTCATGTGCATCCAGAGTGTGGATAGACAGCAGCGCCTGCGCCTGCTGGCGCAGCCAGCCGTCGAAATCGCGCGGCTGCAGAACCACGGCGCCAGGAAGACGTGTCATCAATAATGAAGGTGTCCCGGCTGCTGCGCCGTCCGCATCCAGAGCCACCAGTTCCGGCGTGGGCACACTGGCCCGGCGGGCTCTCTCCAGGGCCGCGGCTTCGTGATGAGGCAGGTCCGGTTCTTCCGCCAGCCACTCGCTGTTCGTATACCGGCGCAGCAGCAGGTGCAGGTCACGCCCGCCCCGGCGGGCATCCACCAGGTACAGGGCCGATGAAGTCCCCCCATCCTGGGGCACCACCCTGGTGATCTGCGTCTCCCCGCCGAGCACCGCCTGCAGCCAGTCCAGCAGCGCATCCGAAATGCGGCCTGTGCCGCTTTCAATCATCCAGGCGTTCCACCTTTCCCAGGCCGCTGATATCGCTGTCCACCTCCGGATCACCGAGGTAGAACACCGAGCCGCTGCCGCTGACCTCCGCATCCAGGTGCTCGCTGACCCTCAGCGTGGCCTGGCCCAGACCGGGGATGCTCACCCGGGCGCGCTCGCTGTCCAGCTCTCGAGCGCGGTAGCTGCCGCTGCCGCTGATCTCTACCCGCTGTTCGGAAACCTGCCCGCCCTCAATCGACAGGTCTCCCAGCCCGCTGATCTCCACCCGCAGGTCGTCCGCCACCAGGCTGGCGATATCCACGCTGCCAGCTCCGCTGATCTCCACCTCGAATGAATCCGCCTGTACTGCCGGTACATTCACATCTCCCAGGCCGGAGACGGAAATGCCCTCCAGCGACACAACGGTGAGATGGTAGCGGATCGGTTCCTGAGGGATGATGTTCACGCCTGGCTGGGTACCGATCACCAGCGTGTCGCCCTGTACCTCGGTGACGATAAATGGCAGCAGATTCTCCTCGGCTTCAACGGTCAGGGCATCGACTTCGCCCAATTCAATCTCCACATTCCCCAGCGACGAGTGAGCCAGGCGGTTGAACCCGCTCACATCTCGCTCCTCAGACACGACCGGGCCTGAGCCGCGCTGGACGTTGGTCATGCTTTCCACCCCTTGCATGACCGCGCGGCAGGCGAGTCCCCCCACCAGCAGCGCCACAGACAGAAACACCCTGGCCAGCTTGCTGTTCATTATTAATTGTCCTCCCTCTTTTTCCAACCCGTGGATAATTTGATTATACATCTCAGACCGAAAAACCGCGCCTGTGACCTGGTGTACGCCGGGAATCCACGCTGAAGGAACCTTTCTACCTCTCCAACCGTCCTGTAGATATGGCCGGTCAAAAGCATTTTTTCCGCACACTCCTGATCCTGACTGCGCTGATCCTGCCGGCGGCCTGTTCGCGTGCGGATCTGCCCGCAGCGCCTTCGCAGCCCTCCACGAGCGACGAGGCTTTGACAGGATCCGAGTGGGAACTGACCGGCCTGTATGGACGCCTGCCTCTCCCGGGCACGCGCATCACCCTGGAGTTCGAACCGGGGGAGCTGGGCGGCTTTGCGGGCTGCAATTACTACGGCGGTGCGTTTTCACTGTCGCCGGTTGGAAGTCTTGCTGTGGAGGATGTGGCGTTCTCTGCACAGGCATGTGATGCGCCGCAGGGGGTGATGGAACAGGAAGCGGCTTTCATTCAGGCGCTGTACGCCGCGCAGGGCCTGACATTTACGCCGGACGAGCTCGTTCTGCACGACTCGAGCGGACAGATCCTGATGAGGTTCAGACGTATGCAGACGTTCGCGATCGACCCATCCCGACTTGCTGGCACCCGCTGGCGGCTGACGGCCATGAGCCGCAGTGCAACCCTTCCTAAAGCGCTGCTGGAAGGCTCAACCATCAGCCTCGCTTTTGAGGACCCCGGCCAGCTGCAGGGCTATTCCGGCTGCCGGCGCTTCCGTGGGACCTACCAGGTCGATGGAGACGATTTCAGCCTGACCGGCCTGGAAATGCTCGATACATTTTGCTTTCATCCGGAAGCCTTCCTGCAGCAGGAAGGTGAATTTACCACCGCACTGAGTGAAACCACCGGCCTGCGCCTGGAAGAAGGTCGCCTGGAAATGCTCACCGCGGGTGGGGGGCTGCTGGTGTTTGACGCCCTCCCGGAAGACCGGCAACTGGCTGGTGAGCCATTTATCTGGGAGCTGGAAGCATTCCTTGAGGACGGCGAACGTTCCCCGGTCCTGCAGGGAGCAGCGGTGACGATTTCCTTTAATAATGAACGGGTGAGCGGATCCGCCGGCTGCAACCGCTACCAGGCGTCTTTCTCCTTCGATGGCTCATCGTTCAGCTTTTCGCCTGCCGTTTCCACCCGCAAAGCCTGCCCGCAGCCCGAAGGCCTGATGGAGCAGGAATACCGCTTCCTGAACATCCTGCCTGAGGTGACCCGGGTGACCATCCGCGGTGATGAACTGCGCCTGGAGAGCGAGGCCGGCGCAGCGCTGATCTTCCGCCCCGCAGATCTGGATGTGAGATAGACCTGCCGTAATGCCTGACAGTCTTTCACGGGGAGAATTCAACACCCCAGCACGTCTCACCTGTGCAGATAAATTATCAAATCCTCGTTATTCCCGCCTTTTGTGACTTCCGATTTTGTATTATCAGCCAGACTTCGTCGATCCGGAAACCAGGTAGTCTTCAAATGAACATGCGCAGCATGTCGCCCAGACTACCGGGCAGCAATTCGGTCATTGGCCGCCCCGCAGGCCGCTTCGACCGGGCATTCGTGTCATGCAAAGCATGCGCAGCATGTCCTGTCCATGCCGCTCCGCGTGCCCTGCGGGCCTGAGGCCCCCTGAGCGTGCGAAGCATGCTGCTGTGCCTGCGAGCTAATTAACCCCCACCCAGGCGTCCTTCGACTGCACAGGCTCGCTGACGCTCGCCTGTTCCGCTCAGGGTGCCTGGTTGCCAGGCAGTCGAAGATCGACTGCCGCTCTGGATGCCTGACTTCCATGATGAAATTAAAAAACCTGCCCTTGAACGTATGTCATCGCCCCGCACTCCGGTCGCAACCCTCCACTTGCACACCAGGGTTGTAAAATCATAATGTGAGAAAAAAGTTGAGTGATTCGATTCAAACCAGCAAAAGGAGGTGCGGAATGCAGGTGAAGGAACAGGTCGCCGACCGGGTTGTGGTCAGAGGGGCCCGTCTGCACAATCTAAAAAATATCAGTCTCGAAATCCCCAAGAAAAAACTGGTGGTGTTCACCGGGCTCTCCGGTTCGGGAAAATCTACCCTGGTTTTCGACCTGCTGCACAAAGAAGGGCTGCGCCAGTACTTTGAAGCGCTGGGCATGGTGACCTACGCCCTGAGTAAACCGCCTGTAGACTCGATCCGCGGCCTCTCCGCGCCTATCGCCGTCGAACAGGGACTTTCCAACCACAGCCCACGCTCCACGGTGGGCACCGCCACCGAGATCTTCTCTTATCTGCGCATCCTCTATGCCCGCCTGGGGCACCGGCCCTGCCCTTCCTGCGGACAGGATATTCCTCCCACCTTTCAGGATGAAAGCGCCGTACCGGATGAGACCGGGGAGACGGAGCTGAACGAGAACGGCGAAGAAGTGGTCCTGATCCCCTGCCCACACTGCGGGCATCTGGTGCCCGAGATGAACATGGGCTACTTCTCCTTCAACAAACCCGAAGGCGCCTGCCCCACCTGCACCGGGCTGGGGACCATCTACCAGGCCAATCTGGATCGCATCATCGACATGAACCGCAGCGTCCTGGAGGGGGCCGTGCTGAGCTGGGATGAATTCTTCATTAACTACTACAAAACCACCCTGCTGGCGGCAGCAGAGCACTATAGCTTCCCGCTGGACCTGTCTATTCCGGTGCGGGAGTACGGACCAGTCCAGCGCGACCTGCTGCTCTACGGCGTCAACAGCCCGCAGTTCCGCCGCCATTATCCGGATGTCAAACCGCCCGAGACCGTCAGAAAAGGGCTGTTTCACGGCGTGGTCACCAGCCTGCTGCGCCGGCACGAGGAGCACGCCGACAACGCCAGCTACCGTGAAAAGATCGAACAGCTGTTGATCCAGCGCACCTGCCCCGACTGTGAAGGGACCCGTCTCAAACCCGAAAGCCGCCAGGTGACCGTCTGCGGCCGGAACATCGTCGAAATCTCACGCCTCAACCTGGTCGAGCTGCAGGACTGGCTTGAGACCCTTGAAGGCCGGTTGAACAAAGACGAGTGGCTGATCGCCGAACCCATCGTGGAAGAGCTGCGCGACCGGCTGAGGCGCTTCAACCATGTGGGCGTGGGCTACCTGACCCTGGATCGCGACTCGCCCTCGCTCTCCGCCGGGGAAGGCCAGCGCCTGCGCCTGGCATCCCTGCTCGGATCCGGATTGAGCGACATGATCTACGTACTGGACGAACCCACCCTGGGACTGCACGCGCGCGATAACGAGATGCTCATCCAGGTGCTGCACGAACTGCGCGACCTGGGCAACTCCGTCTTCGTCATCGAGCACGACCCCGATGTGATCCGCAGCGCCGATTACGTCATAGACTTTGGGCCGGGTGCCGGCAAGCACGGCGGGACCGTGGTCGCCGCAGGGACGCCGGACGAAGTGAGCGCCTCCCCCGATTCGATCACCGGCGGCTTCCTCGCCGGGCGGCTTTCGATCCCTGTCCCCAAAAACCGCCGGCCCGGGAACGGAAAATACCTCGAGATTATCGGGGCCCGCCAGCACAACCTGAAGAACATCTCCCTGCGGCTGCCGCTGGGCACCTTCATCTGTGTGACGGGCGTCTCCGGCTCGGGAAAATCCTCGCTGATCTTCGATATCCTCGATCGCGCTGCCCGCCAGCACTACTACCAGGCCGGCCCCTTCCCCGGCGAGCACGATGCCATCCACGGCTGGGAGCATCTGGACAAGGTGATCACCATCGACCAGTCGCCCATCGGACGCTCGCCGCGCTCCAACGCCGCCACCTATACCGACGCGTTCTCCGCCATCCGCACAGCTTTCGCCGCTGCACCGGAGGCCAGGCGCCTGGGTTTGAAAGCCAGCCACTTTTCCTTCAACGTTCCCGGGGGGCGCTGTGAGCGCTGTGAAGGCAGCGGGACGCTGACCATCTCGATGCACTTTCTGCCCGATGTGCAGGTGCGCTGCCCGGTCTGCCGCGGCCAGCGCTACCGCAGTGAAGTGCTGGAGGTGAAATACGGCGGTTACACCATCGCTGAAATCCTCGATATGACCATTGAAGAAGCCCTCGAGGTCTTCAAAGACGTGCCGGCTGCTGCTTCCCGCCTGAGCGTCATGGTCGAAGTCGGACTGGGCTACCTGCAGTTGGGTCAGCCGGCGACCACCCTTTCGGGCGGCGAGGCCCAGCGCGTCAAGCTGGCAAAGGAGCTGGGCCGCCGGACAGCGCGCAGCACGCTCTATCTGCTGGACGAGCCTTCCACCGGCCTGCACAGCGGTGACATCCAGCACCTGCTGGCGATATTCCAGCGGCTGGTGGATGCCGGCAGCACGGTGATCGTGGTCGAGCACAACCTGGATGTGATCAAAGTGGCCGATTGGGTGGTCGACCTGGGGCCGGAGGGCGGCGACGCCGGGGGCTACATCGTAGCCCAGGGCACCCCCGAACAGGTGGCCCGGGAATCCGGGTCACATACCGGTCGATTTCTGCAATCGTTAGTATAATAACCCCCGGTGGGCAAAAAACAGCATACCCCGATCTCAAAACGATAAAAGGATCTCAAAGCATGGTTAACCCCCTGTGGAATCCGGAAGAACGGCGTGTCCGCTCCTTCTGGCGCATTGTCGCTCATTTCCTGCTCTTTCTCATACTGACCAGCCTGCTCCAGGGCCTGGTATACGGCGCAGCCAGCATTGCCTATATGGCAACCGGCGCTTCACTGGACCAGGCGCAGCTTCTCAATGCCGTGATGTCTGACCCGCTTGTGGATGTCTTCAGCCGGGCGGCCTATCTGACCAGCATGCTGCTGGCCATCTGGCTGGCGGCCCGTTTCCTGGACCGCCGCCGGATCAGCGCCTTCGGGCTGCAGTTCAACGCAGCCTGGTGGGCTGATTTCGCTTTTGGCCTCGGCCTGGGGGCGGTGCTCATGCTGCTCATCTTCCTCTTCGAGCTCGCCATGGGCTGGGTGACGGTGAGTGGTTCGTTCCTGTCATCATCGGGCCCCTTTGGCCTGCGCATCATCGCCGCTCTCTTCACGTTCATCGTGGTCGGCATCGTAGAAGAGCTGCTCTCACGCGGCTACCAGCTTCACAACCTGGCCGAGGGACTCAACTTCCGCTTTCTCAACCCGCGTGCGGCTCTGCTGCTGGCCTATCTGATCACCTCCTCGATCTTTGGCTTCCTTCATTTCTTCAACCCCAACGCCAGCTGGACGAGTACGGTCAACCTCATCCTGGCCGGACTGTTCCTGGGCCTGGGATACGTGCTCACCGGTCAGCTCGCCATCCCCATCGGACTGCACATCTCCTGGAACTTCTTCCAGGGCAATGTGTTCGGGTTTCCGGTCAGCGGTACAACATCAGGGGTGACCTTGATCGGCATCGAACAGGGCGGTCCGGAGCTGTGGACAGGCGGCGCGTTCGGCCCGGAGGCCGGGCTGACCGGCCTGCTGGCCATGGCCCTGGGCAGCCTGCTCACCTTCCTGTGGGTGCGGTCCCGCTACCGCCGGGTGGAGCTCAAGGACGAGATCGCCCTGTACACGCCGGAGGAAAGGTTTCCGGCTCCGGCCGCGGCTCAACATCCGGGAGCTGAGACTGCATCAAACTGAACCACATCACCTCAATTAAGGGTGCTGCGTTCGTTCCAACGAGCAGCACCCTTTTTCGTATACAATTGTTTGACATCTCCGCCCGTCAATTTGTATAATCTTTACCTGATCAAAACCCGAAATAACGCCGCTCCGAACCGGTATTCAAGGCCTTCCGTCTGGCGGTACGCACAGCTGGGGGAGAACTGCCGGCTCATCACGGGGACTTAAATTTACAGGAGAGACAATATTGGACGCCATACTGGATCCACAGGTCCTGATCGCCCTGCTTACCCTTACGGCCCTGGAGATCGTTCTGGGGATTGACAACGTGGTTTTTATCTCGATCCTGGCGAGTAAGCTGCCGGACCAGCAGGCCCCGCGCGCCCGCACCGTCGGCCTGGCTGCAGCGATGATCACCCGCATCCTGCTCCTCTTCTCGATCGCCTGGATCATCCGCCTGACCGCGCCGCTCTTCCATGTGTTCGGACAGGACATCTCCGGGCGGGATCTGATCCTCATCGCCGGCGGTCTCTTCCTGCTGGCCAAGAGCACGCACGAAATCCACGAACGCCTGGAAGGGGAAGAAGCACACCGCATCGTAAAAGCGGCCCCCTCCTTCGCATCTGTCATCTTCCAGATCGCCATGCTGGATATCATCTTCTCGCTCGACTCGGTGATTACCGCGGTCGGCATGGCGAACCAGCTCTGGGTAATGATCGCCGCGGTGGTGGTCGCCGTCGGCATCATGATGTTCGCCTCCGGGGCCATCAGCGATTTCGTCAACCGCCACCCGACTGTGAAGATGCTCGCCCTGAGCTTTCTGCTGCTGATCGGCTTTTCGCTGGTGGTGGAAGCCCTCGAGTTCCACATTCCCAAGGGCTACATCTACTTTGCCATGGGTTTCTCCGTCTTTGTGGAGATGCTTAACCTGCGCTCCGGCTCCCGCAAGGCGGAACCGGTCCACCTGCGGCGGCCTTACCTGAAGGAGGGCGGCACAGAAGGCCCGACCGCCTGAGCCCGTGCAGCCTCCGGGCAGGCGCACCCGATCGCAGCCGTCTGTAGTACACTTAGGAAGTACGACAGCGGCTGGGGGTGAATTAAAGGTAAAAAAAACCAGTTTTATCAGCTCAGGAGAGGGAAAAATGAAAGTTGGAGTGGTTGGTAGTGGGCTGGTCGGCTCTACAGCCGCCTATGCCATGGTGATGCGCGGCGTCGGTCGCGAGGTTGTTCTTGTGGACCTCAATCAAAAGCGGGCACAGGCAGAAGCCGATGATATCCTGCACGCCGTGCCTTTTGCCAGCGCGCACGAGGTGCGCGCCGGAGACTATTCCGACCTGGAAGGGTCGCGAGTGGTGGTGATCACAGCCGGTGTGAACCAGAAACCCGGCGAGACGCGCATCGAGCTGCTGGGCCGCAATGCCCAGGTGTTCCAGCAGGTGATCCCGCAGGTGCTCAAATATGCCCCCGAGGCGGTACTGGTCGTGGCGACCAATCCGGTGGATGTGATGACCCATATCACCGCCTATTACGCCGCCCAGCAGGGGGTTCCTTCCAGCCGGGTGATCGGCACCGGCACCACGCTGGATACCGCCCGCTTCCGCGCACTGCTGGGGCGCAGCCTGGGGGTCGACTCGGCGCATATCCACGCCTATGTGCTCGGTGAACACGGCGACTCGGAGGTGTTGACCTGGTCGCTGGTCGCCGTGGGCGGTATCCCGCTGGAAGATTTCTGCCGCCTGCGCAATTCGCAGATCTGCGAAGAGGACCGCCAGGTCATCGACGAGCAGGTCCGCCGGGCGGCCTACCACATCATCGAGGGCAAAGGCGCCACCTATTACGGCGTCGGCAGCGCCATTGCCCGCATTGTGGAAGTCATCCTGCGCGACCAGCGTGCCATCCTCACCGTCTGTACACCGGAGGAAGACGTCGTCGGGGTGAAGGACGTCACCGTAGCGCTGCCGCGCCTGGTCGGCGGCCAGGGCGTTATCGCGACACTCGAGCCGACGTTGAACGAACAGGAGACCCGTGATCTGCGCGCCAGCGCACAGATTATCCGCAGTCTGATCGATGAGTTAATCCCCCAGCTTTCCGGCTGAACGGAGGAAATTTCATATGAACGCAGGGGACAGGATTCCGCTCGGTAAAACCGGTCTGCAGGTTCCCCCGATGGGAACCGGCGTCTGGGCCTGGGGCGACCGCACCTACTGGGGGTATGGGCGCAGCTACCAGGAAGCGGACGTGCGCCAGGCTTTCGACTGCCTGATCAAAGCCGGACTGAACTTCTTCGACACCGCCGAACTTTACGGAAACGGACTTTCCGAGCGCATCCTGGGCCGCTTCGTTCAGGAAACCGGCGCACAGGTGATCACAGCCACCAAATTCATGCCGTATCCCTGGCGCATCCGCCAGAACTCCCTGCTGACCGCACTGCAGAACAGCCTGAAGCGCCTGCAGATGGAGCAGGTGGACCTCTACCAGATTCACCAGCCCCTGCCTCCCCGGCGTGTCGAGGTCTGGGCGCAGGCGCTCGCTGAGGCCGTAAAAGCCGGCCTGACCCGCGCGGTGGGGGTGTCTAATTACAACGAAGAGCAGATGCGCCGAGCAGCCGATGTGCTGGGGCGTTATGGCATTCCCCTGGCTTCCAATCAGGTCGAATACAGCCTGCTGCAGCGAAAAGTGGAGAAGAACGGACTGCTGCGCCTCTGTCAGGATATGGGCATCACCCTGATTGCATACAGCCCCCTGGGCATGGGCCTGCTGACCGGGAAATACACTGCCCAGAATCCGCCCCCGGGAATCCGCGGCAAACGCTACAGCCGCCAGGGGCTGGAGAAGCTGCAGGAACTCACCGGCCTGCTGCGCGAAATTGGCCAGGGCCATGGCGGAAAGACGCCTCCCCAGGTGGCGCTGAACTGGACAATCTGCAAGGGCACCTTTCCGATCCCCGGCGCCAAAAACGCCCGCCAGGCGGAGGAGAATGCCGGTGCGCTGGGATGGTCCCTCACGCCGGATGAAATCCAGGCCCTGGAGCAGGCTGCAGACCGATTCCAGGCCCACGTCCGGCCCCGTTTTTGATCACTGGAAAGGAGCAGCGTCGAGCAGCCTCGATATCATGCAGTCTCATCAAGATCCGTTCATCCGCATCGAAAACCTCAGTAAAACGTATCAGGAAGGGGACCGCAAGCGCGTCGTCCTCCAGCAGGCCAGCGCCAGTTTTTCGAAAGGGGAGTTTGTCGCTATCCTGGGGCGCAGCGGCAGCGGCAAAAGCACGCTGCTCAACCTGATCAGCGGGATCGATCTTGCCGATGAAGGCTCAGTCTGGCTCAACGGCGAGAACCTGACCGCGCTGGATGACAACCGCCGCACGCTGTTCCGGCGTGACCATATTGGATTTATTTTTCAGTTTTTCAACCTCATCCCCACCCTTACCGTGTGGGAAAACGTTACCCTGCCGCTGGAATTGAGCGGCCGGAGCAACGGCGCCGGCAGGACGCCGGCCGCGGCGCTCCTGCAGGAGGTGGGCCTGGAGGAGCGCATGAACACCTTCCCCGACCGGCTTTCCGGCGGGGAACAGCAGCGCGTGGCCATTGCCCGCGCGCTGGTCAACAATCCCCTGCTGGTGCTGGCCGACGAACCCACCGGAAACCTGGATGCGGATACCGGCCGGCAGATCCTGGAGATGCTCGACCGCCTCACCCGTCAGGCTGGGCGCAACCTGATCATGGTGACCCACAGCCGCGAGGCGGCTGGCTACGCCGACCGGGTGCTGCTGCTGCGCCAGGGCAAGCTGGTGCCGGCCTGAGCCGTGCGCGTAACTCAGCCCCGTCCCCGGGTGTTTCTAATGTGAGTAAACGGGTCCGTTTGCAGGTCCGTTCAAGGTTATACTTAGCGACGTTCTTTCAATCCAAAAACCAGGCTATCATTCACGTTTTCTTCTGGAGTCATCATGTTAACCATAGAGAAGGTCGACACGCGCAACAAAAGCCAGGTGAACCGTTTTCTTGATGTGCCGTTCAAAATCTACGGACGGCACCCGCAGTGGGTCCCTCCCATCCGCATTGATGCCAAAACACAGCTCAATAAAGAAAAGCATCCGTTTTTTGAACACTCCGATGGCGACTTCTTCATCGCGGTGATGGATGGGGAAGATGTAGGCCGCATTGCTGCTCTGGAAAACAAGGTGTTCAACCGTTACCACGACACCAGACAGGCCCAGTTCTACTTTTTTGAATCGATTGACGACCAGGAAGTGGCAAACGCTCTGTTCAACCGGGCCTTCGAATGGGCTCATGAGCGCGGGCTGGATACCATCGTCGGTCCGAAAGGGCTGGGGCCGCTGGATGGGTACGGGCTGCTGGTGGAGGGTTTTGAGCACCGCCAGATGATGACCATGATGAACTACAACTTCCCGTATTACCCTCGCCTGGTGGAAAACCTGGGTTTTGAGAAGGAAGTTGATTTCATCTCCTGCTATATCCGTGCGGCCGATTTTCACCTGCCCGAGCGCATCCACAGCATCGCCGAACGGGTGCAGAAACGCGGCACTTTGCGCGTCCAGCGCTTTTCCTCCAAACGCGAACTGCTCAAATGGGCGCCGCGCATCGGAAAAGCATACAACAAGGCCTTCGTCAACAACTGGGAATATTATCCTCTCTCGGAACGCGAGATCTCTTTCGTGGTCGACAACATCGTCACCATTGCTGTTCCGCGCCTGATCAAGATCATCGCCCACGAAGACGAAGCGGTGGGATTCCTCTTTGGTTTCCCCGACGTCTCTGCCGCCATCCAGCGCTCGCGCGGGCGGCTGCTGCCCTTCGGCATTATCGACCTGCTGCTGGAGATGCGCCGCACGCGCTGGATCGCCCTTAACGGTGCGGGGATCCTGCCCGAATTTCAGGGGCGCGGCGGCAACGCGCTGCTGTACTCCGAAATGGAAAAGACCGTGCACGATTCCCATTTTGAGCACGCTGATCTGACCCAGGTGGCGGAGACCGCCAAGGAAATGCGGGCCGACCTGATCAACTTAGGGGGAAAGCCGTACAAGAACCACCGCGTCTACCGCAGGAAGATCTGAGCCGCGAGCGGTGGTGGTCCTGAGAAGAAGGAATAGATGAAGACGCTGATCCGTCAGGGGTGGCGCTATTTGCTGCGCCGCCCCTGGCAAACCCTGTTAATGGTCCTGGGCATTACGCTGGGGGTGGCGGTGATGGTGGCCATCGACCTGGCGAACGCCTCTGCCAGCCGGGCATTTGACCTGAGTACTGAGGCGGTATCCGGGCGCGCCACCCACCAGATCACGGCCGGCGCCCGGGGGATCGACGAGACACTGTACACCCGTCTGCGCCTGGCCGGACTGGTGGACGCTGCGGCGCCGGTCGTCAGCGAATATGTCACCTCGCCGCAGCTGGGCGATATCCCCCTGCAGCTCTTCGGTGTGGATCCCTTTGCAGAACCGCCGTTCCGCAGCTACCTGGGGGATATCGACGGGGGGGTCAGCACTGCTCGCCCGGCGCCCACCACTGGAGACCTGATCGCCTTCCTCACCGAGCCCGGAGCGGTGTTCATTTCGACCGATCTGGCGGAGCGCTACGGCCTTGAGCAGGGGCAGGAGATCACCCTGATGGCCGCCGGAAAGCCGCAGCCGGCCTGGATCGCCGGGCTGCTCGTACCGGCCGACTCCCTCAGCAGCCGCGCCCTGGAGGGCCTGATCCTGGCCGACGTCGCCACCGCACAGGAAATCCTGGGGCGCAGCGGCCGGATCGACCGCATCGATCTGATCCTGCCGGGAGGAGACGCAGGCGCCGCTGTCGAGCGTGCGCTGCAGGATTTCCTTCCGGCCGGTGTTCACCTCTCCACAGTCGAGGCGCGCACCGGTACGGTTGCCGAGATGACACGCGCCTTCAACGTGAACCTTACCGCGCTGAGCCTGTTAGCCCTCGTGGTGGGCATGTTCCTGATCTATAACACCATGACCTTCTCGGTCGTGCAGCGCCGCCCGCTCTTCGGCACGCTGCGCTGCCTGGGAGCCACCCGCCGGCAGATCTTTCTGCTGGTTTTAATCGAAGCACTGGGCGCCGGGCTGCTGGGATCGCTCCTCGGCCTGCTGCTGGGCGTCATTATGGGGCAGGGCGCCGTGAAAATGGTCACCCGCACCATCAACGACCTGTTCTTTGTGGTCACCGTAACCGGCGTGCAGGTGCCGGCTTCGAGCCTGGTAAAAGGGGCGCTGATCGGACTGGCGGCCACACTGCTGAGCGCGGCAGCGCCCGCCTGGGAAGCGGCTTCGGCACCCCCACGCCAGGCCCTTTCGCGCGCCAACCTGGAGAGCAAGGCCCGCCGCGGGGTCACCCTGGCCGCAGCCGGCGGACTGGCCCTCGCCATAGTCGGGACGGCCATCCTGCTCATCCCCACGCAGTCGCTGGTGGTCAGTTTTGCCGGCACCTTTTCCGTGGTCATCGGCTTCGCCATGGTCGCCCCGCTGCTCACCCGCGTGTTTATGCGCCTGGTGGTGCCTGTGCTGGGACGCCTGGGCGGTGTGCTGGGCCGTCTGGCGCCCAGAGAGGCGATCAACTCGCTCAGCCGCACCTCGATCGCCGTGGCCGCCCTGATGGTGGCCGTCTCCGTCACCATCGGCGTCAGCCTGATGGTCGGCAGCTTCCGCCAGACGGTGATCGCCTGGCTCGACCAGACACTGCAGGGCGATGTCTATATTTCGGCTCCGGGCATCGCCGCCACAACGCCCACCACCCCGGTGGACCCGGCGGTGATCGCGGACCTCGAAGCATGGCCCGGCGTGGAAAGCGTGCTCCTGCAGCGCGCCACCACCGTCGAGTCCGGATACGGGCCGCTCCAGGTTGCCGCCATCAATAACTCCCGTGTCCACGCGGAACGCCTCTTCAAGTCCAGCACCGTACCGCTCGAGAATCTCTGGGAACGCATGCAGACCGGTGCCGTGCTGGTGTCCGAACCACTCTCCAGCCGCCTGGGACTGCAGCCCGGCGATTCGATCCACCTGTTCACCCCGCAGGGGGAGCGGGACTTTCCCATCGCAGCGGTTTACTATGATTATGCCTCCACGCAGGGCACAGTACTGATGTCGCTCGATCTGTACCGGCAGCTCTGGGACGACACGACCGTGACATCGGTCTCGCTGCGGCTGGAGCCGGGTCAGGACGCCGACAGCATGGTGCGCCAGCTCCAGGAGCACTTCAGCGGCGGCCAGACCCTGGTGATCCGCGCCAACCGCAGTCTGCGCCAGGCTGTGCTGGTGGTTTTCGACCGCACCTTTGCCATCACCGGCGCCCTGCAGCTCCTGGCGACGGTGGTGGCTTTTATCGGCGTGCTCAGCGCACTGCTCTCTCTGGAGCTCGAGCGCCAGCGAGAGCTGGGCATCCTGCGGGCGATCGGTCTCACCATCCGCCAGGTCTGGAGTCTGATTATGCTCGAAACCGGCCTGCTGGGCGGCGCGGCCGGCCTGCTGGCCATGCCCACCGGATACGCGCTGGCCGTCATATTGATCTATATCATCAACAAGCGTTCCTTCGGCTGGACGCTGCAGATGCAGGTCGTCCCGCAGCCGTTTCTGACGGCCCTGCTGATTGCCACGACCGCCGCTCTGCTGGCCGGCATCTACCCCGCCTGGCGGATGAGCCGCCGGACGGCCTCCGACAGCATCCGCTTTGACTGATGCTCTCCATTTGGTTTAGAATATAACTATGCGAAAAATAACCCTGTTGATTGCAGGTTTGCTGCTCGCCGGCCTGCTTTTCCTGGTCGCCCGGCTGGCTGCACCGCCCCAGACGCCGCTCCAGGCTGGCGTCGTGTCGGCTGCCAGTATCGACACGCGCGGGTTTACCCTCGCAGAACCCCCGGCAGACATCCGGTTTCCACGCGACCACGGCCCCCACCCATCCTTCCAGACCGAATGGTGGTACTATACGGGCAATCTGGAAACCCAGGATGGACAGCACTTTGGCTACCAGCTCACCTTCTTCCGCCGGGCGCTGACTCATCGACCGGCCGAACGCGCTTCAAACTGGGCAGCGGACCAGGCATTTATGGCTCATTTCACCATCAGCGATGTAAGCACAGGCACGTTCCAGGCCTCGGAACGGCTGGCGCGCGGCGCCGCCGGCCTGGCCGGGGCGCAGGCCGGCCCTTTCCGTGTCTGGCTCGAAAACTGGTCGGTTGAATAGCTCGAACCGGGGCTTTACAGCCTTGCGGCAGAAAATGAAGGGATGTCCCTTGACCTGACCCTGCGTGAAGAAAAAGCGCCCGTACTGCAGGGCGAACAGGGTTACAGCCGCAAAGGCGCCGGAGATGGCCAGGCCTCCTTTTATTACAGTCTCACCCGTCTGGCATCCTCCGGCCAGGTGACTGTAAACGGCCGCAGTCATACCGTCCAGGGGCTGAGCTGGATGGATCACGAGTACAGCACCAGCGCGCTTTCTCAGGACCAGGTGGGCTGGGACTGGTTCGCGCTGCAGCTCGCCGACGGGCGCGAGCTGATGGTGTTCCAGATCCGCCGCACCGACGGCAGCGTCGACCCGTTTTCCAGCGGGGTCTGGGTCCCCCGTGAGGGAGAGCCCCGGATCCTCAGCGCGCAGGATTTCACCATCCGGGTGCACGATACCTGGAAGAGCCCGCATTCAGGGGCCGAATACCCCTCGCGCTGGACGGTGGCGGTGCCCTCGCAGCAGCTCGAGCTGCACATCCGGCCCTATCTGCCGGACCAGGAGTTGAATGTCTCTTATTCTTACTGGGAGGGCGCCGTTCAGATTGACGGTCAGGTTGAGTCTCAGGCCGTCAGCGGCAGTGGCTATGTCGAACTTACCGGTTACTCCGGCTCTATGGGCGGAGAATTCTAATACCGGTGTAAGCAAGCAGGTTTAGAGAGGAAAAATGGAACCATTAAAGGGAAAAGTTGCAGTCATTACAGGTGGATCGCGGGGCCTGGGCCTGGCGATTGCCGAAGCCTTTGTACAGCAGGGAGCCTGCGTGGTAATCGCTTCGCGCAGTCAGGCGTCCGTCCAGCAGGCCGTCGCGGCGCTGCAGGCTCGCGGCGCCAGGGTCCAGGGGACGTCCTGCGATGTTGGCGAACGCGAGCAGGTCGAGCACCTGGCCCAGTTTGCCATCGACCAGTTTGGCGGTTTCGATGTCTGGATCAACAACGCCGGTGTTTCCGCGCCGTACGGTCCCACGGTGGCACAGGACCCGGAAGTCTTTGTGCGCACGGTGAAGACTAATATCCTGGGCGTGTACTACGGCTCGGTCGCTGCCATGCGCCATTTCCTACCGCGCCGGCAGGGTAAGCTGATCAATATTCTCGGCCGGGGCGACCGGGAGCCGGTCCCGCTGCAGAACGCCTATGCTTCCAGCAAAGCCTGGATGCGCAGCTTCACCCTGGCGCTGGCGAAGGAATACGAGCAAAGCGGCGTGGGGGTGTTCTGCTACAACCCGGGCCTGATGGATACGGATATGATGCAGGAGGTCGAAGCCGTGGCAGGGTACGAAGCGCGTGTGGCGCCGCTGCAAACCGTGATGCGTATGTGGGCAAACCCACCGGAAGTGCCTGCCCGGCGGGTAGCCTGGCTGGCATCTGCGGCCACCGACGGACGCACCGGACTGTATGTGAGAGAGCTCGGCCCGCTGCAGATTCTGCGCGGCGTGGTACGTGAAGGGCTGCGCGTGCTGGCCCGCAGGCCGGCCCCTGCGCGCGAGCTGCACGTCAGCAGCGTACCGCCCTACGATCCGTAGTCAACCCCTCAGGGAGCAAGAAACAGAATGCAGCCCGGATTTGACGAAGAGCTGGAACTGCCCCTTCTCAGCACCAAGATCTCGGTCCCCCTGCTCTCCCAGGAGTACGTCAGCCGCCCGCGCCTGGTGGCGCTCATCGATCAGGGGATCCGCAAACCGCTCACCCTGGTGACTGCGCCGGCCGGCTACGGGAAGACTCACCTGCTGGCCGAATGGGCCCAGCAGAGTTCGCTGCCCACGGCCTGGCTGACGCTGAGCCGTGAGGACAACCATCTGGTGCGGTTTTTCCGCTACTTCGTGCGCGCACTGCGGGATGTGGCTCCGGGCATCGGGGAAGAAGCCTTCGACTTTATTCGTTCCACCCGCAGCAGCGGCCTGGAGGCCGCGCTGACCATCCTGATCAACGAAATCGCAGCCCTGCCGGAGGACGTCGCTCTCATCCTGGATGAGTTCCACCTGATCGACGATCCTGCCATCCTGCACAGCCTCAACTTCCTCATCCAGCACATGCCGCGCCACCTGCACCTGGTCATCGCCGGCCGCGGCGAACCAGCTCTTGATCTCCCCCTGTTCCGCTCAAAAGGATGGGTCATGGAGCTGGGTATCGAGGATCTGCGCTTTTCCAGAGGGGAGATCGACCGCCTGGGCCGGCAGATGATGGGGCAGGAGCTTTCAGAGGAGACCGTCCAGGCGCTGGAGGAGCGCACCGGCGGCTGGGTGACGGCCCTGCAGCTGGCAGCCATCTCCCAGCGAGGCCGCAGCGACCCGGACGCCCTGCTGGCGCACATTCAGGGTGACGCGCACTACCTGGTCGATTTCCTGAACGAAGAAGTGCTTTCCGAGCAGCCCGAAGAAGTGCGCCTGTTTCTGCTGCGCAGCTCCATTCTGGATATCCTCTCCGCCCCAGTCTGCGAGGCGGTCGTCGATCCGGATGCGCCGCCGGGTTACGGCGCTCGCATGCTGCAGCGCCTGGAACGCAGCAACCTGTTCCTGCTGCCTGTCGACCCGAAGCACGAGTGGTTCCGCTACCACCAGCTGTTCGCCGATTTTCTGCGGCACATGCTGGAAACCACCTGCCCGGAAGAAATTCCCCTGCTGCACAAGCGCGCCGCCGTCTGGTTCGAAGCGCAGAATGACCTGGACGAGGCCTTTAAACATGCGCTGGCGAGCGGCGACACGATCTGGGCGGCCGGTTTAATCGAGCGCCGGAGGATCGATTTTTTGAAAACCGGCGAGTTTGAATCCCTCAACCGCCTGGTTGAAAAACTGCCTGCCGAAGCCCTCGACCGGCACCCTGCACTCGCGCTGACCTATTCCTGGGGACTGATCGCCACCTATCAGATCGACAGCGCCCGCTACTGGCTTGACCGCATCGATGCGCAGTTGAATGCGGCTCAGGATGTGCCCGATCCGGCTGTACTGGAAAACCTGCAGGGACAGCTTGCGATCTGCCGCTCCATGCTGGCAATGATCAGTGGGGATATCCGCCAGGCGGAGGAATATTCCCGCCAGAGTCTGGCGCTCATTCGCGAGGACAACCCGTTCATCCGCAGCGCGGTTTCGCTGGAAAAGAGCATGCAGCTCGTGCTGTTGGGAGACACCGCGCGTGCTGTTGAGGCGCTGCAGGAGACCATCCGCACCGCACTGGCAGCGAATCACCTGCTGGTCCTGGTGCTGGCCAGCCGTGAACTGGCGGAAATGTTCTTCCTGCAGGGCCATTTGAGCCGCGCGCTGGTGACCCTCGAGAAAGCCCGGCTCATGGCGCGCAAATCGGATGGCAGTCCGCATCCGGTGACCGGAATCGTAGAAATCGGCATCGGTAAGGTCCTGTTCGAGCGCGATCATCTCCCGGAGGCACGTGAACACCTGGAAAAAGGGCTGGAACTGGCGCGCCCCCTGTGGCTGCTGAGCAGCATCGAAGGCATCCAGACTCTGGCGCGCGTGCTGCAGTGCCAGGGAGAAATCGAGGCTGCTCAGGCGCTGGTGGAGCAGGCCGCCAGGATGGCATTGAGCACCGAATCCAGCCAGTGGGATGACCTGCTGGTGGCCGCCTTTGCCGCCCGCCTGGCGCTGCAGCGCGGCGACCTGGCGGATGCAGTGCAGTGGTGGCAGCGCAGCGGCGTCTCCGATACCCCGGGGTTTATTTCATATTCCAACTTCCCGTATCACGTTTTTGAGTTTCTTCTGCTCACCCAGGCGCGCTTCTATATCCAGGCCGGCCTGGCCACAGGGGATACCGGCAGGCTGGAGCAGGCGCTCGAAATGCTGGAGACGATCCTGCCGCAGGCCGAGCGCTTCCAGCGCCTGACGTCGAAGATCGAAATCCTGACCCTACAGGCCATCGCCGACCATGCGCTCGGGCACACGGACCGGGCTGTGAAGACTCTGCTGCATGCCCTGCTGCTCGCCGAGCCTGAGAACCTGCGGCGCGTTTTTGTGGACCTGTGCGTTCCAATCAGCAGGCTGCTCAGGCTCTGCCGCAGCGCCAGAGAGAAAACCAGGGACTTCCTGCCCACCCTGGCGTTTATCGACAGTCTGCTGGCCGCGTGTCCGTCCGTGGAGGCGGAGGACACACCGGCAGAGCTCGATACCGCCGCGGGGGTGGAAGTGCGCACCGAAGACGGGCTGCTGATATCGCTCTCGGCACGCGAGCTCGAGGTGCTGAAGCTGATAGCCGAAGGCAAGACGAATAAAGAGATCTCGCTGCAGTTGAACCTGGCGCTCAACACCGTAAAGCGCCACGCATACAATATCTTTACGAAAATCGGCGTCAATAACCGCACCCAGGCCGTACAGCGCGCCCGGCAGCTGGGGCTGCTGCGTTGAAAACAGATTGATCAGGGGGACGCGGACAAGAGCCGAAGTCCCGGATTTTAACCAGAGACCTCGAAGTTTTTTCGGACATAAAATCCGCGTCCATCCAGGCGCTCATCGTCCCTCCGCGTCCCTATTTACATCGCGAGCAGTTCATCTGTCAGCGGTTCAACTGGCGGCTGTGCCCAAAGAAATCCCAGCACCACAATTCCCCCCACCGGAACCAGTAAAAACAACTGCCACCACCCGCTCCGGCCCGTGTCGTGCAGGCGGCGTGAGCCCGCAGCCAGCAGGGGCAGCAGCACCGCGATCAGGAACATGCTGCCAGCAGCTTCGTGCAGGTACGACAGCATCGCCGTGACCAGAACCACAAACAGCACAAACCACCAGAACTCAGACCGTGACGCTCGACCGTTAAATTCTGCGTACTGCGTAAGGCAGGCACGAACTGCGTCAAAAAAGGTCATCGCAGTTCCTGAACCGTCTGGCCGGGCTTCCAGAGAATTTTCCATTTTCAACTCCTTGCCGATGCGGGAGACGGTCTGCCTCAGCGCATCGATCAAACTGCGTAGATTTTGCCTGACGCTATTCTGAGGGAACTGCTCCTGTTCTGCAACTGTGGATTCCCGCAGTTTGAGAATTAATTCCGTCCTGGAGCTGACGCCCAGCCTGGCGTAGATGTTCGTCAGGTGGAACTCAACCGTGCGCTCAGAGATGTGCAGTGCGCGAGCAATTTGCTTATTGCTATTGCCTTCGAGCAGAAGGTCTACGACGTCCCGTTCGCGTGTGCTCAATTTTTCGAATGATTCCATTACGATGCCTCATCCTCCGGGTGCGCAGGGTGAGAAACCTTTTTTCCTGCCTGCAGGCACTTCTTCGCCCCCAGAACCAGCCCTGCTGAAGGGATCAGTATGCTGCGAATGTCACCCTGTGGAAAAGATCAGATGACACTTTTTTAGCACTTTGGATTCATGACACCCGTGACCCTCGCTGATATGCTTTCAACTGCAATCAACCGGTTCTTCCAGCGAAATCACTCCAACGATGGATCCCAAACGCTGCTGTGGGGTGATATTTCATTCTCTTATGGAGGCGAGGAGTCATGAATTCCAACCATGTAGACCCAGAAGTGGTCAGCCGTCCGGATGAAGCCATTAAGGATGAAATTAACGAGCGCCTGTGGCGTGAGCGGATGGTCCGCTGGCTGGATATCAATCAATTTATCGTGGAGGTGAAGGACGGTGAGGCGCTCATCTACGGTCACATCTCCGCGGAAAACAACTACGCGCTGATTGAAAAAATCGTGCGCGAGGTCCCCGGCGTGAAGGCGGTGCAGAACAACCTGGTCATCGACCGTGATCTGGTCGTCGAAGTATCCGGGGCGCTGTATCGCGATGAACGCACCCGCCCGCTGATTATCCCGGTGAGCGCCAGACACGGCTGGATCACTCTGGGTGGTTCGGTTCCGAATCGTGATCTGCAGTGCGCCGTGGAAGAGGTGGCTGCCAGCGTACCGTCCGTGCGCGGCGTGACCGCCCTGCCGTACATCACCGGGGAAAAACCCTTTCCGGCGCGCCGCGCCCTGCAGCCGGCCCCGGGAGCCACGGTGTATCTCAACAACAATTTCGCCGGCATTGTCAGGAGTGTGGTCATCTCCCCACGCAGCCGCATGGTCACCCATATGATCGTCGACACTGCCCGGAGCGTGAACGACAGTTCGGCTCCGGTTGTCGTCGTTCCGGTCGAAAAAATCGAAGTCACCAGCGCCGGGGGCGTCCGGGATGGCAACATCTTTATTGAAGATCGCTCACCCGAACTGCGCACATACCCGGTCTACAAAGAGAAGGATTACATCCAGCCTCCGGCCGGCTGGCAGCCTCCTTTCCCGTACACACGCGATGAAATTCTCTGGAGCGTGCAGGAAGCTTCGCAGGTTAAAGTTCAGGAAGAACACAGGCAGGAGAAGAAAGAGACGGCCGGGGTCGCCGGCAGCCTGGATCGGTAGGGACTGGCTCAATGCAGATTTTCTTTTTCAGTGCCGTTGAAACGCTGATTATTGACGTTATTGTCTGGATCTGTTTCCACCTGGGGATCGGCTTCTGGGCTTCCCAGATCCCGGTCGAGAAATTTGATCCCGACCACTGGTTTTTTCAGACCTTTGACTGGGAAAAGGGCGGACAGATCTACCAGGACCTCTTTCGTGTCCGCTCCTGGAAGCGCTTTATTCCCCAGGGTTCGAAGCTCTATCCGAACACCTTTTCTCTGCAGAAGCTGAAGTCACTCGATCCGGAGTACCTGGAGCTCTGGCTGCGGGAGAGCATCCGCGCCGAGTTCTGTCATTGGATGATGATCCTGCCGGGATTTCTCTTCTTCCTGTGGAACAGCGTAGAGGTCGGCTGGTTAATGGTGCTGTACGCGGTGGCCAACAACTTCTTCCCCATCGTCGCCCAGCGCTACAACCGCCCGCGCATCCGCCGCTACCTGGAGCTGGCGCGCAGAGACCAGCACCGCCAGCCGGTCATCTTCGAGCAGCAAGCGGCTGCCGTTCAATAAGCCCGGCCGGGGTGAACCGGGCAGTATACCATCCTGGAGTCTGAAAATCTGCGCCTGCAGAGGAGAAAACTCTGCGGGCGCAGTTCTCTATCGCCGCACTGTCACCGGAATCTCAGCCCGTGATCGAGTACGGATACCTGACCATGCTGACCGGCCAGATAGAGCGGTTGAATACGATCGCCTGGTTATCAGAACCAGCTAACTCTGAAACGAGATGACACTTTAATACCACTTTCGATGCATGACAGCCGGTCCGCTGGCTGGTATCCTCGAATGTTGCAGCCTGAAAAACTGTGAAAAACCTAAAATGCAGCAAAACCATGTAAATTACCGGTGAGGTGAACAATGAAGAAGTGTCTGGCATTCGTATTAGGAGGCGGGGGAGCGCGCGGCGCCATGCAGGTCGGCGCGATGCGAGCCCTGCTTGAGGCCGGTATCAAACCCGATTTATTAATTGGCACTTCCATCGGGGCTGTCAACGCCACAGGCCTTGCTGTTTTTGGGTTGAACCTGGAGGGCATTCGAAAGCTGGAAAGCGTTTACCAGGAAGTGGCCGACATGAACCTGATGGACCCGCGCGTCTCACGCCTGACCCTGCGCGCGCTGTTCGGGCGTCCCAACCACCACGCCAGCCGGCGGGTGATGGATTTCCTGGTCTCCAAAGGGATCACCGGGGATCTGAAATTCGAGCACATACCTGGCGTCCGTCTGGCACTGGTCAGCGCCGATCTGGCGTCCGGAGAACCGGTGATTTACGGCCAGAATCCCGGCGATTCCGTCCTCGAAGGGCTGATGGCGTCCATGGCACTGCACCCCTGGTTTGCCCCGCTGGTGAAAGACGGGCATCTGATCGTCGACGGCGGCGCCCTCAGCAACCTGCCCATTGAGCCGGCTATGAGCCTGGGGGCGACGGAGATTATCAGCATGCCCCTGGGCAATTCCACACCGGTACCGCAGGAGGGCCTTTCGATCAGTACGTACGTCGAAAAACTGATATTTGCCATCGGCCGGCGCCAGATCCGCCTGGAGATGGCGCTTGCCCGGGAACGGGGTATTCCTGTGCGCACCATCCAGTTAACCTGCCCCACACCGGCACCGATCTGGGATTTCCGCAACTGCCGGGATCTGATGAAGGTAGGTTACGATATCGCCTCCGAGCAGATTGCGAAATGGAACCTGCCGCCACGCCCAGAATACCGGCAGCGCGAGAAATATCCCGATCGACCAGGATACTGGCCGACTGCCTGAACATCTTTCAAGGGCAGGTTTTCATTCGGCCCCCTGTGCGTATCTATACTTCCCTGCACTCTCACTGGACACGGCAGGGCCAGGAGGAGATATCGCATCAGGAAGGCAAGCAGCTGCTCCTGGAAGCATCTCCGGGCTCAAACAGTCGTGCCAACACAGGTGAAGAAAGCGGTTGTCGCCTGGATAAAAAAACACCTGCCCTTGCCAGCCGGATTGACCTTAATACTGGCTGGATTGAAGAATACGACCGCCCGTTGAAATAGTCAACGGGCGGTTTTATGCCGGCTGTCATTCTCTCCAGCCCCGGCTGGTGAGGATTGGATATCTCAGTTCAATGAGACGACAAAATCGCGTATGCAGCCCGGCATTTTTTTATAATCATCATAACTGCGGATGATAAAGAGCTCAGACGCCGGCAGCAGGCGGTGCAGTTCCTCGGCCGATTCGACCGGATGGGTGGGATCATCTACCCAGGCCAGGATCAGGGCCGGAATGTTGGCCAGCGCCCGCAGTTCCTCCCTTGGCGGCAGGTCGGTCTCGGCAGCGCCCTGCATGGTGATCGCCATCGTCCTGGGGTTTAACAGGCGCGTCATCGCGGCCATGCGCTGCGCCATTTCCGGTTCCGCCTGGACCAGCCAGCCCGGCAGTGCGCTCCCGGCGCTGCTGCTCAGCATACGTTTGAGCAGCCCGTCCCCGAAGCGGCCCAGCAGGCGCACGATCGCCGCCGCCCGGCGCTGGCTCTTCCCCTGAGCAGCACGGCGCTCCCAGAACGCCGGCGGCAGTGCCAGCACCAGCCCGCGCACGCGTTCCGGCGCCAGCAGCGCAGCATAGATCGCCGTGGCGCAGCCCATCGAATCGCCCCCGGCGATAAAAGGCTCTGCGGAAACAGCTGCACCGATCTTGAGCATATCCTCCCCCAGGCGGCGCCAGTGATAGTCTGCGACATCGGGTGAAAACTGGCTCTTCCCGTGCCCGCGGGCATCATAGCGCACCAGCTTCACAGTGGGAGGGAATTTTTCCCATTCGAACCAGTCGAGAATATCCTCGGCTTCGATACTTGCGTTCAAACCATGGGCCCAGAGGAACGGCTTCCCTTCCCCCCTGATCTGAACATTGAACTCAAAATCCCCAACCTTCATGCAGCCCTCCTCAATGAAAGCAGATTGTTCAGCGGACAGCTTCGTAAGGTATGTCCACCCGTTTTGAGTCAGCCGTCAATTATAATGATCATCGATGGATCGAGCAACCACGGGACGATCGAAGGGTATCGAGAAGGGATCTTCTCCCCCACACCAGGCCATTTACGACCTGCTGTTCGCGCTGCTGCTCGTCCTGTTGAGCGGGTTTGCCCTGATCGGTACAGCCGGCGTTCCCTTTCACCCGGATGAAAGCACGCAGCTGTTTATGAGCAGCGATTTCGAGGCGCTGGCCGCTCCGGGCTCCCTGGCCTGGTCGCCGCTGCCGCAGGACCCGCTGCGCCAGCACTACCGCCTGATCGACGCCCCGCTCACCCGTTACCTGCTCGGTCTGGGCCGGATGACTGCAGGTCTGGCGCCCCTGCCCGCCGATTGGGATTGGGGGAAGGACTGGGAGGCGAACCGCCTCGCCGGCGCACTGCCGGCTCCCGACCTGCTGCAGACCGGCCGGATGACCATCACCCTGCTGCTCCCCTTCAGCCTGCTGTTCACCTATTTACTGGGAAGAAAGAGCGCCTACCCGCTGGCCGGCCTGATTGCCGCAGCCCTGCTCGGCACGAGCGCCCTCACTCTCCTTCACGCCCGCCGCGCCATGGCTGAAGGGCCGCTGCTCTTCGGAGTCACCCTGTTCCTGAGCACGCTCCCCGGTTCCGGCCGGCGCCCCTGGCTGACCGGCCTGGCCGCAGCCCTGGCCTTCAACGCCAAGCAGTCTGCCGCGGCACTGTTTCCTGTGGGCCTGCTGGCAGCCGCCTGGCTGGAAGGTGGCCTTCTTCAGGATAAAGCCAGAGCCATACGGGGCGCCGTAATATACACCGCCGCTTTCTGCCTGCTCATTGCCGCCCTCAACCCGGTCTGGTGGAGCAGCCCGCTGCCCGCCCTGCGCGCCTCCCTGGCCGAGCGCTCCGCGCTGCTGGAGCGGCAGACCGCTGACGCGCAGCGTCTGGGCAACGGACAGTACCTGGAGACAAAAGCGCAGCGTGCCGCCGCCCTGCTGGCCAATCTGTATTTCACCCCGCCCGCCTTTGCCGAGGTCGCCAACTACCGGGATCACACCGCAGCCGCCGAAAAGGCTTACCTGCAGCAGCCCGGGCATCAAATCCTGCGCAGCCTGGCTGGCGGGGGCCTGCTGTTGTTCCTGACTCTAATGGGTATGGTCCTGGCCTGCCTGCACCTGCGCCGTGCCGGACCAGCCGACCGGCGAATGCTGGTACTGCTCCTGCTCGCCACAATATTTCAGGTAGGGTTTCAACTGATCCTGGTCCCGCTCTCCTGGCAGCGCTATGCGATCGCCATTCTGCCGCTGGCCTGCTGGTGGGCCGGTTATGCCGGCGCGGATCTGGGCAGCGTTCTGGCAGAAGCTGCAGGTATACTGAAGCTGAAAGCACGCCCGCCTTCCGCAGCACAGGCAGGAAAACCCGGCCGCTGACTCGGGGGACGCGGACGGGCGCAGATGATTTATACAATAAAGGGGGGTACCAGCTGCAATTTGAACCGCTGAAACACTGAACCGGTTGAAACGCTGACGGAAGTTCAGCGTCTCAGCGGATATCAATGCCTCAGTGGATCAAACATCTGAACCGCTGGTATATGGTTACTTTCTCATGTTATATATGGATAGTAGATAAAACTCTGAGTATTCCATACACGCCCGCATCCTTTCCTCCGGTCAGGGGGTAAGAAACCAGACCGCCAGTTCGAGTTGTGTTCGAATCCACTCACCACAGGAGGAACAATGCCAAAAGTCGCCATCCAACAGCCCGCACCGGACTTCGAGCTGCAGGATTTCCGCGGCCGCACCATCCGCCTGTCCGACTACAAAGGCCAGAAGCACGTATTTCTGGTGTTCAACCGCGGTTTCCGCTGACCGTTCTGCCGCAGGCATATGGCGCAGTTGCGCCAGGACTACCACCTGTTCCTCGAAAAAGGGGCCGAAATCCTCGTCGTCGGCCCTGAAAACCGGTCGGCCTTCGCCGCCTACTGGGAGAAGAACGACCTGCCCTTTCCCGGCCTTCCGGATCCCGGGCACCATGTGCTCAAACTTTACGGCCAGGAGATCAAGCTGTTCAAATTCGGCCGCATGCCCGCCCAGGTCCTGGTGGACCGCCAGGGTATGACCCGGTATGTCCACTACGGCCAGGATATGAGCGACATCCCGCCCAACGATGAGCTGCTGGCGCTGCTGGATGAACTGAACCGGGAGATAGATTGAGCCTCCGCCGGCGGCCGTATAAAGTAGAGTATCATTAGCCTGTTCGAACGCCGGGAGCAGCAGCGCGATGATCGATCTGGACCGGGCAGGGTGCACCGATCTGGAGGCCTCCGGACGCAGGGAGTGGCTGGTCACCAATGGGGCCATGGGCTGCGCCAGTGGAACGGTCGCTGGACGCCCGGAGACTGCCCGGCGCATCCTGGGCACCTTCGCCAGCTTTATCGACAGAGACATGCTTCCCAACCGGTTTCCCGACGAAGGGCAGGTTCCGGAATATAATACGGTAGATGCTGCGCTGTGGTTTTTTGAAGCGCTGCGCCGGTAATTGAGCGCTGTCCACGACCCCTCGCTGCTGGAAGAGCCGTCCCCTCTGCTGCTGGAGATCTGCCACAATTACCAGCGCGGCACGCGTTGCAACATTCATGTGGATTCCGGCGATGGGCTGCTCTACGCTGGAGAAGAGGAGCTGCAGCGCACCTG
>Ga0134096_1000777_pt1 | contig 30859 bp, 21 predicted proteins | sample 7_2taG_FD_94448 | JGI IMG/M metagenome (GOLD analysis project Ga0134096, IMG submission 94448) | Switchgrass degrading microbial communities from high solid loading bioreactors in New Hampshire, USA - 7_21_20_110_A3 metaG | ecosystem: Engineered > Bioreactor > Semi-continuous > Anaerobic >... | reverse complement strand
GGGACACACCTGTTCCCATTCCGAACACAGAAGTTAAGCCCCACAGCGCCGATGGTACTGCTCTGGCAACGGAGTGGGAGAGTAGGTCGCTGCCGGAGAACTCTTAGAAGCCCATCGCATCGAGCATATCGAGCGGTGGGCTTCTTTTTTGCGCCTGATGGGCTTGTTCGTGAGCTTCCCCCTTTTTGTTTATGTGTCTGTAGTTGGTAGGATGTGTTAGTGAGGTCTAGCGGGAAGCGTAACCAAGGCCTAGCTTTTGGATGCTTGGTACCGTATAGTATTAAGTAAAGCATCAGGTGCAAGAGGTGCAAGTGCTGTGCACCTGTCGATCCCAGCACTGAGGGAGACGATCTGAATGCCCGTTACACTGAAGGAAGTCGCACGCGAGGCCGGAGTGTCGGTCGCAACTGCTTCCTTGGCTCTGAATGGCGATCGCAGGGTAAACGTTCATACGCGTACCAGGGTGCGCACAGTGGCTCGGCAGCTAGGCTATGTCCTCGATGTCCGCGGAAGGGCGCTGCGCAGTCGACGCACGAAGGTGATAGGGCTCGTAGTCGATGTCATAAACAGCTCGTTCTACTTCGAGATCATCCAGGCAGTCAAGGCTCGAGTGGAGGCTGATGGATACACGGTTATCCTCGGAAGCTGTCAGTATGGCTCGGCTCAGCAGTACCTGGACGAACTCAAGAGATATGTGGATGTTTTTCGAGGCGGGCTCGTTGATGGAGTCATCTTCGCTCCGGGAATACCTAGCGAGACAAGAGAGAGCCAGTTGATCATAGACCTTGCAGACAACTACGTACCTGTGGTGTTCATAGACGTTGGGTCCCAACAGTACGGGAATATCCCAGTGATCAAGCCCGACATGCGAATGGCAGGTCAGATAGCTACAGAACACCTCATTTCCCTGGGGCACGAGAGAATCGCCTTTGCTGGAGTGCTTGGCGAGGATCGGGCGCTCGGCTATCTCCAAACCATGGAGTCACACGGAATCCAAGTTCGGGATTCAATGGTCCTTGCGGGGTATGGTTCGGACGCAATAAACACATTCGAAGGCGGTCTCAGGGTCGGCAACCAGTTGGCTGACTTGTCTGAACCTCCAACCGCTTTGGTGTGCTTCAGCGACGAGGTTGCTATGGGTGCTATCCAATCCCTTGTTTCGCGAGGGATTTCTGTGCCGGAAGAGATGTCTGTTGTAGGGATGGACGACATCGACGTATCAGCCTTCTATAACCCACCACTTACTACCGTGGGCATTCAGAAGAAGGAGATGGCAATCGACGCAGCTGGTCTCCTGTTGCGAATGATTGAGGGCGACAAGATTCCACCGGAGGAACTACTAGTTCGGTATGGTGTCAAACTAGTTGTCAGGAAATCGACTGCACCTGCCCGCAGAGAGTCGAGACGCTAGTCCGATGGATCTCCGAGTCAACCTTTGTTCCAGCGTTTCCGCTTCCTGTGCCTGCACGGCCTATGCTCACCTTGCACCCCAGGATCCTTTACTCTCCCTCAAAGGCCGAAAATGAGTTCTCAAGTAAAGAAGGGAATCGGGAATCCGTCCGGAATCACTACCATATGAGTTGTTTAAAACGATTTAATCATCTCCAGGCAAGTCGGATCCGATTCCGTCGACCCCTCCGGTCGAAAAATGGATCGAAGGCTCATTGACATCCTTGGTCAAGAGGCGTATTCAAGGTGCAGTGACAAGATCAACAAGGAGGCACTTACAGCATGGATGATTCGTTGGCTCGGGTGAGGGAGAGTCTGGATCTGGACTGGCGGTTCTGTAAAGGTGACCTCGAGAGAGCAAGTGAAGTCGACTTCGACGACTCGAAGTGGAGTATCGTCGATGTTCCGCATGACTGGAGCATATCAGGTCCGGTCGATAGAGACAATCCGTCTGGTGGATCGGGCGGGTATTTCCCCACGGGAATTGGATGGTACCGCAAGCATTTCTTCGTGCCTTCTGAATATTCGGGCAAACAGGTCACGGTAGAGTTTGACGGAGTCTATATGAACAGCGACGTGTGGATCAACGGTAGGCATCTTGGGAGGCACGTATACGGGTATACAGGATTCCAGTACGACATGTCCGGCTACCTGAATTACGGAGGTGACAACGTAATCGCTGTCAGGGTGGATAATTCTGAGCAGCCCGGGTCTAGGTGGTACACAGGGTCGGGGATATACAGGCATGTATGGATGGTAACCACAAACAGACTGCACGTAGCCTATTGTGGAACTCAGGTGACATGGCCGTTGATCAAGCCGGAATGGGCTGTCATGCAGGTCAGGACCACTGTCGAGAACTCTGACCGTGAAGCCGCTCGGGGGACCCTCTGTGCGGCAGTTGTCGACAGTACGGGCAAGACTGTGGCGAAAACCTGCACGACTTTCTATGTCAGGGGTGGGGGCACCAAGATCGTCTATGATGAGGCAAAAGTCCCGACTCCCCGTCTATGGTCTCTTGAGGACCCCTACATGTACACGCTGATTACTACAATCACATGTGATGGGGAACTGGTTGACCGCTACGAGACTCCGGTAGGCATAAGGTCGATACGCTTTGACTGCGATGAGGGCTTCTTCCTCAACGATAGGAGAGTGAAGATGAACGGCGTGTGCCTCCACCACGACGGCGGATGCGTAGGCGCGGCTGTGCCCGAGAGAGTGTGGGAAAGACGCCTGGAGATCCTCAAGGAAATGGGTTGCAACGCGATAAGGACCGCACACAATCCACCCGCCCCGGAGTTCCTCGATCTGTGTGACAGGATGGGATTCCTCGTCATGGTTGAGGCCTTTGACGAGTGGGAGATCGGCAAATGGAAGGTCTACGATCGGCGGCTGGATGTCCCTGAGACCGCATATGGATACCACAACTACTTCCCGGAACACGGTGTTGATGACCTGATCGCTATGGTGCGCCGGGATCGCAACCATCCATGTGTGGTGATATGGAGCATTCACAACGAGGTTCCTGATGAGCGGTTCCCGGAAGGTGTCGAGATATGCAAGCGTCTCGTAGATGTGTGTCACCGTGAGGATCCGACGCGCCCGGTGACGGCGGGTAACTGCTGGATCAAACACGAGCCCGTGGGGACGAGCACCGAGTTCCTGGAGGCTCTAGACGTAGTGGGCTACAACTACGTCGGCAGATGGCGCGAGCGGGCGGAAACCTACTACGAAGGAGACAAACGGCAGTTTCCACACTGGAAGATGATAGGAACCGAGAACTCCTCCATAAGCGAGGTCAGAGGCGAGTACAGGCTCACGGATGAAATACCCGCATACTGCAGCAACATGATCGATGTAGAACGGCTGTGGAAGTTCACTAGTACACGAGATTATGTCGCAGGCGACTTCATGTGGGCGGGCATTGACTATCTGGGCGAGGCCGGTTGGCCGCGGAAGGCGTTCTGTGCCGGTCCGCTGGATACCTGCGCGTTCAAGAAAGACACGTTCTACTTCTACCAGAGCCAGTGGACCAAGAAGCCGATGGTCCACATCTTCCCTCACTGGAACTGGGAGGGGATGGAGGGCACCATAGTGCCCGTGGTCTGCTACACCAACTGTGATAGCGTGGAGCTGTTCCTTAACGGCAAGTCGTATAGGAGCAAGTCCTATCAATTCCCTAGACCAGGCATGTCTGAGAGCTATGACCATTACTCGCCGCCTCGCCGCCGGTGCACGACGGGTGACCTGCACTTGTCGTGGGATGTGCCATATGAGCCGGGAGTCCTGAGGGCAGTCGGCAGGATTGCCGGCGAAGTCGTCTGTGTGGAGGAGGTAGCTACGGCGGGCAAACCCCATAGGCTCGAACTCGTGCCCGATAGAGACCGAATGCTGCCTGATGCTCGCGATGTGTGCCATTTGACCGTCAGGATAGTGGACGACCGTGGCACTGTAGTGCCATATGCTGACAACCGGGTGACCTTTGAGGTCGAAGGCAAAGGACGGCTCATAGGCGTGGACAATGGGGACCCGGCGAGCCACGAGGACTACGGGGCAAGCAGCTGCAAGGCGTTCCACGGTCTGTGCTTGGCGATAGTGAAACCGACACTAGAGCCAGGAGAGGTGCTTGTGAAGGCGACTTCGCCTGGGCTGGTACCGAGTGTGGTCAAGATCGTCTCCAAGTACGACTAATCCATCGTCGGCAATCCCAAATCGCAGACTATTCCCAGAATAATACTACTGCGACACAGAAGGAAATCGCGATTTCGCAAAGAATAGTAGGCACAAGAGTCCATTTAAAACGATTTAAAACCCCGCTTGCTGCATGCGATAGTACTCAGTGTGCTACTCGATTGTCCAACGCCCATTGCCGCAGCATGGTGTTGGTCGGCAGAAAAGGTGGCGGATTTGATGCCTGTTCGGCGTCTCAACAGATCTGCGGTGATCCTCCTCACCGTCATCCTAGGTTCTCTCTTGGCGCTGACCTGTACCAGTGAGGTTGGTCTCGCAGTTCCGTATACGAGCTACATCTATGACTTCTGGGGCAGGGCCGTACCTGCCCCTCAGGCGTACTTGCCCGCGCGCACAGTGGGAGGCGACGATCTGGGCGTCGGTAGTTTCCGTGATCTGCGTGACCTCTTCGACAAGTCCGGCGATATATATCTGTTGGACAGCAAGAACGGGCGTCTTGTCATTGTGGACAGCAACTGGACAGTCCGAAGAGTCATCGACCAGTTCGACAACGGCGGAGTGCCTGATCGGTTTAACGCGCCCGAGGGTGTATTCGTTACCGACAGCGGGAGGATTTACGTCGCAGACACCGGCAATGGCCGAGTTGTAGAGCTAGACAGGTCCGGGCATCTAGTCCGAGTGATCGGAGCTCCGAGGAGTTCTGTCAGTGGCGTTATCCGCGACACGTTCAAGTTTCTTCCGATATCCATAGTCGTCGATGGCTCGAGTCGGCTCTACGTGGTTGTCAAGGGCGAGGCTGAAGGCATACTGGAGTTTTCTCCCGATGGGGAGTTTCGGCAGTTCTTTGGGGCGCCTCGTGTAACCCCGAGCCTCGCTGACGTCTTGTGGAGCAGACTTGCTACGCGTCAACAGAGGGAAAGGCTCGGCCTGTTTATCCCGACTGAGTACAACAGCATCAACATAGATGAGCAGGGGTTTCTGTTCCTAACCATCATTGAGGGAGTGGCAGCCAAAACCGAACCTATCCGACGGCTGAGTCCCAGTGGCCGAGACGTTCTGAGACGAAACGGGTTCACCGATCCACTGGGCGACCCGCTCGTCGAGCCCCCGTCGCGGTTCGTAGATGTAGTGGCTCGACAGAACGGTCTGTACAGTGCCCTAGACATGCAGCGCGGACGTGTCTTCACATACGACCGCAATGGTCATCTGCTCTACGTGTTTGGTTGTGTGGGGCAGCAATATGGGGCGACAGCCACGCCTGCAGCAATAGACTGCTGGGGCGACACGATCTTGGTGGCTGACAGGATCACGAACCAAGTTACGGTATATGAGCCCACCGAGTACGCGCAGCTGATCCACGCGGCGATCGAACTCTATGAGCACGGCGACTACAACGGAGCGGCTCAGGCGTGGAAGGGCGTCCTTGCGCTTAATGCCAACTACGATAGAGCGTATACCGGAATAGGTCTCAGTCACTTTATGAGCGGAGAACTCGTGGCGGCAATGGAATACTTCAAGCTTGGGAACGACCGAGCCATGTACTCCAAGGCATTCCGCCTGTACCGCAAAGACATGGCGACGAAGCATTTGGGCTTGGTCCTATCGTGGATCCTGCTTCTTGTGATTGTCATTGCTGCGTGCGCCAAGATGAAGGTCTTCGCTGCATTGATGGAGTGGCTGAGAACGGCGGTTCGCCGAGTGGGCAACGGCGCTGCCCGTAGGGGAGGAGTCACCTGGACCGTATGGCAATGGCTGGTGACGACCATAGCGGCGCTGGGCTTCTCGTTGCACGTGGCCATCCACCCCTTTAGCGGGTTCCATGAACTGAAGCGGGACAGGCGCGGAAGCGTACCTGCTTCAGTGTGCATTCTCGTCCTGACCATCGCAGGATTTGTCATCATTCGGCAGCACACCGGATTTGTGCTCAACGCCCGCGATTTGAAAGCGTTGAATATCTATCGAGAGGCCTCAAGCATTTTGGTGCCATTCGGACTGTGGTGTGTGATCAACTGGTGCCTTACGACATTGATGGAAGGCAAGGGCAGCCTGAGGGATATTTCCATCGCATCGAGCTGCGGGTTGATTCCGATTATGCTGTTTAGCGTCCCTTTGACCGTTCTGAGCCACTTCATGGTCGCCGAAGAGGGATCCTTCTATTACCTTCTGATGGCTATAGCTGTGGGCTGGAGTGCCGTTTTGTTCTTTGTCGGGATGATGGAAACTCACGAGTACGATTTTGCCACGACAGTCTACACAGGCGTGTTCACTTGCGTGGGTATGGCAATAGCCCTCTTCGTGGGGGCTTTTCTGTACGTTCTCGTCGATCAGGTTGCGGCGTTCGCTGGTGACATCTACCGCGAGCTGGTTCTACGACGGCTGTGATCAGAGGAGGTTCTTCGGTGAGAACCATCGAGCGATCAGATTGGAATACGGTGGTAGTCGCACTCCTTGTCATGTCAGTCTTGGGGCTCCTGCAAGGGTCGACGCCCTGCGATGCGAGTCTGGGTTCTGCGGACGAGAGGCTTAGTGGGTACGAGTTGGCAGAAGAGAACGACTACCTCGAGCTATGGCTCAACCGCGACAGTGCAGAGGTCGCCGTGCTCGACAGGAAGTCTGGATATATATGGTTCAGCAATCCACCTGCGCGTGCGCAGGAGGAGCGGATAGCCAAGGGAGCGCTCAAAGAAGCAACGGGGTCGCAAATCTCGCTCACGTGCTACACCCCTCGAGACCAGAGGCTGAGCCTTGAAAGCTACAATGACAGCGTGCGATATGGTCAGTTTGAGATCACCGCTATTGAAGGCGGGGTCAGGGTGGATTACACGGTCGGGCAAGAGTGGAGCGATCAAGACTTCCTGCCCATCATAATCAGCCAAGACGAGTTTCACAGGCTCATACTCGGCTCGGTGGACGAGTCAGAGCGAAGCCTCTTCCTGAACAGCTACGACCTGGTGCAGTTGGTCGAGGTAGATGAGAGCCATCCCCAAGTTGAGGTGTACCAGGTTAACCCGAGTGCTTTGCGTGGGTACACGTTTGTGTCTCCAGGCTCGGAGCTCACACAGCGGGCCCACAAGACCATGGTAGACAACCTCGTGGATCAGCTGGTCAACGGGAGAGAGGATCTCAGTGGGAGATCAGACATCAAGAGAGAGGACATACCGCTTGCGTTGATGGATTTCCCTGCGTATGTTCTGAAAGCGGGAATCCGGTCCTGGGATAGGACGGGCATGATCGATATCCTTAGAAAGACTGGGTTGAGCCCGCTCGAGCTTCGTGGAGACCATGAGAAATACGGACTCGATCGCCCAACCCCCAATCCGATAGTGTTCCATGTCGCAGTAGAGTACACACTGGAAGGGGACAGCCTCGTTGTCCGCGTGCCCATAGACAGCATATCGTATCCGACGAATGCGCCATACACCGGCGGTAAGCGCGGCGCCTACCCGCTGGCTTCGATTGATCTGCTGAAGTATTTTGGCGCCGCAGGACCGAGTGAACAGGGGTATATTTTCGTTCCCGACGGGTCCGGGGGGATCATAGACTTCAACAATGGCAGACACTTTGCCCCGGCATACCAGTCCCCTGTGTATGGAAGAGACAACTCACTTGACGAGTCGAGCGAGTTGCTAGCTCAGGTGGAGCGGATCTACCTGCCAGTGTTTGGAATGAAGAGAGGGGACAACGGTTTCATCTGCATCATAGAAGAGGGGCAGCCTTTGGCTCGGATACGAGCTGATGTGGCGGGTAGAGTCGACTCGTACAACAAAGTCTATCCTGCGTTCACGGTGCTGCCGCAAGGAACCTCTGCGCTCAAGGGCGTCCCGCAGTGGCGTTCAGGAGTCACCGGCGGCGATCAGCAGATCAGCATATACCAATCGAGAAAGCCCGACTCCGATTTCCAGGTTAGGTATACCTTTCTAAGTGGTGACGACGCTGACTACTCTGGTATGGCAAGGCGGTATCAGCAGTATCTCGAGCACCGCGGTGTCTTGCGGCCGCTCAATCCCGACGATGACGGCCTGCCATTCTTCCTTGAGTTGGTGGGAGCGGTTGGTGTCAAGAAGCCTGTCCTTGGGATCCCAAGAGAGATAATGGAGCCGATCACAACGTACTCGCAGGCTGGTCACACCGTTGAGGCGTTCCTCGATCAGGGCGTGTCCAACATCAAACTGGTATATACCGGGTGGATGTCCGGCGGCATCAAGCATCGCTTTCCGAAGGGAGTGTCTCTTGAGGCGAACCTTGGATCCGAACAGGATTTTCGCAGACTGCGCGACCTGCTGGACAACCGTGGGGTGGAGTTCTACCCGATGGTCAGCCTCCTGGGAGTGTACCGGGATACGTGGTTCGACGGCTTTTCGCTAATGGCGATGGGGGCGAGGAGACTGAACCGCAGTACGTCTCAGATCGTCAACTATGATCGAGTCACAGGACGCCCTCTGGACGATGCTGCATCGAGTCCTTACGTTCTCTCTGCGTCATGGTTGCCTCGAGTGGTTGATTCATTCGTCAGGGACTATGTGAAATACGGCATCCCAGGTCTCTCGCTGAAGTTCATGGGGACCCACGTTGACTCCGATTTCCGCGGGCGCGACGACCAATTGGTCGATAGGTGTCAAGCTATGGCAATAGTCGAGAGCCAACTTCTCCGCATCGATGAGGACTTCGGGTTGGACCTACTACTCAGCGGGGCCAATGACTACGCCCTGCGCTACGCCAGATACGTCATTAACGCACCCGAAGGGAGCAGTGGCCACAACATCGTCAACCGGGCAGTCCCGTTCTACCAGATGGTCGTCCATGGCTATGTGGACTACGCTGGACTACCACTGAACCACTCCGAGAGCCCTAGAGTGTCGATGCTGAAGACGATCGAGACAGGTGCGAGTCCCTATTTCCAGCTCGGTGCGAGCAGCGCGTCAAAGATCAAGGACACAGCCTTTGCCGACCTGTTCTCCATGGATTACCGTGTATGGCTGCAGTCTGCGGCTAAGTTCTACGAAGCAGCTGATGAGGTTCTCGGAGATGTCCGCACGCAGAGAATTGTGCGGCACAGGGAGCTTTCAGAAGGGGTATTCGAGACGGTCTACGAGTACGGCAAATCCATCGTAGTAAACTACAGGGCTGAGGACGTTGAGCTCAGCGGCATTCGAGTGCCGGCGTTTGGATACACAGTGTTCCAGGGAGGGACGCAGGATGAGACCAACTAATCGCCTCAGGTTGTCGCTTCAACAGAAGAGAGACATTGGTGGGTATGTGTTCGTGCTGCCTTTCACCATTGGTTTCGTCTTGTTCTTCCTCTACCCGTTCATTCAGTCGATAATGTTCAGCCTGAGCGAGGTGAAGCTCGTTCAGGGCGGATTTGAGCTGGTGTACAAAGGACTAGACAACTACAGTTACGTGTTTTTGAAGCATGGAACCTTCGTCAGGGACCTTGTCGAAACCGTGCTTGCGACTCTGAAGAGCGTTCCTCTGATACTGGTCTTCAGCTTCTTTGCAGCATGCCTGTTGAACCAGAAGTTCCGCGGAAGGGGCGTCGCGCGGGCCATCTTTTTTCTACCGGTGATCATGAGTGCAGGTGCCGTCTTACAGCTAGAGCAGGTTAACTACATGATGGAACTCGCGATGGCCCAGGCTGCGGGAGGTACTGCCGGAGTAGGGGAGATCCTGGTTCCGTTCATGCAGAGCCTCAGGTTGCCGAAGTTCTTCATCGACTATATTCTCTATGCCATCGCTGAGGTGGCTGGTGTCATCAGGGCGTCAGGGATTCAGATCCTGATATTTCTTGCTGGCTTGCAGTCGGTTCCCGCATCGCTCTACGAAGCGGCGGACGTTGAGGGCGCGACGGGTTGGGAGCGCTTTTGGATGATAACTTTTCCTCTCGTGAGCCCGCTAATCCTTACCAACATGGTATACACGGTGATCGACTCGTTTACGGGAAGCACAAACACTGTACTCACCCTGGTCCGGACGACCATACTCACAGGCGCGGGATTTGGTGCAAGCGCAGCTATGGCCTGGGTGTACTTTGCCACAATAGGAGCCATGCTTGCGGTCATGATGGCTATTGTGTCAAAGAGGGTGTTCTACCAAAGATGACCTGCAGAGGAGTGATACGGGTTGGCTGATAGGGATACGAGCATCAGGCCCATCGCAAGGACCGTCACGCAGAGACTGCGCTTGGCTAGGGTATGGCGATGGCTGATCCATGTCGGCATGTTAGCTATCGTAGCTGGAGTGTCCTATATCATCCTGCTTCCGTTGCTCACCAAGGTCTCGGCGTCGTGGATGACCGAGGGCGACCTGTACGATGCGGCCGTGAGGTGGATTCCCCGGTCTCCTACAGTAGAGAACTACCAGACAGTGTGGCGCCTGATGAACTACCCTCGTGCCCTGGTCAACTCGCTTGGGCTTGCGCTGTGTGCCAGTGCTCTGCAGGTGGCGGCGTGTACACTGACAGCATATGGGCTGGCCAGGTTCAACTTCAGGGGCAAGGGCCTGTTGTTCACTCTTGTGATCTTCACCTTGATGGTACCTCCTCAGGTCCTCATGACGCCGCTGTACCTCAACTTCCGCTACTTCAACATGCTCGGTATTCTGCGAAAACCGATCAACCTCGTCAACACACCGTATCCGCTGCTTTTCATGTCGTTGACCGGTACGGGGCTGAGGAACGGGTTGTTCATATACATCCTGAGACAGTTCTTCAGGGGTCTGCCAACAGAGTTGGAGGAGGCTGCGTATGTCGACGGCGCCGGCCTGTTCCGGACGTTCTACGCAATTATGCTTCGGCAGGTTACGCCTGCCCTTGTTGTGACGTTTCTTTTTGCTTTTGTGTGGCAATGGAATGAGAGCTTCTACACCAGTCTGCTCATGCCGCAGTTGGAGTTGATGCCGAATGCTTTGCTGTCGATAGCGGCCAGGTACGCTGAGAGTCAGAAACTGGCCTCAGCTACTGTCGGACCCGCTACGGTGACGCCGCTGATGCTCTCCATACTGGACGGTGCAGGCATGGTTCTCTACGTTGTGCCGTTACTGGTGTTGTTTGCTTTGATGCAGCGGCACTTTGTTGAGAGCGTAGAGAGGACCGGACTAGTCGGATAGCATTGCAGTGTCGCTCAGCTGAGGAGGTGATGCTTGGGACTGTGATCATGCGAAGCTTGAACCCCGATCGGGAGTCGTGCCGTCGGCGGGTCAAGAAGGTTAGCAGTGACCTGTGCAACCCAATAGGAAAGGGGACGTCTTGTCATGGGAGCGAAGAGAATTCTGATTGGGCTTGTATGCCTAGTATCCATGGTGTTCATGGTGGGTGGCGTCAGCCTGGCACAGTTTGTTCCTAACACCGACTACGACTTTGGCGGCGAAACGGTAACACTGTGCAGCTGGAACGCGGGGATCCCTTCCAGGTTCCAACCAGGCGGAGCAGGTGAGGGGCTCATTGAGCAGGCTGAGGCGCTGTTCAACTGCAAGATTGAGTTTCAGTCTGCTGGCTGGATGGAGTATGACAACTTCCTGCTGACTAGGTACATGGCCGGCGATGCTACAAACGATATCTGGCAGGTAGCCAGTGGCGCAGGGTACTGGCCGCTCATCGCCAAGGGCGCGCTTCTTCCCCTCGACGAGGTTCTGGGAGACGCGTTCTATGAGCGCCTACATCCGTTGGACAGATGGAAGGCCGAGGCTGGCGCGTACAAAGGTCAGAGATACCTGATGACCGCTGCGATCGACATTCCTGAGGAAGCGATCGTGGCTCACCCGGGTTGGTACCTCCAGTTCTACAACAAGACCATGATCGAGGAAGCTGGAGCGGAGGATCCCTATGAGCTCTGGCTGAACGGCGAGTATGACTGGGATGCTTACAGCGAGATAATGAGAAAGGTCACAATGGATACAAATGGCGACGGTACGGTTGACCAGTGGGGTATGTCGACAGACCTGTTCAGCTTCCGGAGCCGGTTGTGGATCCATGCAAATGGCGGCTGCGAGGCCAAGACCGACGAGAACGGCAGAGCAGTCTTTGCTCTGGACGACGGCGATGCAGCCAGAGTGGCGCTGGAGCAGCTGCGCACATGGCAGCACGTGGACAAGACCATGCAGCCACCTGGAGCGGCCGACCCACTTCAGGAGTTTATAGGTGGCAGGATCGCGTTCTTCACAAACCACGGATGGGACTACTGGAGCGTGATGGACAATGCCGACTTCGAGTGGGGCATCCTTCCGCTGCCCAAGGGCCCGAACGTGGACGAAATCCAGTACCTGAGCGAGTGGGGCGGATACGCTCTGCCAGCCTCCGCCAAGCAGCCAGAGGCTCTGATGGCCCTGTTTGTCTTCCTGTATCGTGGCGATGACGAGGCGGTCCTTGCAGACGCTGAGGGGTGGAACAACCTGTGGGCAAGCGAGCGCGACTACGTGGTCGCCAACGCAATGCTCAAGGGATTCCGCGGCAACGTGCCTGGGGTTCTGACGGACAATAGCGTCACGGCAGGGACGTGCCTTGAGATCCAAAGGGCTATCTCTTGGGAGCAGAGGGCGTTTTCGGAGGTAGTTGCAGAGTATAAGCCCGTGCTCCAGGGATTGCTGGACGATCTGTTTGGTCAATAGAGCAACTTCAACGGCCGCCACTTGAGCGGCCACAGTGCGAGGTTTCTGCCCGGGTCTTCCCGGGCAGAAACCCGAGCCGACCCAAACCGCTTCCTCGCGCGGGCGTGGGGCGGGCAGTGTCAGAACTACGTGTCAGCAGTTTAGGAGGACCAGCGAGAGTGAGCACACAGACTTACTACACCGGCTACTGCAGGCGCTTTACAGGCAGCAGGTGCGTAACCAGCGAGACGATCGTTGATACAGATGTGGCAATTATTCGTTCTACTCTGATGCGAGAGCCTAGACTGCTCGCCGACCAGCCCCCGAAGGGCGCAGCAGCTTACGGCAGCATTCGCTTTAGGAGAGGCATACCAAAAGATGTGGTCGGCCGGGTTGAAACCGAGTTTGGCTTGGACTTCGTTGATAGTGATGAGGGCTATGTGATATACGCGGCAGACGACATTAATGTCTACTCGCGTACCGACAGAGGTCTGTTCTACGGTTGCATCGAGCTGCTTCGCTTGATTAGAGACGGGTGGCTCGATCAGATTCTTGTCTACGACTATCCGTTTTGCCGGGACAGAGGCTTGAAGGTATACCTTCCGTCGGAGAGCAACATCGAGTACTTCAAGCGATTCGTCGACCTGATCTGCCGGTACAAGTACAACACCATCATGATCGAAGTTGGCGGTGCCATGGAGTACAAGAGGCACCCTGAGATCAACGAAGGCTGGGTCGAGTACTGCGCGGAGATGTGTGAGTATTCGGGCAAGGCCAGTGAGATCCAAGAGGGCTTCGGGTGGAGGAAGAACTCGATACATGCAGAGAACGGCGGCGGCCGATATCTGAGCCAGGAAACGGTCCGCGATCTTGTCAGATACTGCAAGGAGAGGTTTCTGGAGGTCATCCCTGAAGTCCCGTGCCTATCGCACTGCGACTACATGCTCTTTGGCGAGCACCGACAGCTAGCCGAGAGGCAGGACGATCCTTACCCGGATACATATTGCCCATCGAACCCGGGCTCATATGCCCTGCTCTTCGACATCCTCGACGAGGTCATCGACGTGTTTGAGCCCGCTGTGATTAACATCGGTCACGACGAGTATTACTCAATCGGCGTGTGCGACAGGTGCAAGAACAGAAGTGGAGAGGACATCTTCGCTTCGGATGTCAACAAGATCCATGGATGGTTGGCGGAAAAGGGAATACAGACGATGATCTGGTCGGACAAGACGCTGAAAGACGCTTACCATAGGCGGTACGGGTATTTCGGCGGAGCTGAGCAGAGGCGGTTGGACGAATCGACTGGTGAGGAGATTGTAGCCATACCGGCGACCTACAAGGCCATCGAGATGCTGGCTCCTGACGTGAGGCACCTGCACTGGTTGTGGGACTGGAGCGACAGAGACGGACACTTGTTGGACCGACAGTTTACCGAGAGGAAGCTAGACGCTCTGTTCGGCAACTTCGTTGGATATCAGTTTGTCAACTGGAGAGAGAGGGTGCAGGCCGGCTTCACCGGCGCGATCATATCGAACTGGGGAACTCTCGATGAGCTGACACTCCAGCGCAATGGAATCCTCTACAACGTGGTCTTCTCCTACTACATGCTTTGGGGACGGGACTATGACGATGACCAGTACCAGCAGGTGAGAGATGCTGCGCTGGCTGAGCTGTTCCGGTACGGAAACGCGGCAGCGGTGGCAGAGGCAAGCTCAGACTGTGACTCCGGCGAGGTCAAGTGTCTCGAGATCACTCATACCACTGATCGTAACACGAAGTACAGGGCGTTTAGTGATGGGGTGTTCATCGATCGAGAGGCAGATCATATTGGCGACTATCTTGTCGACTACGCAGATGGCACCAGCGTCCATATCCCGATAGTGTACGGCGAGAATGTAGGGCCGAGAGATGTATCGTGGGATGTTTTGCCTGGCGACCCTCCCTACGAGTATCGGGTGGACCTGCGCCTGGCGGAGGTCTCATATCGAACGCTTCCTGTCAGGGATGGCGGACACACATACTATAGGTTCATCTGGAGAAACCCCTTCCCATGCAAGAGGATTCGGAGCATATCGGTGAATGACAAAGGGACCGACAGCATTTGGGTTAAGTCTATCAGGTTCATTTGAAGCGATCGGATGCAGGAGTCATTGGCAATGTGCCAGTTGACGTGGAGGCGGTGGCATGAAGAAGGCTGACGAGCTGGATAGATGCATCGAGGGTCTGCGCAACAGCATGCCCGGTGTTGACTGGTCGGCAAAGGTGAAGCTCGACATCAAGCGCATTGTGGCGAGCCAGGATACGAGAGCGATACTACTGGCGGCACCCTTGGAAGACGAGATGGAGCTGTTCGAGAGGTTCGTTCGCGACATCCTGGTGAAGTGCGGGATCAACACGATTGTTCTGGGAGTCGGATATGGGTTCGAGTTCCGGTGCCATCCCGAGGTTGTCGAGCAGCCTGCTCTCAGTCACGAAAACGCAAGGCGGATCGCGTCGGTATGTCGCCACCATGGTATTCGACTGGTCCCACAGATGAACCTCTTTGGCCATCAGTCATTTGGGCGTGATAAGCGGCCTATAGGAATCATTCGTGCATACCCGGACATGGAGGAGGTCGGCGCTGACGAGGTTACGTATCAGCGCTGTCTCTGCTTGACTCACCCGAGACTCAAAGCTCTTGTGTGCAGTCTGATGGATGAGATGATCGACGTGTTCGGCACCGTTGACTTTCATATCGGGCAGGACGAAGCGTTTGAGATAGGCAAGTGCGACCGATGCAAGGGGCTTCCGGTTGAGGTCATCTACGCAGACTGGCTCAATGCGTTGCACGGTCACTTGTCGGCCCGTGGTGTCACCACGTGGATGTGGGGTGACCGACTGCTCAACGGCCACATCATCCCTGAGCGCGGCGCTGGCTACGAAACTTCCCTGTGCGGGACTTGGAAGGCGATAGACATGGTGCCTCGAGACATCATGATCTGCGACTGGCACTACCGAGTTCTGCCCTACGGTCACCACTCGCCATCGTACTGGGCCAGGCATGGGTTCGCCTTCGTGGTCTGCCCATACAACAACACGTTTGCCGCGGATCAGTTGATTGTGGCAGCGGTTGCGGCGGATACACCACTGTTCAAAGGCGTGTTCCACACCACGTGGACGAGGTTCGCGGCATTCGCAGAGGCTTGCTTTGATCTGTATCCCAGGTACCTCAGCACGCACGAGCTAGACGACTATGATGTAGTTGGAAAGGAGGCGCCTCGCGGCTACAAGGATGCCTGTACATTCATGCATCTATTCGCCTTGTGAGGTGAGCTTGACATGCTAAATCCAAGATCGGGACTGGTTCGAGCTGGTGTCCGCGCCGGCTTTCAGCTCGCCACAGTCGTTGTTGCGGCCGCACTGTTTGCATGCATTGCGACATCAGCCGCGCTGGGGGCTGATGTCGAGTGGGATTTCCGAAGTCCGGACTTGGAGAGCGGAAGAGAGACGGTAACTCTCTCAGAGCCGTTTACGATAGCGACGAGGTTCAGTTTTGCAGATGTCAGTATAGGCGACGATTCGAAGTGGGTTGCATGGCTGGCAGGTATTGCCACTGAGTCCGACGGCATACCCGAGGGAGTCTTCATCGAATGGGTGGGCGAAAAGCTGCTTTGGTCAACCACGTGGAAGCTGCGGCTTGTTTCGAGTGTCGGCGCGCTGATGCCGTCGTCCAGCAGCGGACAGCGGGACAGCTCGACAACTGTTCTATCTGGCAACAAACCGATTGCGGGGCACTCGTACAGAGCTGTTATGTCATATGGTTCGGCTGAACAGGAACTCTCAGTTCTCGTCGAGGACCTGACAGCCGGCAGCGTGCTATATTCCGGTCACTTCGACGTTGGTAATCAGGCTGAGCACGCACCTGATGAGGTGCTCTTGGCGGGAGCAGGATGGGCCAGGTACGGCAAAGGCGGCGAGACTTCCGGCAGTTCGTTTGTACGCTTCGAGACGGTCTCGCTAGATCTTGCCTACGAGAGGCTCGGGCTACCGTTCTCGATGAAGCAGGAGTTTGACAGCTACCTAGTGCGGCATCAGCCGGGCCTGCCGGATAGTCCAGCCAAGGTGACAGGCTCTGTGATCTGGGAGGACGACCTGATATCGATCGAGATGGTATGGCCAAAGACTCGGGTGGAGGGGAGCGTCGAGGTCACGTGTGTGTCGGGGGATCGCGAAGTTGAGCTCGTGACAGCGGAGTGGAGTGATAAGAGGCAGAGCCACATGCTTGACCTCAGTGGCGTTCCATGTGGAGAAATGACAATAGCGCTGCGCTATGTGATTGGAGAGGAGAGGACCCTGATCGTGGAGCGAGGGCTGACAAAGAGAGCAGTCACAGCAGGTGTTGAGGGGAAGGACTACCGCAATTTCTTCGGCCCCATCTGGTTCAGTTCGGCGTCAGAAGCAGTAAAGTACGCGCGCCAGATGGGAAATGATTATATCTTGTACAAGGACGGGATGGAGCGGAACAAAGATGTCGACGGTATGCTGTTCTACCTGGAGAGCCCGGAATACAGCGTTTATCCGGTTCCACGGCTAATCTACAAGGACCGTGACTATACGCCAGAGGAGATAGCCCTGTACGAGGAGTACTTTGCGTGGAAGAGTGACGATCCGTTCCCGAACAACATGGCGACAGGTTTCAGCTGGGGCTATACCGACAGAATCGGTGTCGAGTTCGACCTGCAGCAGCAGAAAGTCATCGACTATATCGTGGACTCTACTCTGGCCCTGGCCAGGAGGATCGAGAGCGATGCGAAGGCCGCCGGCATAGACTTCAGGTTTGGCGGGATTGCGTGGGATGTGCCGGCCTACGAAGGATCCCTTTTCTGGAGCGAAGTCCCGCCTGGGAGCGGAAGGACAAGGCCAGTTCCTCTAAGCACATGGACTGGGAAAGACTCGACCTTTCTCCATGAAGGGATAACGCACGAGCATGAGACTTTCATCGACGGCGCGATTGCGTACTACAAGACGATGTTCGCGAGGGTCCGTGAGGTGTATCCTCATGCGAAGTTTGTGTTCGAGCCCTGGGGCATCTATGACGTCTGGAATCGGATAAGGCACAGAGAAGACCTGAAGGAGTTTGCTCCTGACTTCTACCTCACTGAAGGTCCGGACCTGAGCTATCTCACCGGTGAGATGACTCAGGAGATTGCCTCGGTATGGGTCGGGCTAGACAAGATGGGATCGACCAGTCCAGATGTCATTGGTGTAGATGAGAACAGGGCGATGCTAGGACAGATCGCGGTCAAGGGGGCCTGGTTCTGCAACTATGGTCACTGGGCGAGAATAATGCTGCCTTCGGGTGGCGAGGAGCGGCCCTGGCCGACAATCCCATCCATACCGGACTGGTTCAAGCTCATGCGACAGGTTGCCAACTGGGATAACCTATCAGGGGTGCCACTCTCTGAAAGGCAATGGAACGGCGTGGCCTACGAGAGTACCAACAGCTGCGCGTCGCCTGATGTCATCTACTCGAGGCAGCCGCGCACGGGGAAGATATTCGCGGTGTTCATGAGTGGTGACGGAGTCGTTCGACTGCGCCCGGGCGAGGAGGTAGTCTCAGTCAGCAGAGTAGACGGCTATTTTGTCGAGTCTGAGGACGGGATGGCTGACGTGGCGATTGCCGACGGAGTGATTCGTTTGGCGAACATGGACCGGGTAGAGAAGGGATTCATCATTGTCACGACGAAGTCGGGTGTGGCTGCTGGCGAGTGATGTCGGCCGTCGATGGACTGGGTGACCTGTCTGAGTGGTATAAGCTGTCGATGAGCGATGTCACAGATCGGTCAGTGGTGTCAGGTCAGGCGGAGGTGTTTCAATGAAAAAGGGTATTAATGTCTGGTCGTTTCGTGCAGGGACGTCAGTGAGTGACTGCATGTCGCTCGCTGCGAAGGCGGGCTTTGATGGGATTGAGCTGGCACTCGATGAGGAGGGGCCAGTAAGTCTGCAGAGCGATTCTCGGCTGATGACAGAGATCAAGAGCATGGCGAGCGACCTCGGCCTGGAGCTCCCAAGTCTTGCGACAGGGCTTTACTGGAAGTACAGCTTGACCGCCAATGATGAGAGGATTCGGGTCAAGGCTCGAGATATAGTGAAAAAGCAGTTGGAGCTTGCCGCCGCCCTTGGAGCCAGAGCGATACTGGTTGTCCCTGGCTTGGTTGAGGGCCAGACAGATGGACGCAACGGAGCTGTTCGCTATGATGTCGCCTGGACCCGTGCTGTCGAGGCACTGCAGGAGTTAAAGAAGGATGCCGAGGCTGCGCGAGTGATCATAGGTTTGGAGAACGTCTGGAACAAGTTCCTCCTTTCGCCGCTCGAGATGAGGAACCTTATCGACGAACTCGACAGCCCATATGTCGGTGCGTATCTCGATGTTGGCAACGTGGTTATCTCAGGCTACCCTGAGCAGTGGATCGAAATACTTGGCAGTCGCATCAAGATGGTCCATTTCAAGGACTATCGAAGGGACGCTTGCGGGCTTGCCGGATTTGTCGACCTCCTGGCGGGTGATGTGGACTTCGCTTCGGTGATGTCAGCGTTTGAGCGGGTTGGCTACGACGACTACGCTATCGCCGAGATGATCCCTCCGTACAAGCAGCACTCGGAACAGATCATCTACAACACGTCTGGCTCGATGGACAGGATACTGGGGAAGTGACACTTGGTTGTGCCATGAGACCGAATGAGTCTGTGGCCCGACTATGGCTCGAGTGCAGTTCACTTGAGGAGGAGATGCTGCCATGCTGAGGGTAGGGATTGTGGGCCTTGGTTTTATGGGCCGAGCACACCTGGCTAACTACTTGCGCCTGGAGTCCGAAGGCGTTGGTGTGAAGTTGGTGTCTGTGTGCGACATTGACGAAGCCAAACTCAAAGGGCAGGGCTCGGGTGGCAATATCAACGTCGGATCAGGCCGCTTTGACCTGTCTAAGTACAACCTGTATACGAGCTTGGACGATATGCTCGACAACGAAGAGCTAGATTACCTTGATATCACCCTTCCGACATATTTGCATGCAGAGGCATCGATCAAGGCGCTCAATCGCGGGCTCGCCGTGCTCTGCGAGAAGCCGATGGCGCTCAACACGAGGCAGTGCCGCGAGATGATTGATGCAGCGAGGGCAAACGGAAGGCCTTTGATGATCGCCCAGTGTCTGCGATTCTGGCCAGCGTACGAGTATCTAAAGCAGTGTGTTGACGACGGTCGGTATGGACAGGTTGTGAGCGGATACTTCTTCAGAGGCGGAGGAACGCCGACCTGGTCGTATCGGAACTGGTTGCTCGATGGGACCAAGAGCGGCGGATGCCTCCTGGACCAGCATGTCCATGACGTCGATACCATCAACTGGCTCTTTGGGCTGCCGGAGAGAGTCTCGACGATCGCGACTAATGTGATTCCTGGGAGCGGTTTTGACGCTCTTTCGACCAACTACCTGTACAGCGACGGGAAGGTCATTAACGCTCAGGACGACTGGACTCTCAACGGGGACTTCGGCTTCGAGATGACCTACCGTGTCAACTTCGAAAGGGCCAACCTGGTCTTCAGCGATGGCATCCTCAGGGTGAACCCCAACGATGGGAAGTCGTTTGTGCCGGAGTTGCCCCGTGATGATGGCTACTACAGAGAGATGAGGTATTTCATAGACTGTCTCGAGCGCGGAGTCCGGGCAGAAGTGGCAGATCCAGAGAGCACTATGGATACCATTCGTCTTGCTGAGGCCGAGCTTCGATCGGCAAACAACGGGGGAGAGCCGGTTGGTATAGCGTAGGAGCTGCTGCTAGTGGAGACAGGTTCATTCAGAGAAGCGCTAGGACAGGAACTCCTGTTGATGGCAAGGGAGTATGAATCGCTTGTTGTGGTAACGCCCGATCTAGCCAAGTCGGTGAGAATCGGTCGGTTCAAGGAAATGTATCCCAACCGGTTTATCTCGGTTGGGGTGAGTGAAGCCGATTGCATAGGCGTAGCTGCAGGACTCGCTACGACGGGACTCATACCTGTGGTTGCTGCATTCGCGATGTTTGCTGTAGAGAAGCCCTTTGAGCAGATTCGAAACGCAGTGGCCTATCCGTGCCTCAATGTGAAGATATTCGCAACGCACGCAGGCATATGTGTCGGCAGGGACGGTGCGACGCACCAGGCGATCGAGGACATCGCGATTATGCGTGCCCTTCCAAACATGACGGTCCTAGCGGCTGCTGACGCCACTGAGACAAGAACCGCTGTAAGGGCTGCCTTGCGACATGTGGGCCCTGTCTACCTGAGGCTCGGGCGAGACCACGCCGAGACTGTCTACGACAGGGAACAGGAGTTCATCCTGGGTAGGGCCGACATCCTTAGAAGCGGCAGCGATGTTACGGTGATAGCATGTGGTCTCATGGTCGCAGAGGCTCTCAAGGCTGCTGTGCTGCTGGATCAGCAAGGAATCGACGCGACGATCGTGAACATGCACTCCATCAAGCCAATCGATGAGGAGGCTATCATAGAGGCGGCCAGCGCGACTGGAGCTATCGTGACTGCAGAGGACCATACCAGAATTGGTGGGCTGGGGGGCGCAGTGGCTGAAGTGATTGCCCGGGCCTGCCCGGTACCGCTAGAGCAAGTTGCAATCGACGATAGGTTTGGAGAGTCGGGCTCGCAGGCTGAGCTCTATGAGAAATATGGATTGACGGCCGAATCCATCGTCAAGGCAGCGAAGAGGGCCATCGCTCGCCGCGATTGCTCGCGTCGGCACTGATTGAGAAAGAGGTAAGGTTGGATGCCGTTCGATCAGGAGACAGTTGCTGAACTGCAGAATCGATCGAGGCAGATCAGACGTGACATCCTGGAGATGGTCCATGCTATTCAGTCAGGTCACCCCGGGGGGTCTCTATCGATAGTCGAGATACTTCTGGTGCTGTATCGGAAGAAGATGAGGATCGACCCGCAAGACCCGCACTCTCAAGATCGCGACCGATTTGTCTTGTCAAAAGGGCATTGTGCGCCTGCTCTCTATGCTGTTCTAGCAGACATGGGATACTTCCCCAAAGAGGCACTTAAGGAGTCATTCAGGCGGATCAACGGCATGCTGCAGGGACATCCCGACATGAACAAGACGCCCGGTATCGACATGACCACGGGATCACTGGGAATTGGCCTCTCCGTGGGATGCGGCATGGCGTTCGGTGCGAGGATACTGGGCAAGGACTTCAGGGTATACGTGCTGACCGGCGATGGGGAGTTGAACGAAGGGCAAGTGTGGGAGGCAGCGAAGACCGCTGCTCACCACCGGCTCGACAACCTGACTGTGATCGTTGACGCAAACGGATATCAAAATGACGGCCCGACCCGAGTGGAAATGAACATGGAACCCCTAGCTGAGAAGTGGCGCGCTTTTGGTTGGGACGTGCAGGAGGTCGACGGCCACAGCATCGAGCAGCTCTCGAGCGCCTTTGATCAGGTGCCGGCGCCCAGTGGCAGGCCCACCGCGATCATCTGTCGCACGGTCAAGTGCAAGGGCGTTTCGTTCATGGAAGAGGACAAGGTGAAGTACCATGGCACCCCTCCCGATGGAGAGCAGCTCTCTCAGGCGCTGTCAGAGCTCGGTTGTTAGAGAGGTGTAGTGGCGATGCATCGGTGTTTCATTGGAATCGACATTGGCACATCGGGATGCAAGTCGATCATCGTTGACGAACACGGACGAGTTGAAGCTGAAGCCTTCTGCAGCTATCCGCTATCTACTCCTCAAGCTGGTTGGTGTGAGCAAGACCCCGAAGACTGGTGGAAGGCGGTCAAGCTCACTCTGAGCGAGCTACTACGCGGTTTCGGCTCGGCCAACGAGATAGCGTGCATCGGCCTCAGTGGGCAAATGCACGGCATGGTGCTGTTGGACGAGAACGGAGAGACTCTGCGTCCCTGCATCATATGGGCTGATCAGAGAACGACAGAGCAGTGTCGGGAGATCTACGACCGTGTGGGTGGACCCGAAGGGCTGTTGAAGCTTACAAACAACAGAATGCTCACAGGGTACACAGCAGGGAAGATTCTGTGGGTGAGAGAGCACGAACCTGGCATATATGAAAGGGCCAGGATAGTACTCAATCCCAAAGACTACATCAGGTTCAGATTGACAGGCGACTATGCGACAGAAGTCTCCGATGCCTCGGGCACGGGGCTGTTTGACGTAAGGCGACGACAGTGGTCTTATCGCCTATTGGACATACTCGATCTCCCAAGAGAGCTATTTCCGGAATGCTATGAGTCAGTAGAGATCGTCGGTAGACTAAGCGACACAATTGCGAGAGAGCTTGGCCTCCCGTTGGGCCTACCCGTCGCAGGTGGCGGCGGGGATGCGATCGTCCAGTCTGTAGGTTCGGGACTCGTCAAGGAAGGTACCCTTGGTGCTACCATTGGAACGGGTGGGCAGATCTGCGCCGTGCTTGACAGCTGTCGGGATAATCCCGAAGGGAAACTCCAGTTGTTCTGCAACGTCATCCCTGAGAGATGGCATGCAATGGGGGTCATGCTCACAGCCGGTGGAGCTCTAAAGTGGTTGAAGGATCTCCTGTACGAGGATGGGCTAGACACTGCATCTCAGGATCGCAACGTATACAAGCGACTTGATGAGCTGGCATCCACAGTGGACGCGGGCTCAGAGGGGCTGCTCTTTTTGCCGTACCTCAACGGAGAGCGCTGTCCACACAGCGATCCCGATGCGAGAGGCGCTTTCGTCGGACTGAGTCTGCGGCACAGGAAGGCACATATGGTGAGAAGCGTCCTCGAGGGCGTGGCCTTTGGATTGAGGGATATAGCTCAGATCATCTTGGAGCTAGGGAGTTCGCCCGAACAGATACTCGTCTCAGGGGGTGCCGCAAACAGCGGTGTCTGGCGGCAGATCATCGCAGACACTCTCGGCCTGGATGTCTTTACCATGAGTGCCTCGGCGTATGGCGGTGCGTTCGGGGCGGCATTGATAGCCGGGACAGCGGTAGGCGCTTGGTCCTCCCTCGGGGAGGCCGTCGAGGTCTTGAGAGTTGAGACCGAAGACCGCCCAATAGACCGCAATGTGGCCGTCTACAACAGGTTGTTTCCAGCCTACCGCGATCTATATGCCTCTCTCAGGAGCGTATTTGGACGCATATCAAGTCTTCAGCTGTAGTCTGGTTGAACAGAGCCCTTCGAGTGTCTACTCGCAAATGCTTGAGCTGCAAGGAGTCGGTGATCTTGAACGCCACTGGTGACTGCGCGATCAGTGAGACCTCGGTTCCATCATATCCGATCAGAGTGAGCGACAACGGGCGGCACTTCGTCCAGTCAGATGGCAGACCGTTCTTTTTCCATGCGGATACCGCGTGGAAGCTGTTCTGGGAGTTTACCAGGTCAGAGGCCGAAGTGTATCTCGACAATCGGAAACAGAAGGGTTTCACTGCGATCCAGGTACAGCTGCTCCCGCATAGAGACTACCAGGCGAATCGTTACGGAGACACGCCGTTTCTCGTGAGAGGGGACATGACTACCCCTAATCCTGCGTATTTCGCCCATGTAGACTGGGTAGTTGACAAGGCCATGGAGAAGGGACTCGGCCTGCTGATCGCTCCTGCATGGGCAAGCAGCTGGGAGCAGGATTGGCACAGGCACCTGAACTCAGACAACGCCCGTTCATACGCCGCATACCTGGCCGATCGGTACAAGGGATACAAGAACATCATCGGTTGGATACAGGGCGGCGATGACGACGCGCTGCAACTGCACGACGCCTTTCGCATATGCGGCCGCACGATGAAAGAGATTGCGCCACAGCAGCTTCATACCTTCCATGCGTACATCAAGGGCGCATGGAAGTGGTTTCACAACGAGCCCTGGTACGATTTTAACATGGCATACGCGTACGACTATGCCGACATGGTGAAGCAGCTGACCGAAGCGTACAGTCTGTCACCTGCTAAGCCGGTTTTTCTTGGCGAGACGCACTACGAGTACAATCTGGGCATAACGGCGGCCCATATTAGGCAATACGCCTGGACGAGTGTGCTGTTGGGCACCGCGGGGCAGACCTATGGTAACAAAGACATCTGGATCGCCACTTGTTTTTGGCGCACTGCCATGGATGCGCCTGGAGCGCACAGCATGAGTCATCTTCGAAAGCTGTTTGAGAGGCTGCAGTGGCAGCATCTCGTGCCTGATATTGAGCGCGCTCTTGTCATTGAGGGCTGCGGCGCTGAAGCCGAGTTCACCCCCGCGGCCTACGCGACTGATGGTAGCGTAGCTGTCATCTATGTTCCAACAGAAAGAACCCTCGAAGTGAACACCCGTATACTCAGTCAGAGCATAAACGCCTATTGGTTTGACCCGACCAATGGGTCAATCATTGGTACCGATGCGTCTCCCTGCCGCGAAACGTGCCGAGTCAAGACCCCAGGGACCAATTCTCACGGTGATGAAGACTGGGTTCTGCTACTCGGTGAAGGGCTGTCACTACAATAGGGCATCGTCGAACTAGTCGATGACAGTACCGGCCCACACGATCTGCTGAGCCTGTTCAACACCTCCGGGCAATGGGCGGGGTTCCGGGGTGCTCGCACTGACGGGCGTAGCAGATGGTGGAGGACTCGCGGTATGGGCACATCCAGGTCAGTGCTATAGTGAGTACTTCAACCAGAAGGACCCCGAGAGATTCTCGCCGAAGTGGAGAAGCGTTCACACAGCCGTTTGAGGTTCTGCATATGCGTGAGGCCGACTGACGTCAGTCCCGCCTTAAAAAGAGCAGGTGCGGGTGCCCTGCACCTGCGTTGGGGAGGGGAGAGCTGTGAGGAGACCATTGCGGGTGGGTGTCGTGGGTGCGGGGTTTGTCGGTGAACGGCATATCGATGCCATACGCAGGATTGGCCTAGCGGAGCTGACTGCCATAGTCGACAGCGATTACTCGTTAGCGCTAACCAGATCGGCGGAGCATCGGGTGCCCAAATGCGGCGTAGCTCTAGATGAGATTCTGGACGATGTCGACGTCATACACAATTGCACGCCCAACAACATGCACATGGCAATAAACGTGAGTGCGATACGTGCTGGCAAGCATGTGTTCTCAGAGAAACCTCTCGCCCTTGACACGAAGGAATCCCAGGCGATGCTTGACTGCTTGAGGCGTAATCCGAAGATCGTTCATGGGGTCAACTTCAACTACCGGATGAACTCCATGGTCCGGGAGATGAAACAAAAGGTCGCAGCCGGAGAGATAGGCGATGTGATGCTCGTACACGGAGCCTATCTTCAGGACTGGCTCATGTTTGACACCGACTACAACTGGCGTCTTGAACCATCGGTCGGTGGGCCGATGAGGGCGATCGCGGATATCGGATCGCACTGGATCGACGCAGTTCAGACAGTGGTTGGCTCGAGAGTGACCGAGGTGTGCGCAGACCTCGCGACTCTAATACCGATCAGGAAGAAGCGCTTGGGCCATCGCGGAGCGACCTTCTCGAAAGGATGCGGTGAGGAGTTTCAGCTCCACCGGATATCAACAGAAGACTACGGCGCCGTCCTATTCCGCATGGCGAACGGAGCCAAGGGGGTCTTCTATGTGTCCCAGGTCAGCGCGGGTAGGAAGAACGACCTGTTCTTCCAGATAGACGGAACCAAGTCGTCACTCTACTGGAGTCAGGAAAGACCAGATGAGATCCGGATCGGCAACAGGGACAGCGCTAGCTTACTCATGATGAGAGCGCCTGATCAGCTGTCCGCCGAAGCGGCCCACTACACCCGCTTGCCGGCGGGGCATCCGGAAGGATGGAACGATACCCTGCTGAACAGCATACGGGAGTTCTACAAGTTCGTTGTCGATGGGAAGACAGTAGGCGTAGATAGATGCGACTTTGCCACGTTTGAGGATGGCCATCAAGTCATGCAGGTGGCTGAAGCCATACTCCGAAGCAGCACGGTGCGCGGCTGGGTACGTGTCGGTGATGAGGCAGGCCGACTGGTACAACGGGTACCGCTGTTGCGTATGGACGAGGCGGCACCGACATGGGCTCAGCAGCTGTGGAAGCACGAGACCGGCTTGACGCGTTACATGACGACAGCGGTTCGATTTGAGGAAGTTTTTGCTGAGTGAGCGTATCTCTACATTGATATGCGGGGCCGCTGGTAGATCACGCGTAGCAGTAAGCAAGGGTCAGCGAGAAGCGACCGCTTATCCGTGAGGGGGAAGATATCCCTTGCTGAGGGTTCATGCAAAAAACCACCGATACCTCGACAATGGGTCCGGCAAGCCTCTGTACCTCGTTTCATCTCATACCTGGATGATCGACTGGGATTTGCAGAAATGGCTGGATTACCTGAGGTTTTGTCGACACTGGGGACTGAATTTCATCAGGATGTGGTCTTGGGAGCACAATCGGGGCGATATCGGGATTTGGGTCAGGGAGAGTGATGGCCGGTCCAATCTCGATAAGCTCGATCAGAAGTACTTCGACAGCCTCCGCGCATTCGTCTCCGAGGCAGACCGACAGGGCTTGTACGTAAGCGTCATGGTGTTTCAGGGATTCAGTGGGGCCTTGCCCAACCACGACTTCAACCTTCGGAACTGGACTGCACATCCGTCGATACGCTCAACGACTTCGACAACATGATCTGGGAAATGGGAAATGAGGACCCTTACCCGCCGTTTACGAGGTATTTCATCGATTTCATCCGCGAAAGAGAACGCACAATGCGGAAGCAGCACCTGATATACTACTCTGCAGGTTCCTTCACAGGGAACGATGCAGTGTTCTCTAGTAGCGCAGACATCTATGGTCCTCAGGCAGATGACCTGTTGTGGGGAACGAAAGACGACCTGTACTACAGGGATCCCCCAGTGGTGTCGCACGGCAAGCCAGAGTTCCTTGATAACGATCATCTCGGGAATCATGTAGGGGTCGACAAGTTCACACCGCTGGACCAGCGCAACTGGACGTGGAAGGCCTTCCTCAGAGGGTATCATCCCTGGCACATGGACGGATATGATGTGGCTTGGTGGCTCGGCATGGATCCTGTGAAGGATCATCCCATTCCAGGAGTGTCAACGCTGCCCCAGTGGGACCCGCAGCGCAAGAGTCTGGGGGATACGTTGCGTTACGCCAACAAGCTCAAACACCTCGCTGATGCAATCCCTACTGATGACAAGAGCATTTGCTCAACTGGTTATTGCCTCTTTTGCCCCGGCAAGGAGTACTTGGCTTACCAGCCCGAACCCTTAGGGAGCATATCGCTGGATATCGCTCCAGGAAGCTATACCGTCGAGTCCTACAACCCGGTCGACGATTCCGTGGAGTCAAGAGAGCTAATAGGTTGGGCTGGAGGGCTGGCGACTTTTGCAGCTCCTCAGCACTGCAGTGAGGATTGGGTCATACACATTTGGTCAACCTCTTAGTTGGCTTGCTCACCTCTGAACGGAAGTCGGGGGGCGTGGCGATGTCTGCAAGGACTAGGATAGTGTTGCTGATAATATCGTCCTGCATAGCAGGGCTTCTGACGATCGGAGAGTCGATGAGATCATTGGCTGGCGAACAGGTGCATGATCCTGTCAGAACGGTGAGAAATCTATACGAAGCGGTTGATTGGCAGACGTTTGGCCAGTACAAAGCGAACTTCCATACTCACACTGCCAGGAGCGATGGAACGGGCACGCCTGCAGAGATGATAGATGCGTACCACGATCGTGGGTATAGTGTCTTGGCCATAACCGATCATGACTACAGCCACCAGCAGGCATCTGATCAGGTAACGTACCCGTGGACAGACTACGGCAGAGATCCTGGTGCCATCGACATGGTAGCTGTACCGGGACAAGAGATCTACACCGGCCCACACGACTTGCTGAGCCTGTTCAATACTTACCCGGGTAAGGGACGGGGTTCTGAGATTCTCGCGATGGCGGGAGTCTCGAACAACGGAGGACTCGCAGTCTGGGCACATCCAGGTCAGTACCATAGTGAGTACTTCAACCAGAAGAACCCCGAGAGATTCTCACTGAAGTGGTATGTGGATTCCTACAGGAAGAACCCTCACTTGATTGGGATGGAGGTCATAAACCAGAAGGACAGGTTTGGAAATGGAAGCTACAACGACAGGATGCTGTGGGATCAGGTGTTGACCGAGTTGCTGCCCACAAAGATGGTATGGGGATTTGCGAACGACGATTCGCACAACCGCTATGACGTCCCCGGAGGCATGGTGGGGGCTAGCTGGAATGTGCTCCTTCTGCCAGAGAAGCGTTCACACAGCCGTTTGAGGTTCTGGAGATGCGTCAGGCCGACTGACGTCAGCCCCGTCTGCCCCGTCTGCGACAGAGCAAGTGTGTTGGTCAAACCAAGTGCGTGGACCCGTAGGTTCGTGCAATGAGAGGCAGGCCGCAGGTGCCGTAAGTTTCGTCTTGTCAACGATCAGGCCTGTGCGAGTTCTGACTCACTCCTCCGTAGCCCTCCCGGCTACGTTTCTTGTGTCTAGCCTCCCGGGTCTTCAGTAGTTCACGGGCTGCAGTCCCCTCAGCTCCGATCTTCGAGGCTGCCCTCCTTTGACAACGAGAAGTACCTTGATGTCCCTGCGTTCGCCGTCAGTGAGAGTCGTATTCGCAGCCAGACGCCATGGGTGTAGGAAGGAGACCTGAGGTAGAGGCAGACCAATACTAGCGTTGTGAGGCATTGTTCAGAGTTCACCGTAGTCGATTGATCGGTTTACAACCTACATTCAGCGCGCAATCCCGGAAGAAGGGAGATGGCGGGAGCTGCAGCGATGCTCGGCAGGCAAACATGCTCAGACACTCTTGTGCATATGCCAGATCGTGTATTCGGCCCATAAGGAGGTAATTCACAGTGAACAGTCAGTCACGCGTATTGCGCTCGAGGGCCGCTGTGCTGATTGCGGTGACTCTGTCTCTACTTGCAGTGGTTGCAGCTGCAACGGTTGTGTCTGCAAGTCAAGATGAAGATACCTACATAGAATTCGTCTTTGACTCGTCGCTGAGTATGCGGGATCAGATCAGCGGTGGTGTCTCTCGCATGGCTGTGGCCAAGGGTGTGTTGAGGGACGTCATCGGCAGCCTGCAGGATCAGCCAGGGCTGTACATCGCCCTTCGCGTCTACGGTTCAAAGGTGATCGATGAGTACGCCTGTCAGGACTCAGAGTTGCTCCAACCGTTTGGAACCGTCGGAGAGGTGCGCGATCACATTATACGTATAGTCGAATCCCTCGAACCTAGAGGACGAACACCAATCGGACTGTCTCTGCAGCTCGCAGCCAAGGACTTCCCGATGAACCCTGGTGACCGCAATGTCATCGTCCTGATCACTGATGGACAAGAGAGTTGCGGCATAGATCCGTGTGCAGTGAGCCTTGAGCTGCAGGAAAAGGGTGTCATCATGAAGCCTTACGTCGTGGGGTTTGCGATCTCGGCCAAGGAAGAGGCAACGGTGCGGTGTATCGGCGAGTACTACAGCGCCAATGACCGCGACTCTCTGGCCGAGGCCCTCCAGTCGATTCTAGTGAAGGTGGTTGCGCCACCGACTCTTGAGATTACGGCCATTGGCGGTGGACAGAGTGTCCTCGACAGGACACGCATAGAGATTCTCGACTCGGCGGGCACCATCGTATTTGATGGGGTGCCGGGATCTGAACCGGTCATGACAGCCTCATTCGGCGAAGGAGTCTACACGGTGCGGGGTTACCTCGCGATCGGTCCTGATACGCTGACTGCATCCCAGTCGGATGTCTTGCTGACGCCAGGACAGACCACCAGCGTGCAACTCGACTTCGGTTCACTCGCCGGAGGGCTCCGGGTGACTGCTCGCGCGAGCGGCAAGGATGTCAGTGATCGGCTTCAGATCGAGGTGTCGCAATCCGGCCGAGCTATACAGGTCGGCTGGCGAGGACTGCCGCCCACGACCGCGCTACCGGCAGGAGAGTATCTCGTCAAAGTCGTCCACAAGGACTACCCAGCATTGAGCGGCGAGCGCATGGTTCGCATCTCGCCAGACAAGGGGATTGTTGTCGACTTCGATCTCGGAGAGCTGCCCGCACAGCTTGAGGTAGCTGTTCAGTTCATGGGGCGCGATGTGACCAGCCAGTGTGAGTTGATTGTGTCTCGGCGCG
>Ga0134096_1000769_pt1 | contig 31017 bp, 29 predicted proteins | sample 7_2taG_FD_94448 | JGI IMG/M metagenome (GOLD analysis project Ga0134096, IMG submission 94448) | Switchgrass degrading microbial communities from high solid loading bioreactors in New Hampshire, USA - 7_21_20_110_A3 metaG | ecosystem: Engineered > Bioreactor > Semi-continuous > Anaerobic >... | reverse complement strand
CGTCGAGGTAGCCATGTCTACCTATGCACATCTGTATCCAAACAAGATGGAGCAGGTTGCTGCTGATCTAAATCGGCATGCTACCATCAAAAATGAAACTCCTTCTGCAGTCGTTTTGGATCTCGAAAAAGTAGAAAAAGAAATCTCAAAAAATTAGAAAAAGGGGTCAAAAAATTAAAAGTGGTACGCTTTTGGTACGATTTCATAAAAATTAAATCCGGAATACCAGGTTTCATGCTGGTTTCCGGATTTTTTGCTGTTATTCCCACTCAATCGTAGCAGGCGGCTTGCTCGTAATATCATATACGATGCGGTTTACATTAGGCACTTCATTCACTATACGACTTGACGCATTAGCAAGCACATCATACGGTATCCTGGCCCAATCAGCCGTCATACCATCTACACTAGTAACAGCGCGCAATGCTACAGTATAATCATATGTCCGCTCATCGCCCATAACGCCGACGCTTCGCATGTTCGTTAGCACAGCAAAATATTGCCATATATCTCGTTCTAAACCAGCTTTTGCTATCTCATCGCGGAATATCGCATCAGCACGTCTGAGTATATCTAATTTTTCACGCGTTACCTCGCCAATTATGCGTATTGCAAGGCCAGGCCCTGGAAATGGCTGACGCCATATTATTTTTTCCGGCATACCGAGCTCTATTCCTACTTTTCGTACTTCATCTTTAAATAAATTGCGTAAGGGTTCAATAATACCTTTAAACTCTATATCTTCCGGCAGGCCTCCTACATTATGATGGCTTTTTATTACTGCGGCATCACCACGTCCGCTTTCTATAACATCGGGATATATGGTCCCTTGCACCAAATAATCTACATGCCCAAGTTTCTTAGCTTCTTCCTCGAATACGCGTATGAATTCTTCACCTATTATCTTACGTTTGCGTTCTGGATCTACAACTCCTTTTAGCTTGTTTAAAAACCGTTCTGAAGCATCTACTACTATCAAGTTTACATTAAACTGCTCTTTAAATACACGCTCGACGTCCATCACTTCATCTTGCCGCATAAGACCATGATCTACTAATATACATGTAAGCCTATGCCCTATGGCCTTATGAACGAGCATAGCGGCTACTGAAGAATCTACACCTCCGGAAAGGGCACACAGCGCATACCCCTCTCCTACTTTTTCTCTTATTGATGCTACAGTATCTTCTATGAACGATTCCATAGTCCATGTACCTGCACAATTACATATTTTATATAGGAAGTTTTTGAGTATATCGAAGCCGCGGGGCGTATGCGCTACTTCAGGATGAAATTGAACAGCATAAAGCTTGCGTTCATCATTTGCCATGGCAGCTACAGGACAAGTGGGACTAGAGGCGATAACTTTGAAGCCAGGTGGCACTTTGTCTATATAATCGGTATGGCTCATCCACACGACAGTGTTCTCTTCTATTCCTTTAAATAATGGATTAGTAGTATCCACTTTAATATCCGTCCGGCCATACTCTCTAACCTGAGCGCGAATAACATGACCACCAAGCTGTTTTGCCATTAGCTGAGCACCATAGCATATTCCGAGCACAGGTATCCCTAAATTGTATATATTATCATCGCATTTAGGCGCACTCTCGGCATATACGCTAGACGGACCTCCAGTAAATATTATGCCCTTTGGAGCCATAGATTGTATGCGTTCTAGGGGGGTGCTATACGGTAAAACTTCACAATAAACGCCAGCTTCACGTACTCTACGAGCTATCAGTTCGTTATACTGCCCTCCGAAATCAAGTATTAATACAACCTCATCAAGCATCCTTTAGAGCCTCCCTTACGATTTCACTAGTAGCAGCTTGATAAACCTCTCGCAACGGAACATCCGCATTTTTTGCCACTTTTACGCAATCTTCGTATTCTGGCGCATATTTTATGCTACCGTTATATTCTGCCGCTTTCACTCGGACATCTCCCCATGGCGTTTTCGCACTAAGCCAACGCCTAGGCAAAATCATGCGTTCTGCATAATGCTTTCTTACGCCTAAAGTCGTAGTTTCTTTTAAAAGCACCTCTATAAGTTTCCCTTCATCACCTTTATGGCACAACGCGTTTATCTCAATGGCTGGCCGCTCTTTTTTCATAAAAATCGGTGCATAGAAGACATCTAGAGCGCCATTCTCAAATAATTTATCCATTATATATCCGCATAATTCCGGATTCATATCATCTATATTGCATTCTAAAACTGCTACTTCATCGCGCAGATTAGAACTATCCGACGTATCTCCTATTATTACACGCAGAGCATTCGGTATCTCGAGGTCTTTTTTTCCTAAACCATAGCCTATGCTTTCAATTCTCAGCAGCGGCATTGGCCCAAATTGTCTGCATATGTATGAAAGAATTGCCGCACCTGTAGGCGTAACTAACTCAGCATCTATACCCGTAGAATATATTGGGATATTCTTCAACAGTTCAAGCGCAGCCGGAGCTGGAACAGGCAATAAACCATGTTGGCAATCCACAAAACCAGAACCAACGTTTAGGGGAGACGAATATACGACATCAGGTCGTATGGAACTAATGCATATAGAGGCTCCAACTATATCTATTATAGAGTCTAGTGCTCCTACCTCATGGAAATGTATATTTTCTATGTCACTGAAATGAATGCGTGCTTCTGCCTGAGCTAATTTCGTGAATATTCCTACTGCCATTTGCTTAACAGCTTCATCAAGCGCACTATCATTTATTATTTTTTTTATATCATACAGGTTTCTATGTTCATGATGGTGTCCTTCGTGCTCATGAAGCACGACTTCAACATCTGTACCGGCTATACCATTTTTTTGTTTTTTAGTTACTTTCAAATCAAAACCAGAAACCTGCAGTTTTGCTAATTCTTGGCGCAAAAAGCCCTCCTCGACACCAGCGTCCAACATAGCCCCAAGTACCATGTCCCCGCTAATGCCAGAAAAACAATCAAAGTATAATATTTTCAAATTATCCTCCTCATTATCTGGCTTGTACTTTTACTTTGCGTATAGGTATATTAGCAACTAGCTCAGAAGAAGCGTTCCTATATCCAGTTGCATTTCTTATCAGCTGTATTTGCACGCTTTTCTCGTCTATCTCCATATACCGTGATAAAAGCTCTATTATGCCAATTTTCAATGTCTCAAGCACTTGAGGCGATATACCAGATCTGTCTTGTGCTACCACCATCTTTAGACGCTCACGCGCTATGTCTTTCGATTTAGTTTCCTCTTTGTTAAAAAATTTAAATAAATCCATAACTAGTTCTCCCCTCGTCAGGCATGTTCACTTGCGCTATGCGCGCCTATACCGAAAAAACGCTTAAGTTTTGCTAAAAACCCTTGATCAGCGTCAAAATCCATAACCGGAACGTCTTCGCCTAATATTCGCCGTGCTATATTAATGTATGCTTGTCCTGCTAATGACTGTGAATTAGAAACTGCTGGTTCACCGCGATTTGTAGATACTACTATAGTTTCATCATCTGGCACAACGCCAAGCAAACCTATCCCTAATATATCTAACGTATCCTCTATGCTCATCATATCGCCGCGGCGCACCATATCTATTTTTAATCTGTTAATTATAAGTTGGGGCTCTTCCAAACCATTTGCGGACAAAAGGCCTATAACCCTATCTGCATCCCTGACAGACGATACTTCTGGCACTGTAACGATTATTGCCCTATCGGCACCAGCTACTGCGTTTTTAAACCCCTGCTCTATACCGGCCGGACAATCAATAAGAACATAGTCAAATTGCTTCTTCAGCTCATCACTCAAGGCCTTCATTTGTTCTACTGTAACAGCCGTTTTATCCCTAGTCTGAGCAGCCGGTAAAAGATATAAGCCATCGTAGCGCTTATCCTTTATAAGCGCTTGTTTGAGTTTACATGTACCTTCCACAACATCCACCAAATCATATACTATTCGATTTTCCAGTCCCATTACCACATCTAGGTTGCGCAGCCCTATATCTGCATCCATTAGTACGACTCTATTCCCTTGCAAAGCCAATGCTGTACCTACGTTTGCCGTTGTTGTAGTTTTACCCACACCGCCTTTGCCTGAGGTTACGACTATAACTTCACCCATAATTATATCTCCCCTTTATGACGACTTAAGTAAGCCGCTTTTGAATATGGTTCTATTACGATTTCCGAGCCGCTTATATATGCTATTTCAGGTTGTTCGAAAGGCTCGATATCATCATTATCTGGCGCACGTGTTATAAGCGAGGCTATGCGCAGCTGTAGAGCTCTTATGCCAGTGGCTACAATAACAGCTTTATCATTGCCATTTGCACCAGCATGCACTAAACCACGCACATACCCGACGACCACGATATTACCACTAGCTATAAGCTCCGCGCCAGGATTAACATCACCAATTACTACTATACTTCCATTATATACAATTCTTTGTCCGCTTCTTATTGTATTATATATGAATTTAGACGGTCCTTCAATTATAAAATCGTCGCTCTCCAGAAAAAACTTACGCTTTGATTCAGGCAAAGGCTCTTTTATCGTAACAGGGGCCTCTATTTCCTCTTCTAACAATGTTTTTAGCTGAGATGTTTCCTCAGGCAAAAATTGGTGACCTACAAATTGGACGACTAATTCTGTGCCTTTGAAAAAATTGCCCGCCTCACGCAAACGCGTTTTTAAACCATTCTCTATTTCTTCTAAGGCCAAATCATCGCTCACGAATATCTGAAGGCCATCTTTAGTCCCTTTAAATACTATATTATCATCTGGCATCTGAGCTAATATTACTCCCTCCTTGAGCTTGATCAAGTTTAAAATAGCTCTTTAATATATCTATGGCCACTGGTGAGAGATAAGAACCACTTACTCCGCCAGGAACTACTATAGCCACAGCTATTTCAGGTTTATCGTAAGGCGCAAAAGCAACGAAAACGGCATTGTTTTTCTGTGAGTTATTAGATGTTTGAGCTGTTCCCGTCTTGCCGCCAACCGAGATTTGAGGATATTGTTTTAAAAATTGTTTAAAAAATGACGATGCAGTACCACCTTCTTCAGTAACAGAACGCATACCTTCCTTTATAGCGTTAACATAAGAAGCATCCAGTTTTAAATCCGTCTGCACTTCGGGTTCAATAGTATCTAAAACCTTGCCGTTATTGTCCATAACTTCCTTTACTACATGAGGCGTCAGTACTTTACCGCCATTTACTATGGCCGATACACTCCTGACTAATGCGATCGGCGTAAGCATTGTCTGGCCTTGTCCTATACCTGTAAACAACGGATCTAAAATAGTCCATTGTTGAAGTGCCCAAGTACCATTCGGTGAAGTTAATGTATCGATGAGCGCCTTATCATCGCCAAGATGGAGATCTTCATTTAATATGGCTTTCACAGACGATTTGTCATAGTATTTAACCTTCATTAATTTATCTACAGTTGAATTTATCCTCTGCTCCCATTCAGCGTTCATATCTTCCACATTTAAAGCTTTTTTTATGTTATTGAACATAAAGCTTTTTATTGCATTGTTTCTGCGCTGTGGATTATCCACAAAACTAGAGGCTTCTCCAGGTAAATCTACGCCAGTTTGTTTTGTTAAGCCCAATCTCCCAGCCCACTGGTACAACTTATTTATGCCAAGGCGATTAGCTACTTCAAAGAAATAATAGTTACAAGAATCTTTTATGGCTCCTTCGACATCCTCCCAACCGTGCCCATGACCATGTTCATTCCAGTACCAGCAAGCAGGCGCATCTTTCTTACTCAGCTTGCCGTTCATATCATAAGGCCCATTGTCATTTATAAGTGTATTTGTAGTAACAACGCCCTCTTCTAAACCAGCTATAGCAGTTACTAACTTAAATGTAGAACCTGGAGTATATAAACCACTTATCGCCCTATTCAAAAGCGGATTATCCTCATCTTTTAGCAATTGTGCAAAATACTTGGAAGCATTGTTACCCACCATGGAATTCGGATTATATGATGGATAACTAGCCATCGCCAATACTTCCCCCGTATTAACATTCATCACAACAGCCGCACCATTAGTAGCATAGTGACCAACTTTACTATATTTGCCCGTTCTTATAGCATCTATAGTATTTTTAAGTGATTGTTCAGCCACTTTTTGTAAATTCGTATCTATATTTAGCACAACATTGTTACCCGATATTGGATCTTTGGCTTTTTCGGGTAATTCCTTTATTATACGGCCAAGGGCGTCGGTCATAACCCAGCGTTGGCCCTTTCTTTCACTGGAACTGCCCGTTAGCTGCTCCTCCATACTTTTTTCCACGCCACTTTTGCCCACCAAAGCACTGGAAATATCATAGCCCTTATCTTCATATTCATCCTTTTCATTCTCCGAGATCCTCCCGAGATAGCCCATAATATTAGCTGCTACCTCCCCCATCGGATATTGGCGTACATAATCAGTAGAAATATTTACGCCAGGTAATTCAAGGCTATGCTCCTCTATTTCAAAGACAGACTTTTCGCTAACGTTCATAGCTATAGGCGTAGGCACATACCTTTTATAGCCCTTTTGAGCCATTTGATACCTTATCGCTATAATCTTCCTAGCCTCTTCATCGCTCATGTTGGATGGTATTTTGTATTTTTCCCTAAGCGCTTCAAAAGCCTCTTTTGCTGAAGCTGAGGCATCAATTTTATTGTCTTTTTTAAATTTTGCTTCTTTTTCTTTAGCTTGCTCTTTATCCGAGGTGTCCCAAGAAAATGAAAATTCCTTACCCGACATGACTATAGGTAGTTCATCAATAAATGTATCTCCATTTTTTTCTAGTATAGCCAAGGTTTTAACAAGCACATCATTTAACGCTTCGTCTATTAAATTATTGCGATAAATCTCAACAACGTATTGCTGCTGATTAGTAGCCATCACCGCCATATTGCGGTCAAGTATTTTACCTCTAGGGGCTTCTATCGAGATTTGATGCATTTTATTTGTCTCTGACTGGTAAAGATAATCTTGCCCCTTTACTATCTGCATATCAGCTAGTCTATATAAAAGAGCACTAAACATTAAAATTATAGCCATCGTGAATGCTGTATAACGCCATTTTAATGCTTTTTCTCTTTTTTTATCTCTTTCCTTTTTGCTTGGGTTTAGGTTAATGTTTCTCAATTTTTAACCTTCTCTTCCGAAAACATACTTGGTCTTTTGGACATAAACTCCCATTTTTTATATAACACAATAAATAAATTATATAACGCCACGCTTACAATAGCAGTATATAAGCCATTAAAAACGATAACTGTTAATAAACCTTTTAGGCTAACTTCTAAGCGCAATAAAGCAAATATTACACCTATAAAAATATTATACATAACCGTGGCATCAAATACAATTATAGCAGGCATCAATACTCGCCCTACTGATACCTTCTCACATATTAATTTAAAACTATAGGCGAGACATATATATACTATCGCTGTAGGGCCTAAGACTATGCCAAACAGAAGATCTTTTAAAAGGCCACCTATCACCGCTATGCATATAGCTATTAAGTCATCGTCCATAAAAGCAAAGGCTGCTATAAGCGCTAGCATGAGATCAGGCTTGACCCCCGTAACATGTATAAACGGTAATAAAACAGTTTCGGCAATAATATCTGCTAATAAAATTACAGATACTATGAGGGCTTTTTTCATGATGCCACCTTAATTTCCCCAACAGTAGATTTTATAATCATAACCTCTTCTAATCTTAGAAAATCCACATATGGCTTTATCATAACATATTCTATTTCACCTGTCATAGTCTTTTTTACATTCTGCACAGTCCCTACCCTTATTCCTTTAGGAAATACGCCTCCTAGTCCAGATGTTATAATCTCATCACCTTTTTTTATTTTAGAATCTAAAGGAAAATATAACACCTTTAACAGATCCGCATCCATTCCAGAACCCGCAACAAGCATACCTCTAGCCACACCATTATCTCTGGTTTGTTTTGCTATTATACTTACCGAACTGCGCTCATCTATAATAGACATGACTTTAGACCAGTGCTCCGATACCTCAGTTGTTCTGCCTACCAGCCCTTTTTCATTCACAACCGCCATATCCACTGTTATACCATCAGATGAACCTTTGTCTATAATGAAGATATCAAACCAATTATTTGAATCTTTAGCAATAACCCTCGCCCCGCTTACCACAAGCTGCGGGTTAGCTTCTTTAAAATCAAGCATACCCTTGAGACGCTGGTTTTCTTGCTCTAACTCCGAAAGTTTACTGTTTTGCTGCTCTAGTTCATCTACTTTTTTTTGTAATAAATTTATGTTTTGCCCTTGTTTATACGAAATAGCAATATTATCTACAATAGACCTCGCTCCATTTATCACTGTATATACGGCTTTTTGCAATGTAGTGAATACATTGCCTATCACTCCTTCTACCGGAGTAACTTCCGGACCTTGTTTTGCCGAAAAAAATGTAATGGCTATCAATCCTATCAATATTACAACAGTTATTATAAAAAAACGGTTTTTTAGCAAAGAGGGCATCTTATATACACCTCTTTATGCCATGTTCTTTGAAGATACTGCTACTTTACTTAATATGTCTATCTCCTCTAGCGCTTTACCAGCACCCATTACTACGCAATCAAGAGGATCATCTGCTATAGCTACCGGCATGCCGGTTTCTTCCCTTATAAGTTTGTCCATCCCTCTTAACAATGAGCCGCCACCGGTTAGCATTATGCCTCTTTCCATTATATCTGCTGCTAATTCAGGGGGTGTTTTTTCCAATGTGCCCTTGATAGCTTCTAGTATGCTTTCTAAGCACTCTTTAAGGGCTTCTTTTACTTCACTAGATGTAATAGTCAATGTTTTAGGCAAACCGGTTATAAGATCTCTACCGCGTACATCTATAGAAGCTTCTTTTTCGGGCGAATAAGCCGAGCCTATTTGTATTTTTATATCTTCGGCAGTACGCTCTCCTATCATCAGATTGTACTCTTTTTTTATATAGTTCACAATAGCATCATCCATTTTGTTTCCACCAACACGTGTTGAAACGCTAGTCACTATACCACCTAATGAGATTACTGCTACTTCAGTAGTACCTCCGCCTATATCTACTACCATACTGCCCGTAGGTTCAGTAACTGGCAAACCAGCGCCTATGGCAGCTGCCATGGGCTCCTCCATTAAAAATGATTCCTTAGCTCCTGCTTGGGCTGAAGCTTCTAATACAGCTCGCCGCTCAACTTGCGTAACACCCGATGGAACACATATTACGACTCTTGGATGCACTATAGAATATTTAGACATAGCCTTTCTTATAAATGTTTTGAGCATCTGTTGTGTTATGTCGAAATCCGCTATGACGCCTTCTTTCATAGGCCTTATAGCCACTATGTTGCCTGGTGTGCGGCCTATCATACGTTTTGCCTCTTCGCCTACAGCTACGACCTGTCTATTTCTATCATTGCGTATCGCTACTACAGAAGGCTCTCTAACTACTATACCCTTACCTCTCACGTATACCAATGTATTAGCCGTTCCTAAATCTATTCCCATATCCCTCGTAAACATATTCCGTAATCCCATTTTTAATTATAAATCCTCCACATATCTACATAAGATTTCTCTCTTTTAAGCTTATTATAACTCCATCCCCTATTATAACATGGTCTAAAACAGTTATGCCAACTATATCGCCAGCTTGTACTAAACGCTCAGTAGTCGCTATATCCTCCTTGCTCGGATAAGGGTCACCGCTTGGATGATTATGCACTAATATTACAGAAGCGCTGCATCGCTTTATGGCGCTTAAAAACACCTCACGCGGATGCACTATAGAAGCATCTAAAGTACCGATAGAAATATCGTCTACAGCTATTACTTTATTCTTGGTATCTAATTGCACCAACTTAAAATGCTCTTGCTTCAAGTGTCTCATCTGATCCATCAAAAGCATTCCTACATCATCAGGAGTTTTTATGACTGCTCTAGGTCCTGTTTTAGGCCTATTAAGGCGTCTGCCCAGCTCCATAGCAGCTTTTATTTTGCAAGCTTTAGCTGGACCAATGCCATCAATCATGCTTATTTCCTCAACGCCAGCTTCCATAAGCCATAACAGCTCATCATCGGCTTTGCCATAGCTAAGCAAACGCTGCGACAAAGACAATGCTGACTCTTTTTTGCTCCCTACCGAGATAATTATAGCGATTAGCTCGGAATTAGACAACACCTCAGGCCCATATTTATATAAACGCTCTCTAGGCCGCTCACTCTCGGGCATTTCTTTTATGGTTACATGATACTCCATTATCGCCTCCTAAAATACTGTAATACCGCATTGTTTTAACATTCTAAACAGCTTAAATATCGGCAAACCTACTACGTTATAATAACAGCCATTTATTCTTTCTACAAATACGGCTCCTCTGCCCTGTATTGCATAAGAGCCTGCTTTATCTAAAGGCTCACCAGAAGCTATATACTTCCTTATAGTTTCATCATCCATCGATGTCATCTTTACTGACGTTACTTCAAAGTCATTTATTTCCAATTCGCATTCAGAGTCTAAAACAGCTATACCGCTATAGACTTCATGCCAACCGCCTTGCAAAAACTTTAGCATATTGAAAGCCTCATCCTCGTTTTCAGGTTTGCCTAATATGCTGCTATTTTTTACAACAATGGTATCTGCCGCCATAACAGTGCGCGCTCCATCAACTTTTGTATAAACATCGTTAGCTTTAGCCATAGCTAAACGCATAACCGCTTCTATCGGTAACTCACTAGACGCTATTTCTTCATTAACACTACTCGGCATTATTTCAAATCGCAAACCGATTTGTCTAAGAAGATGCTCTCGACGCGGCGATGCAGAAGCAAGTATCAATCTCTTCATGATAATCAAATCACCTTAAGTATCCTATAAGAGCGAGCAACAGCCCTATAATGCTGCCAAGATTGAACTTCAGCGTAAAACCAAAAGTTATCTTTAATATGTACAGATCTAATTCAATAGGATTTGTAATGCCTATCACCCAATCAGGACTAAAAACAGCTACATAATTTCCTAAAATCTCACCAGCTATGCCTCCTATAATCGCTCCTGTTAACAATATAAGGACTAAATAACCGAGATTTTTGTTATTTCTAGCGCGCAAAACAGCCCCTCCCTGCATTTTATTGATACAAGCCCTTTATTAAGCATTGCATAATAAGTATTATAACATGGTTAATTGCATTTTTCGAATTTTTATTTATTAGAACCTGCAATTCGTAATATGACAAAATCAGTACATACGATGGTATTTTCAGTAATATATTACGAATTAACCATGTATAAAACGAAATTGCGCATTAAAACAATAAAAAAGCGCTTTTGCAGCGCTTTAATGGGCCAATTGGCCACTTAATATAAGGTTGACCATTCTTACAGCTAATGGTATTTTTTTGCTATAAGCGGGTATCCCCAAAACTTTACCTTTAGTATTATAACCTATACTTTCCAACACTTTATTGCCATCTACCGATATACCGCACAACATAGTTTCCGAAGTACCATCATCGTTTTCAACCTTCGCTTTATATTCAAGCGAAGGATCAACCTGTATAGTCCCATCTTTAATATATGGCTCTAAGTCTATAAAAAGGCCTTGTTTTGCAAAAACATCAAAGCTTTTTTGCGAAAAAATAAATATATCGCCTTGTTGTGCACCTATAGTTACCATCAACTTTTGCTGTAGCGCTAAGCCTCCCTGATCTTGAGGCATCTCATTAGCTTCGGTCATAAGCGGTATATCATAAAATGATATTTCTTCTAGTTCAGGAAAATATGTCAAAGCTCTCTCGCTTAGCTCATCAAGTTTATCCGGTTCTTCTATATAATCATTCACCAGGTAAACCTCCATCATTTTTTCCGGAGGCACACGCGTGGCTATTGTATATGCAATATTCCACGATATCAACACACATACTATACCAACTAAATATTTCCACCAATCATATGCAAAGTGATTTTTTATTATAGTCCTGGTTATATTATCCACTTAATTCGCCCCTTATTGGCCTGCTTTAGGCCGCATAGTAGGAAATAATATAACATCCCTTATAGAGTAAGAATCAGTGAGCAACATGACTAACCTGTCTACGCCTATACCTAAACCACCTGTAGGAGGCATGCCGTATTCCATGGCTATAACAAAATCCTCATCCATCATTTGCGCTTCCTCATCCCCAGCAGCGCGCTGCTTAGCCTGCATTATAAACCTTTGACGCTGATCTATCGGATCATTAAGTTCTGTAAAGGCATTTGCCATCTCACGGCCAGTTATAAATAACTCAAACCGTTCGGTCATCATTGGATCATAACTAGTGCGCTTAGCAAGAGGAGAAACTTCAACAGGATAATCGATTATAAAAGTTGGCTGAACTAAATGCTCCTCCACAAATGCCTCAAATACGGCATTTATAACCATACCCTTGGTGTCAGAGTCTTTCAGCTCAACACCAAGCTGCCTGCCAATGCTGCGCGCTTCTTCATCGGACTTAATACTTTCAAAATCCACATTCGTGTATTCTTTTACAGCATCTACCATGCGCAACCTTCGCCAGGGCAATTCTAAATTTATCTCTTCGCCTTGATAAGTAATAGTGAGCGTTCCTAAAACTTCTTTTGCTATATAAGTTATAAGCTGTTCAGTTAAGTCCATCATATCGTTATAATCGCAGTAGGCTTGATACAATTCTATGGATGTGAACTCCGGATTATGTTTTATATCCATTCCTTCGTTCCTAAAAACCCTGCCTAACTCGTATACCTTTTCAAAGCCACCTATTATAAGCCTTTTAAGGTGCAATTCAGTTGCAATTCTCAAATACATATCTATATCTAAAGCGTTATGATGAGTGACAAATGGCCTTGCATTAGCGCCTCCAGCTGTCGTTTGCAAAACCGGCGTTTCTACTTCCAGATACCCCTGATCGTCCAAGAAAGCCCGCATAGTTTTTATTATGCGGCTCCGCATTATAAATGTCTCTTTTACCTTTTCATTCATTATGAGATCGAGGTAACGTTGCCTATAACGCAAATCCGGATCTTGTAAACCATGCCATTTCTCTGGTAGTGGCCTTAACGATTTAGCGAGCAATTCGAATTTTTTTACCTTTACGGAAATCTCGCCGCTATGGGTTTTAAACACTGTACCCACTACACCTAAGACGTCGCCTATATCCACATCTTTAAATAATTCATAAGCATCCGGACCTACTTCATCCAGCTTCACATATATCTGAATTCTGCCAAATTGGTCTTGGATATCAGAAAAAGAAGCCTTCCCGTGGCCTCGTTTAGCCATAAGTCGCCCCGCCAAAGATACTTCTTTGCCATCTAATTCATTAAAATGCTCTTTAATATTCTCTGAACTATGGGTGACTATATATTTTTTATGTGAAAACGGATTATTACCTTTGGCAATAAGATCCTCTAATTTATTTTTCCTAATAGCTATAAGTTCGTTTTCTTCCTGGTTCTGTATTATATCATCTCTTTCCATTAAGCTATCGGCACAAAAATGCACCTATTTCTCCCTTCCATTTATTTCTTTATATCTACAACTCTATATTTTATAACACCATCAGGGACATTTATTTCCACAACGTCCCCTTTGCTTTTGCCTAATAACGCCTTCCCTACTGGCGACTCATTGGAAATTTTATGTTTGAAGGGGTCAGCTTCTGCCGAACCTACTATTGTATATTCCTCTTGTTCCCCCGTTCCGGCATCTTCAAGTACCACTATAGACCCAATAGTAACATTTTTTGTATCTATTTCATCTTCATCTATAACTTTTGCGTTGCGCAACATGTTCTCTAATGTCGATATACGGCCTTCCACAAAAGCTTGTTCATTTTTTGCTTCATCATATTCAGCATTTTCTGATAAATCGCCGAACGCCAATGCCTGTTTTATTTTTGCTGCTATCTCACGTCTTTTAACTGTTTTCAGATATTCAAGTTCTTTTTCCAGTTTCTCTACGCCTTCCAATGTGAGAAGGGTTTCTTTATTCGCCATAGCCATCCTCTCCTATTTGTCATTATTATTGCTTAATTGAATTTTAGCTTTTATTCTAGCACCTTTAACGCAATATTTCAAGACTACAAAATATTTTCCTGCGATTTGTAGTTTCAAAAGCAAAAACGCTACAAATATTCTACTCTCGGTTTAAAACCTATAGTATTTAATAAGGCCAAATAATCTTCTTTAGTTAATTGTTCTGGCCTTTTACCCGATGCTGCAACTAAGATGGCTTCTATAACATTAGTCCCAAAAGAACGCCCTTGTATATCAGGCGTTGAGGTCACCAGCATTTTTACACCTCTTTGACGCAATAGCTCTACATCTTTAGGCGTTACCGTATTAGTTACTATTATTTTATCTTTTAAATCATCGGGCATATATTTGCGTATATAGATAAAATCCCCAGCAATTATACTAGCTCTATCATAGAATTTTTTATATTTAGGCGTGATTTTATCTTGATCGCCCCCTACCGGATAGAGCCAATTGAAGGGGAGTTGACATAATATTGGCATCAACACAACAGCAGCCGCACGCAATAATTTAAGCGATGTTATTGGTATAGGTATTCCCAGCCCAAATATAAGATCGCCCATAATAAGATGGGCCCCTACTTCATCAAACGCCTCGGCCATGCCAAAGCGATCTATAGCTGATACCAACAGCACTGCTTTCTCTTTTAAGTCAACACCTAGCTCATCTCGTAAAAAATATACCACACGGCGTTCTAAAACATTTTTAAGTTCCGAACCATCTACTATGGGTGTCTTTACCGCAGCACGTACGAGAGGCTTAGACGAGCGTATCATATATTTTGCATTTTCGCTGCCGTGGAGATATATATCTATACCCCCCATGCCAAAAGCATCCACCTTGCCATCTAATTCTCTTATTGTTTCTACTGCTCTTTGTATGCTGCCATCCGTGCCTATACGCTCAACCACGAAATGCTCACCCAAAACATCTAATTCCGCTCTGTGATTTCTAGAGGATGAACCAAGGCTTACGCTTACCACATTTTTCAACTTGTCATGCCTCCGCTAAACTTTTAATTTTTACCGATTCTATAACATTGTCCAAAAGCATCGGATCTACGTACACATCGCTTGTCAATGGCGAATGGCCTATGTTTATAGTTATTATTTCTTTGTCTAAGAGAGCTGCAAGCATTTTGCTACGCTTATCAGAAGCAATAACAATAACAACATCATAGGAACGGCCCTTAGCTAATAATTCCATCAGTTGATTTACAAGTTCAGCACCGCTCTTTGTTTCAACAAAAGCGCGGCGTTCTTGCTCTGTCATTATTATATAGAAATCTATACCATGTTTTTCCAAAGTAGCTATTATCTCTTCCTTATTTTTGATTGGAAATCCAGCAACCGCTATATTTTTCCCTTTATGAACCTCTCCGATCCGCTCGAGGCGCGAAATAAATGTGCGATCTATACTTAGCTTATCAGCGGCTTCTTGTTGGGATAGTCCAGAAGAACGCAATTCCAAAATTTTATCAATCATATCATATATCTTTTCTAAACTTATTATTTTTTCACCTATGCGTATTAAATTCATGTTATCCCCTCCAAATAAGCCATATAATCCCTAAGCAATTTCTTAACATCAGCGCTGTTTTCTATATGATTGAGCTTTTCTCTCACAACAGAAGAACCATGTAATCCCTTTATATACCACGCTATGTGTTTGCGCATTTGTCTAACTGCAAAATATTCTCCCTTTTGTTCTAGCACCATGTCTAGATGCTCTATAGCTTTTGTTATCCTGTCTTTAGCAGTAGGTGGCGGCAATAATTCTCCGGTTTTTAAATAATGGTTAACTTGGCGAAATATCCATGGATTTCCACAAGCAGCGCGGCCTATCATAACGCCATCGCAATTCGTATACTCTAACATAGCTTTGGCTTCTTGTGGCGAGTTAATATCACCATTGCCAATAACTGAAATGCTAACAGCCTCTTTAACCCGACGTATTATATCCCAATCTGCTTTCCCTGAATAAAATTGGGTACGAGTGCGCCCATGTACGCTTACAGCCTTAGCTCCCGCTGATTGTGCAAGAAGTGCTATCTCCACAGCATTTATATGCTCCTCATCCCAACCTTTACGTATTTTTACTGTAACGGGTTTAGATACAGCTTTGACAACCGCGTTAATTATAGAAAAAGCAAGTTCTGGATTCAGCATCAGCGCACAGCCTTCGCCTTTATTTACAACCTTAGCAACCGGACACCCCATATTTATGTCTATAATATCAGGAGAGACTTTATCGCATATAATTTTGGCTGCTTCAGCCATTACTTCAGGCTCATGTCCAAAAATTTGAAGCGACACAGGCCTCTCTTCATCTGTTATACGCCATATATCATCTCTCCCATTATATAATACGCCTCTGGCATTTACCATTTCTGTCATTACCAAGCCACAGCCTTCTCTATGACACAAAAGCCTAAATGCTATATCTGTTACTCCGGCCATCGGAGCTAATACCAAATTATTTGCAAGCACAAGGCTCCCTATAGACAACGTCATTTAACCACACCATCTATTTTCCATCGTCCATCTACAAAGACCAATCTCAAGAGTTTCTCAGAATTATCCCATTTAGGTACTACAGTTTTACTTGTATCACCGGAATCTTGATGCTTTACCAGCGTTATATTAGTCACCATATCTTGCACTTTAACATAGGTCTCCTTTGTCAGCGGATTAGGAATATTCAAATTAACTTTTAAATAATGTTTGTAAGAAGCTATTTCTATTGATTCATATTGCTTTTTAAGTTGCGAAAATTCATTCTCTATATAATTAGCCGTAAAATATTTGTCAAGCTCATCATCAGAACTTTTGTCTAAAACGGCTTCCACTTGTCTGTCTAAGGCCTCGTTGACAACAACATATATATTGGAAAGATTATATCCTGTTGTATAAGCGAACATCAGCATTATGAAAATCGCAGTTATGAGGGCTATTCGTTTTAATAAAAATATTACTAATCTTTCCCATGTTTTTGTCATAACAATGCCTCTGCTATAATAAGCGGCTGTCATTTAACCTTTATGAGCTTAGGATTATCAATGATGCCTGGTATACGGCCGCGCTTAGCAATGGGCTTGCCGTTTACTTCTTTTAAATCCATAGTCATATCTATTGGCTGAGCCCCAGATATATAGCTGCCTACTCCAAATGAATCTACTCCTGCTTGTGCCAATTGACGTATTTTTTCAGGATATAATCCTCCTGACACTATTATTTTTACGTTGGGAAAGCCTGCCTTGGCCAATCGCGCTTTAACTTCTTGCACCAATGCAGGCGTGACACCTCCACGCTCGCTAGGCGTATCCAAACGTATCCCATATAATTTATCGCCCAAAAACTCTGCTACCCTAAGTGCTTCCTCTGCTTCGTCCTTAAATGTATCTATGAGTATTATCCTGGCATCATCCGCAGGCATTGATTTATCATAAGCTTCCGCTACAGCAACAGTATCACCGGCTATAAGAAAAGCCGCATGAGGAACAGTACCCGAAGGTTCCTTGCCATATAACTTAGCGCCCAATATACAACTAGCATTATCCGCACCGCCCACTAGTGCAGCTCGCTCCATCACAGGTGCCACTGCCGGATGAACGTGCCTGGCTCCAAAGCATAAAAGCTGCTTGCCATCGCATGCTTCTTTACACTCCCTAGCAGCTGTAGCCCAACCACTTGAGCTTGCTAGACAACCCAATATTACAGTTTCAAATTTTCCGAATTCATCATAAGAACCCTTTATGCGCATTATGGTTTCTTTAGGCTCAAACGAATCTCCCTCTTTTAGGCTCCATATCTCAACATTTTTCTCTGCTAATATATTAAAGACCTCTTGGACCCCCGCCATTATGCCAGCTTTCCTGGCAAATATTTCAGCTACCACAGGCGTATGCGCTAAATTCATATAATTCAGAATATCCATCGTCCGTATAAAGTATATATCTGTAGTCGCCCCCGCCAATATTTCTTCATGCTCGGCTGAGTAAAGCGGCCTATCACTTGCAATTTTATATTCAGCAACCTGTTTTAAAGTTTTTAGTTCTTCCATATGTAAAAAGCCCATCCTTTCGAAACAAAATAAATCATTGTTAATATAATAACCCATTTTAATGTATTGTTCAACGAGAAAATCATAGCCTTAAGCCCGTAATTTATATTAGAGTGCGTCTGTAAGCGATATAAAGCAACGCCTTCTTCTACCGCAAATGTCAAAAATATGGTATATTGTATATGAAAATTTCACGTATTGAGGAAAGGATATAATGAACAAAAAGTATATAGTATTAATGGATTTCGATGGCACTATATCAACTGTAGATGTTGGTGACCAAATCATATATAAATTCATCAAGGTCAAAGGTGCTGAGCAGTTGGCAGAGGATTTTAGAACCAAAACAATAGGTTCTACAGAGCTATATACCAAGTTATATGCTGGATTTAACGGTTCAAAAGAAGAGGTGATCTCCTTCGTAAAGACCTTTTCTTTAGATCCTTATTTTAAGAATTTTATAAGTTTCTGCAATATAAATAACATAGAAACAGCTGTGCTTAGCGACGGTTTTGATTTTTACATAAATGCGCTATTTGACAAATATGATATAGGTCCGCTTACCATATATTGCAATAACGGATACTTTAAAAACCAGAGCATCGAACTTGAATTCCCATATCAGAACCCTTATTGCCATATTTGCGCTAACTGTAAAGCCGGCGCTTACTTAAAATATAAAGACGCCGGTTATAATGTTATATTTATAGGAGATGGATATTCTGATCGATATGTAGCCGAAAAAGCCGATATCGTTTTTGCTAAGAGCCATTTGATAGATTACTGTAAGGCAAACAGCATAGAATATATCCCGTTTAATACATTTAATGATGTCAAAAAATCGCTAAGCGCTAAACTATCTTTATAACAGGGCTTTTATTCAAGCCGAAGCGGACGAAGCAATATCTATCTGTCCATATATCTTCTTGAAGCGTTTCTATATCGGTCCAACCTTTATGTCTGGTAAAACTAGATGGCCCTACAGCATATAGTTCACCTGCTATATGATGATGCGGCCCTAGAAGATTTCGGCAACTGCCAATAAGTTCTATAACCAAGGAGTTTTCGCCCTGCTTTATCGTTTCAGTGATATCCAATTTATATGGAGCCCAGGGCATTACTCCTGCCATTATGCCATTCAACCATACTTTAACCAAAACCGCATCTGGCTTGGCGCTAAAATCAATATAAACCTTGTTATTGCTGCTTAGATAAGGGATATCAAATTGCTGGGACAGCTTTATCCCCCCTGCGTAAAAGGCCAGTCCCTGGGTAGTCAAATCGCTTGCTTCTAACAAAGTTTCCATCGGGCGGCATACAAATGGTCCATTAGTATATGCAGCCCTTCTCTCACCATAACTCCATTCGGATAAGCTGTATATGCCAAATGAACCAAGAAGATATATGCTCTCCAGTTCAACTGGATAAGTTATTTTGTTTAATTGTGATTCATGCACGTCAGTAGCAGTTACCAACTTATATATACCTTCTGGACAATAAAATCTTCTTTTGATTATTACTTCATTTATACCGCAAACGACATGATTAGTAATATCTACTTTTTTAATAGACTTATCGCGCCACCATCCTATGTCTACATAATTTATTCTATTCCCGTTTAGATATATATCAAACTCCTGAGCATCTTCTATTCCTAGATAAAACCTTTCATCAGACAATGAAATATAATCTAGATTAAAATTGAACTTAAGAGCTATATCAGCATCTCTGCCTAAACGCAATAACTTGTCTTGTATATCCGCTATAGGCATTGAATCAGACCATATGCCACCATCTATTGAGATATTAGCATAATCAAGCGTCCATGCATTCAAATCCTCTGGTTCTATATGCCACTTATCAGATATAGCGCACAATATTTGTTCATCCATATGAGATTCGAGCTTCATTTCATTCTCATTCGTAGCCTTGTCTAACAAAACGGCATAAGATTGCATAGGCATAAAATCCAATTTCAATATCGTTTTACCGTTGTCATAAAAAGCAGGCAATGATACAATATCAGCATTTTCTAGTTTATATAATTTGGGCATCCATAAACCCGTTAATTCTAACTTAGCATCAGTTCTTTTATCGCGGCTTATGTTTACAGCGAATATTAGCCGCTGACCTTTACCCATGTCTCTTTGTTGAATGAGTATATTATTTGTATCTTCATTATTTTCACTGACAATTTTAATAGAAAACTCTTCTAGTTCTTTTTTTATAGCATCCTTATTTAAATCTATGCATTTTATCTTCCGCTTGAACATTGCAGATTCATCGCTATAACGAGCATTTACCAGCATTGGAAAGTCTCCTACCGATATCACCTTGCCACCAGCCTGAATGAAACGGTCAATTAGACGAACCGTAGATCTATCTAAAGTAAGAGACGGTGGTAGTACAATAACCTTATATCGCGCTTTGCCGACCATAAAATAAGGACCGTCAACTTGAGCATGTTTGCACAATATGTCTTCATCGCCATAGTCATAATCTACATGCATCTCCAGAAGCCATCGGCTTAAGCAATCTAATGATTCGTCTAACTTTCTTAACGCTGGATTATCAGACGTATCATACTCTAGCCAAGCGCTATGCAGAGGATGTATTATCAATACATCACACAGATGCCGCCCTTCGGAAAGCATAAGACTAAGCCGTGCAAAATAATCATTAAATATTTTATAATTTGCCCACCATGGCTGTTGATAAAACAAACTAGGCGGATAATCTCTCTTACGGCTCCCTCGCATGCTATAAAGCTCTATATGTTGACATATAGTATTTATGCCTAATACATATTGCCACTCTGCAATCCATTTAAGTTCTTCGAAACTCACGTTCCACCCTGAACAGCCAAACATTTCTGAGATAATACGTTTTTGTCCTAACTGATGAGCAACCGATGATACTTGTTTTGGCACAATAGGACTACCTATTCGTCTAAAAAGCCAGTCTACCCCAGGCATATCCATATACGCATAAAAAGGTATAACACCAGCCGTATGCCTCATTTGAGAATCAAGGCTTTCTTCACCCATTACGTGTCCCGTAAATTTTATATTATGTCTCCTACACCATTTACCTATCTGGTCACTAAAAGCTGTAGAAAACATATTGCTCACTGTTTTCCAGAAATCAAATCTAATATTTCTATAACCCTCTATTGGGAAAAACAAGGCCGGCAAAACTGATATTATGCTATAGCCGTATTCATTCTCAAATATCTCTGCTAATTCAAAAGACCATGGGATTCTACCTGCTGCATATTGTGGTTCGTCAGTAAATACACCCTGTACAGCATTGCCGAAATATTCTTTCAACTCAGTATAATATTTTTCATGGGTAGCATCCAAAAAGGCCTTCACGGCATCTTTGCTCAAAACATCAATATAATAAGGATTATTAATCCATTCTATCTGTATCATCACTTCTTTAGAATCAGCTCTTAGATATGCTTCATGACCAGAAGCATATCTAAGGGTCCTATAACCATCACCTAAAACATATATACCTAAGGTCCTATCGGTCCACAAAACCTTCTCTGGTTCGACTTGGCAGCATTTTAAATATTTTTGCTGATAATTCTCCCCCATTGCAGGGACTTTGCCATCGGCTGAACCACTTGGCCAGCCATTTTCATCATAAATCCATGAATCTATCCCAAGCTTTTTACCCGTCTCCACACTGGCCTTAATTGCTCGCATCCATTCTTCTGACATATAAGAGGTTCTTAAGCCAGAACGAGCATGCATAAAATAGCCACCTAGCCCCTCTTTACTCATTTGTTCTATTTGCCAACGCAATTCATCATCATCTAATTTATCGTTCATGGCCCAAAACGGTATGGGCCTATATTCTACAGGCGGTTCTTTAAAGTACTCTCTCCAATCCAAAGCAGCGATCCTCCCACTTTATGTCGATTAAATATTCATTTGAGCATCTTTTAAATGTTCCAAGCGTTCCTTGATGCTATCAATCATAGATCTGTATTGCTCAACTTTATTCCTTTCCGCTTGCACTACTGCCTGCGGAGCCTTAGTTACAAAACCCTCATTAGCTAATTTCGCTTCTGCCTTCTTCATCTCGGAATAAAGCTCTTTATATTCTTTCTCCAAACGGGCAATTTCCTTATCAAGATCCACCAACTCCCCAAGCGGTATATAGATGTCTGCACGTGCCGTAACAGCCGAAGCAGCATCAGCCGGTATCCCTTCTTTTGTCTCTTTTACGTCCAAACCGGTTACACCAGCCAATCTTTCTATATAAGTCGCATGGCCATCGAATAATTGCTTATCAAGCGAACCTACTACCATCATCACTCTCGGCTTACGGCCAGGTTCAACATGCATCTCAGCTTTTATATTGCGTATGGCCTGAATAACGTCCATAATCGCTTGCATATCATGAGTACTTTCAGCAAAAATAAATTTTGCATCATATAATGGCCAAGGCGCAAGCATTATGGTATCTCCGGCAGTAGGCAAATGATGCCATATCTCTTCAGTAATAAATGGCATAAACGGATGTAAAAGCTTTAGAATACCGTCTAAAACATAGCATAAAACATTAAGTGTATTCTCCGCTATATCGCCTTGTCGCTGAAGTTGAACTTTAGAAAGCTCTATATACCAGTCGCAGTATTCACTCCATATAAAATCATAAAGTTTTTGCGCAGCTAGGCCTAATTCAAAACGTTCCAAATTAGATGTAACATCATCTACTATTTGGTTATAACGCGTAAGTATCCATTTATCGGCTAGAGAGAGTTTATCTGGGTTAGGTTGGCATACATCTGCATCTCCTAAATTGAGCAAAACAAATCTAGATGCATTCCATATTTTATTAGCAAAATTTCGGCTAGCCTCAACCTTATCCCAATAAAAGCGCATGTCATTGCCCGGAGAATTACCCATAACCAACATAAACCTTAGCGCGTCAGCGCCATACTTATCTATAACCTCAATCGGGTCAACGCCATTGCCTAAAGATTTGCTCATCTTACGGCCTTTATCATCACGTACTATACCATGTATAAGCACATACTCAAATGGGATTTCATGTGTATGCTCTAGCGCTGAAAATATCATGCGGGCTACCCAAAAAAATATTATGTCATAACCCGTTACTAGTACATCCGTAGGATAAAAATACTCTAGCTCCGGCGTTTCATCTGGCCATCCCAAAGTAGAAAATGGCCATAACGCTGAACTAAACCATGTATCTAATACATCCGGGTCTTGTTTTATATCACACGAGCCGCATTTATCACATCTGTCTGGTTTATCAGCTGACACCATAACGTTGCCACACGCTTGGCAATAATATGCTGGTATTCTATGGCCCCACCAAAGCTGGCGCGATATGCACCAATCCTTTATGTTTTCCATCCAATTAAAATATATGTTTGCAAAACGCGGTGGTATAAATTTTATAAGGCCGTTGCGCACAACATCTATAGCTGGCTTCGCGAGCGGTTCCATTTTCACAAACCATTGCTTAGATATAACCGGTTCTATAGTAGTAGAGCACCTGTAACAATGACCGACATTATGAACATGGGGCTCTTCTTTCTCCAGCAACCCCTCTGCCTTAAGGTCGTTTATTATAGCGCGTCGCGCCTCATACCGATCCATACCCTCATAGCGACCGGCATTTTCATTCATCAGCCCGTCATCGTTTATAACCCTTATGATGGACAAATTATGCCTCGTGCCCACTTCAAAATCATTTGGATCATGTGCCGGCGTTATCTTTACAGCCCCTGTCCCGAATTCCATGTCTACGTATTCATCAGCTATAATCGGTATCTTACGGCCGACCAGAGGCAAAATAACGGTCTTGCCTACAATATCTTGATAACGTTTATCCTTTGGATTTATAGCTACAGCAGTATCACCCAGCATGGTCTCTGGCCTAGTAGTCGCTACAATTATATAGCCCGTACCATCTTCAAAAGGATATCGTATGTACCAAAGATGGCCGTTTTCTTCTTCATATTCTACTTCAGTGTCAGAAAGCGCTGTCTTACATTCAGGACACCAATTTATTATGCGATCGCCATGATATATAAGTCCCTTATTGTAGAGACGCACAAAAACCTCCACAACCGCTTTAGAACACCCTTCGTCCATTGTAAAGCGCTCACGTGACCAATCGCAAGAAGCTCCAAGCCTTTTTAACTGATCTGTTATGCGCCTGCCGTATTTTTCACGCCATTGCCATGCCTTTTCCAGGAACTTTTCTCGTCCTAAATCATATTTAGTAAGTCCTTCTTTTGCCAATTCATCCCTTATTTTAGCCTCTGTAGCAATACTAGCATGATCGGTGCCTGGCACCCAAAGCGTGCAATAACCCTGCATGCGGCGCCAACGCACCAATATATCCTGCCAAGTATTATCCATAGCATGCCCTAAATGAAGCTGACCAGTAATATTAGGCGGTGGCATCACTATGCAAAATGGCTTTTTATCTCTATCTATTTCAGGTCTGAAATAGCCTTTGTCCATCCATTCCTTATACCATTTTGGTTCCACTTGAGATGGATCATAAGTTTTGCTCAACTGTTCCATATGTTCCTCCCGATTTAATGAGTTTACAAAAATTTATAATAATCATATAAGTATTTTATAAGCGATGCTAAATTGAGCCCCACAGCTATAGCAAGAATTGCCATGCTATATGGCACGCCAAATATGATCGCTGCTATTGCTATGTAAAATACAACTGCTGCAGCTTTGCCATACCATCTCGAATAAGCTACTATATTTTTGCTTTTATATAGCACAAAGGCTCCCATAGCAACAATAAATTCTCTAATTAAAACTATTATAAAAACAAGCCATGGAATTAAACCAGCACTTGAAAGTGCAAAAAGCACTGCTAAAAGCATTGCTTTATCTGCTATTGGATCTAAAATCTTTCCAAGATCGCTTATCATGTTGTAATGTCTCGCTATATAGCCATCTAGTATATCGCTTATCTCAGCCAATGTAAATATTAAAAACGAATATAATATATTATTGCTTTCCAGACCATAAAACGTATATAAAAAAACGCCTACCAATCCTAGCCTTAAGGAAGTAAGCACGTTAGGTAATGTCATCTAATATCCCCAATCTATACTTGCCATCATATATCAACCGCACTACTTGGCATATTATACCATATACCCATTTTATAAACAATAAATACACTTTAATTCCATTGCTAAATAAAAAACTCAGCCATGATTTCCAAGTTTTGGAAACACATGGCTGAGTTAAAATTATAGGAATTTGTCATACACAATCAACAACCGATTAATTCATATAATCTAGATGGCATCCTAAAGTATTTCTAATATTTAACGCCTCCTAACGCTATGCCTTGTATAATATACTTCGAAAGGAAGGCATACACGATCAGCATAGGTAGTATAGTAAGCGTTATGCCAAGGTAAACCGTGCCGAAGTCTGTACGGTATCTGTCGCTTTTCAAAATCTGCACCATCATAGGAACAGTAAATTTTTCCTGCGAATTTATAATCATGGTAGGCATAAATAAATTGTTCCAACTAAACACAAATGAAAATATAGCTTGCGTGGCCATAGCTGGAACCATAATAGGTATAGCTATACTGTTGAATATTCTAAACTCCCCACACCCCTCAATACGGGCAGCTTGAACAAGGTCAATTGGCAATGCCACTTTCATATATTGATGCATAAAAAATACCACTGCAGGCGAAGCTATCGATGGAATAATAAGCGGCACATAGCTGTCCATAAGATTTATCTGCATTAAAAATGCTATAAACCCTACTACAGATACCTGTGCCGGTATCATTAACACGGCTAATATAAAAGTAAAAGCTGCTTTTTTTAGTTTGAAATCATACATTATTAAACCAAATGCCGCAAGACAAGAAAAATAAATCGCAAATGCGGTAGAAGAAGCAGCAATGCAAAAACTATTCCACAACCCCCTCGGTAAATTAAAAGAACTCCTATCCAAAAGTGTTTTAGCGTTTTGGAAAAAATATTTTGACGGTAAAAGTGAAATAGACTGCTGTATAGAAGCAGAATCCCTCGTCGCATTTACAAACATTATCCAAAATGGAATAATGCTCAATATGCAAAGCAAAACGCATATAAAATTAATCCAAAACCTGCTTATCTTTAATGAACGAGAATAAGATCTTTCATTCATATAAATTCACCTCTCAATGCTTTTCTATTTCTTTTGCCCCTCAGTATCTTTTTCGCGCATGAGCCAAAACAAAGTAAGGCTTAGGGCAGCTGTGACAATAAACAAAAGAACAGAAATGGCAGCTGCATGGCCATAATCTTTAGAGCCCGTACCAACCAACTCCTGTATATACATCGTCACTGTCCTTATGGCATTAGTAGCTGGGCTGCCTGCTCTCGTCATCAACTTAGGAACATCATACATCTGCATGCCGCCTATTAATGAAGTAACTAATACATACAATAAAATAGGTTGAATAAGCGGAAGAGTAATTTTACGGAATATTTGACCTGATGTAGCACCATCTATTTCCGCTACCTCAAACAATTCGGGATCTATGCCGAGTATTCCTGCCACAAGGATAATAGTAGTATTGCCATACCACATCCAAAAGTTTATAAATGCAACTATAAGTCTCGTAGACATACCATCATTTAAAAAGTCAAACGGTTTATCCAAGAGTCCTACTTTTTGAAGTAGTATATTAATAGGTCCCTGTGGAAAGGAAAATAAGGTATAAAACAGTAAAGATACACTAGCAGCCGTCATGATATTAGGTAAATAAATGAGCATTTTATAAGTCCCTTGTGCCCGTATATTCAAACGTTTATCTGTAAACCATGCTGCTAACAGTAATGATATAAGTATTTGCGGTATAAAATTTATAATCCATATAAATACCGTATTTTCAAAAGCCCCTAATGTAAATTCTCCAAATGCACGATTATTCGTGAAAATATCAACAAAATTACCTAATCCTACAAATTTCGGTCCGATAGCCGCTCCACCCGCTGGTTTTATATATTTATTAAAGCTTAGGAAAATCGTGTATAAAAGCGGATACAATTGAAATATCGCATAAGTTATAAAAAAGGGAAGAATAAAATAATAACCGTATTTAGAATAATTAATTTTATTTTTCTTTCTCTTTACCTCCCTTTTTATATTCTCTGCATTTGTCTCTATCAATATTATTCACCCCTCATTTTGAAATGCTTTTCACGATAAGATAGAGCGGCGCGCATGACACCGCTCTATCTTACAATGGCACTTTTTATACTAGGCAAAAAACAAAGTCGTAAGATAACCGGTCATTATTCTTCAAGCTCAGGAAAAGCATTTAGTACTGCCTTTTTGAAATCTTCCAGTGCCTGGTCTTTGCTTACTTGTCCTTCTGCATACTTCGTTACTTGTTCCATAAGCAAATCATTGATTTTTTGATCATAACCGGACATCGCCGAGGTATCAATCAATGGCGCTACCTCTTGGAACAAAGCGTAATGGTTCTGCCCTCCGAGGAAGTCGAAGGAATAACCGCTATCAATTATTTCCTGTATCGCAGGTTGATTATTCACATAATCCTTTGAACCAAGACAATATTTCTTCATAGTATCTTTATTTATGGTAAAATATTTGATTATATCATTTACTAAAGTACCGTTATCACACTGAGGAGATATGGCCAGCCATGTACCTCCCCAATAATAAGGTTGTGGGCCTTTGACAGCTCTCCAGTCACCATACGTGCCTTCCCCTGGCTTTGTGCCGCCGCAGTTAGATATCATAGTCCATTGTATCCCCCACGTAGAGAAGAAATAACCCATTACTGTATCGTTACCTACGCCTGCATTCCATTCCTGGCTCCACGGCAAATAATTGGCTGTCAGATCTTCCTGAGTAAGCGTCTTAGCAAGGTCCATGAACCATCCCACCTGGTCATCTATAACCAGCTTATTGTCGACAACCCATGGAGACTTGCGCACGGTCCTTATAACCTGCCATATGTCGTTTACTGAAGGTATAAATTTGGTTTTGCCACCCGATTTTTCTTTTACGGTTCTTGCCGTATTAACAAAAGTGTCCCAATCTTTAACTAAATTCTGTACATCATTGGGTTCTTTTACCCCAAGATACTTATCAGCCAAACTATATCTATACATAAACAAGCCAGGCGTGGCTTGCCACGATGAACCTTTTGGTACTCCATTAGAATCTCTTACCACATCAATCGTATAAGGATATTGGTCTTTCATCATGTCTTCGCTTATACCGACTTTCGTAAGTGGAAGGGTGTTATCAGTATTAACATATTTTTTAGCATAATCAGCCTCAAGCAAAAAGATATCTATAGGCTCTTTGCCATCAAGTGCCATATCAAGTTTTTCTTGATACTGGCCACCCTCACTTGGATTTATAACCCAACTTATTTTTACTCCTGACGGAAGCGGATGATCCTTTAAGTAGTAATTTTCCATCATACCCTTGAACTCTTCATTCCAGGAATAAATCACAAGTTCGGTTCCGTCATCTGGCACCTCAATTTTGGCTTCTTCTGTTGTTTCTTCACCATCAGAAGTATTAGCCGGCTCTTCTGCTTTACCTGGCTCATTCGCCTCACCAGATTCATCTGAGCCGCAACCGATAACCAAAGTCATTAACAGGCAGATCATAATTACCATGGCCAACAGTTTTTTTGTTTTTTTCATCAAACTTTTACCCCCTTAGAAGCTTTATATAACCACTCGCCTAAACTTAAGCTCAATAATCGCTCAGTTTCCTTTTTATGCTAAAAATGCTCAAGAAACCAATCATTGAATTTATCAGCATATGTTTAAGCTGAGCAGTTATAAATTTGATATTGATTAAGAGCATTATAACCCTATAAACACGTATTCACATCTACCCAAGGATATATTTTATCTAAATGATTAAGTTTTTATCATAGTTACATACATACTCGCTCGTTGAATTGCACGGGAGAGTTTTTTGTTATCATTCTGGCCAAAAACAACAGCTTAGCACATATTATCCATCTTTTACAACAATATCATTTAATTTCTATATGCGCTGAAGAAACATTCCCCCTGTAATGAATATACCAGTAACCGTCTGATGAAGGGGCTATCTGGTGCTGTGCCACCCATACGTTGGTATAGTCTTTCCCGTTGATTTCAAGAAGATCGAGATTCCACGAGTTTATATAGTGGCTCCAGTCATTGGGGTCAGTGGAAAGCTTATTTGTCTTCCAGTAATATTCCCCTGCTCCATCATGGGTAAATGGTAAACCGATCTCAGTATATTCTCCTGGCGGTGTTGTACCTCCACCTTCCTGTGTTTTAGCGCTGGCCTGTGCCGAAGGTTGTGATTCATTACCGCTGGTGTCTACTGCTGTTACTTTATAGTAATATGTTGTATCGGCATCTAAGCCTGTATCGGTGTAAGCGCTGGCTGTTACCTGTTTTACGAAGTTGGCACTGCCAGGCGTGAAACCGCTGGTCGTGCTTCTGTATACTTTATATCCAGCCAGGTCACTGTCCGTATTATCTGCCCAATCAAGGTTTATGCTGCTCGAACTTGCTGCTGTGGCCGTCAATCCTGTAGGCGCTGCAGGCGGTATCGTATCCGATGGCGGCGGAGAACTCCCTCCAAATTGTGGAGCCAAATATGGCTTTAATATATTATATTTTGCCTGATTTACACTAACCCAATCATCCTTCAATATTCCACCGGTATCTCCGGAATTAGGGTTCCAGCACCAAAAAGTCCATGATGCTTTATCTCCAATGTAAGCCATAAGTGAGGTAATCCATTTATAGTCGCCAGATGCTGGATTTGCAGCAGCTTCTTCTTTTATACCGAACTCACCTAGCATAATAGGAGCTATACCGTTTTTATATATAAACCAGAAATGGTCATCCCATATTTTTGGCATATTATTAGGAAAATCAGGTGCTGTAAACCATGTTTGATTGAATACAGTTGGTCCATAATCATGCGGCGAATATACCAGATTCCCTGCAGGAATACCTGTTATAGGGTAATCTTTCACTCCACTTAAGTTACCTCCCCACCAATAAGAATCTCCTTTATACTTTTCTACACCCTCTATCATAATAAGGGCTTTCGGATTTACTTTCAGTATAGCTTGCCCACACCTGCTAGCCGCTTCGTTCCAATTGGTAGAAGAGTTCCCCTCACCCCATGTGGCAATGCCATGCGGTTCATTATCTAAATCAAATCCAACCACATTTGTATTATTTTTATATCGTTCAGCCAACATAACCCAATCACTTATCCATTTTTGCTCCGAGCAGGAATCGGTATACCAGACTTGCTCATTCATATAACCGTCCGCAGCTCTGGAATGGTTATCTAATATAATCTTAAGATTCAACCTTCCAGCTTCTTCAACAATTTTATCCAATACTTCAAGTGAGGATAATCCTGCCAAATCAAGATTCAAGCCTTTCTTTCCCGTATATGCATCAACTCCGTCTGAATTTATTTGAATCGAGCTAGGATATTTACCGATCATCTCATTGCACCATGGAATACGTATACAATTAAAACCAAGATCTGAAATTTGTTGCAACATGGATTTATAATCCCGAGACCATAGCCCATGAACAACATAATTGCCGGTTTCAAAGCCAAACCAATTAACACCCGTTAATCTTCCACCAGGCATCTCTGTAGATGCAAACGAAGGGGCCGCTTTAGTTTCATTCAAGTGTACCACCGACCCACATAATAACGACACAAACAACATCATGACAATCGCAAAAGCCAGTATCTTCTTTTTGCTCATTTTTTTCTTCCTCCAATTTATCTGCCCT
>Ga0134096_1000766_pt1 | contig 31137 bp, 30 predicted proteins | sample 7_2taG_FD_94448 | JGI IMG/M metagenome (GOLD analysis project Ga0134096, IMG submission 94448) | Switchgrass degrading microbial communities from high solid loading bioreactors in New Hampshire, USA - 7_21_20_110_A3 metaG | ecosystem: Engineered > Bioreactor > Semi-continuous > Anaerobic >... | reverse complement strand
TGAGGGCCTCATATCCTGCCGCCACTCCGGCGCACACCGTCATGGTCATTTGCCTTAATGCTTTTTCATCAATCTGATAATCAGCAAGCATGTCAATTTTGCCCAATTTTCCAGCAAGCTGTATAACTTCATTAATCGACGTAAGTTGCTTGAAAGTTGTTTCCGCTTCGGTTTTTAAGAGTCTTGTAATATTTAAATCCAATATGCTGCCTGCCTCATCGTCCGTAAGTCTCTCTATCAGGTTCTTTCCTTCAAAAAGCAGATCAAAATTGTCATCGGAAAACGCTTTCTTAAAGGTGCCGGGCAAACCTGCCGAAACGCCGCTGTATACAAGACTTTCTTTCCCAGAAGGCTTCGAAGGCTCGGCATTTGCCTGAACCGGAATCTTTATCTCAGCCTTAAAGCCGGAAGATTCCTCAACCGCCTTCTCTGCCACCCTTACCGTATTTTCAGAATGTCCCGGAGCCTTTTGTGACGGCAGGACCGTAACATCCACACCACATGCGAAAAGCTCTGCCAAAGCCTGTTTGTATGCATCAACGGCATTCTTCCTCTTATTGTTGGAAGCAATAACTTTTACATCTTTCCCCTGAAGAATATTTTTTACAAGGTTTGTAAGCACCGAAGAAGGTCCGGCTTCCACAAAAACTCTGACACCTTTTTCATAAAGCTTTAACACCGATTCCGTAAAGTTAACGGACGAAACAACCTGCTCTTTCAGCATGGAAGGAAGCAAAGCCATATTTTCCCTGTCCCCAGGATAGAAATCCACCTTGTGGCATGCCATTACATGGGCTTTCGGTACATCAAAAGACAAATCTTTGATTTTTTCATAATAGCGTTCTGCGGCATTTGCAACCAGCTCCGTATGGAAGGCATGGGAAACATTCAGTTTTGTGTATGTAATCTTGTTTTGCTCCAGTATTTGCGCCATCCGCTCTATCTGCTCTTCTCTTCCGCCTATGACGGTCTGCTCAGGTGAATTAAGGTTTGCAACATACACCTTAAGGCCGCTTTCTTTTATCAACTCTTCCACTTTGGGCTTGTCCGCCTTTATGCTCATCATCATGCCGCGGTCCTCTTTGGGAATACCGTCAAAGGCAAACCCTCTTTCACCTATCAAACGAAGGGCTGATTTCAAGTCCAGCATACCGCTGGCATAAAGAGCCGTTACTTCACCCAGGCTGTGGCCTATCATGTAATCAGCTCTCACACCCGACTCGGAAAGGAGCCTGAACATTGCAATATTGCTTAAAAACATTGCAGGATGAGTGTTCTTCGTATCTTTAAGCACTGTCTGAAGGTGTTCCTCATCATCTCCGAAAACAAACGAGGAAATCTTATCACCGTATTTTGACTTCCAGTAAGCATCAGCCTGCATGTAAAGAGCCGCAACCTGAGGATAGCTTTCATATATATCCTTCAACATGTTGGGATACTGGGAAGCCTGTCCCGGGAACATCCACGCCACTTTGTCGGGTGCCACCGCTTCTCCTTTTCCAAAATATATCCCTTTTACATTAAGAGCCTGAAGATTCTCCGTTTTCCCTTCTTTTACAAATTGCTCAAAAATCCCGTACTTTTCCTTAAGCTCATCCATGGAGGATGCGCATATGGCCAGACGGTACTCTTTCTTTGCCGAAACTGATGAATTGTTATAGAACACAGCTTGTCCAAAATCCGTGTTTTCACTGTTTTCTCCAACAAACAATCCATACGCCTCATTAATTTCTTCTATTGAAGATCCTGAGAACATTACAACTTCCTGCGTCACAGACAGTGCATTTTGTGCATTGTCTGCATTTTTGGCATCCTCATACGGTTTTGAAAAGGCATAAGTTTTTCTTATAAATTCGGGTCTGAATTCTTCCAGTGCAAGGCAGTAATCTGCGCCACCGAATCCATAAGCACTGACATTTGCTCTTCTCGGATGGGAAGGATTCTCCCTCCACGGTTTTTTCTCCGTCAATATGTAGAAAGGTGAATCTTCAATCTCAAGCTTCGGATTGATTTTCTCAATGTTTGCCGTAGGCGGCAGAATTTTGTTGTATATGGCCATGGCAGCCTTGATAAGGCCCGGACTTCCGGCCGCATACCTTAAATGCCCTATATTCGATTTCACGGAGCTTATTCCGCAGAAGTTCTTCTTCGTAACTCCCATGGCGTCAAAGGCCTTTTTCAATGCTTTTATCTCAACAACGTCTCCCACACTTGTTCCCGTACCATGGGCTTCTATATATTCAATGGTATCCGCAGGATAGCCCATCATCTCCAGAGTGCTTTTTAAAACGCGTACCTGTCCCTCTTCATTGGGAGCCGCAATATATTTGCCCTTTCCGTCACTTCCCTGGCCGAAACCGGATATCAGCGCATATATTCTGTCATTGTCCCTCAGGGCGTCTTCCAGCCTCTTTAAAATCAGCACCCCTCCCCCAAGACCGATTACAAATCCGTTTGCACGGGAATCAAAGGGGTAGGAGCCGGTCGGCGAAAGTGCGTTTATTGCCGAAAAGACCACGAAGGGACTTTCATCCAGTGTCACATCCACTCCGCCGGTAATCAATACGTCATAATCCTTTCTCAAAAGCCCTGTAATACCGCATATAACCGCTGCAAGACTGGATGCGCATGCAGCATCAATGGTATAGGCAGGACCGTAAAAGTCAAACAGATTGGAAATCCTTGAAGCCGTAATACTCTGAAGCATTCCCGGCGCACTGTCCTCGGTAATTGGAATTGTACCTGCAAGGGCCATATCTGAAAGCCCATTGAGCACCTCATCCAATTCCTCTTTTTTCAAGCTTTCATTCAATTTCGGGTTGTTACGCAGGTAATGCTCTATCTTTGCATAATAGGTTCTCCTTATTATATTGTTGTACCGGATTCCCGGAGCTCCGATATTCATTATGACAGCCGTACGCTCCCTGTTTATGTTGCTGTTTGCAAGGGACTGCAAAGCCTGGTCCACACAGTAAATTGCCACATGCTGGTTTGGATCCATGTGTTCTGCCACCGCAGGGGGGATTTTGAATTTTCTGGTTAGCGAAGGGTAATCATCCACATCAACTTTAGCTACCATTCTGGTGTAAGTTTTGTCGTTTTTGTTGATTTTTCCAAAAGCATCGCGGTCATAATATATATCCGGATTTAAAATGCTTTCCGGCAGTTCTTTTATGGAAACTTTTTTGCTTAGAATATTGTTCCAGAAGGAATCGACATTGTTTGCATCCGGCAGCAACGCTCCCATTCCGACGATTGCTATTCTTTCTTCGGGATAAAAGTAATTCTTCATAGTATAACCTCCCCACAAATAAATTATATTTCTCTGTGTCTTGCAGACTCACAGGCAACTCATAAAAAACTCATAAATATCATTGGAAAGCTTCGGCACTCTCAAAATGTTCAGATGCCCCGCATGATATTCAAGTATTTTCTTCAAACCCGCTTTCTTAATTTTCTCAACAAATATTGCGTTCTTTTCCTCTCCCACAATTTGATCATATATGGAATACACAACCGCAATATTGTCGGTATTAAACCTTGTGTTAATATTTTCACAAGGGTCTATAATTCTAAAAACGTCCATAACTTGTTCTTTTCCCACACCGCTGTCCTCGAGGTCCTTTTTAACCTTAACCAGCAGCGGATTGTCCCATACCAGCAACAGCATATCCGTAACCGGGTTGATTAAGAAAGTTCCCTTAAAACTGTCTCTTAGCATGTGATACCTGAAAGATATGCACCCTCCCATGCTAAACCCGACAAGCAAACACGGCAAAGTATTGATATTTCCAATAAGGTTCCGGGAAGCCTCAATATCATAAATGCTTTGAATAAAAGCATTGCGGGCTCTCAAAAGTTCTGCACTTATAAAATATTCTCCGCTGAAAAAACTTTCCGCCGGTTTCCTGTTAAAATGGAAAGGCAATTCCATAAGAAACACGTTGAACTTAAGTTCGTTTAACATTCTTGTTAAAAATCCGTAATTAAGCATATTATCATCATACAAGCCATGCAATAACAAAATATTGCATACCGGATCTTTTGCAGGATGATAATAAAGATACACAGTATTGTTTTCAATATATTCCTCTGTCTTCAGAAAAGACGGAAATTCAAAACGTTTTAAGTTTTTATCCCCTTCTGCAAGTTTAACTTTTGACATATCCGTTTCACACTTGCAAAGGTCGTCAAATACTTTTTCATCATCATAAAACAAATTTTTAGGTCTGTGAGAAACTCTAAGAAGTTTTTCATTGAGAAGTTTCTCAATAGCAATATTATCCACAAATTTCGAGCTTGCTTCATTCATAACAAAACACCCTTTGCATGCTACATATTTTTTAATGCCTTTTTATCAACTTTTCCAACATTGTTTCGCGGAAATTCATCAACAAACACAACATATTTCGGTACTTTAAAGTTTGCCACTTTGTCGGAAACATATTTTATCAGTTCCCGCTCCGTGAGGTTTGAATCCTGTTTCTTGATAACAAAAGCCTTTACCACTTCTCCATAGACTTCATCCGTAACTCCGACAACTGCAGAATCAATCACATCCGAATGGGAATTTAATGCAGTCTCAACTTCAACAGGCGATATTTTAAGCCCTGCAACGTTTATGAATTCTGTTTTTCTGCCGCAAACAACCAGTGATCCGTCAGGGTTTTTGTATCCCAAATCACCGGTATAGAGATATCCGTTTCTGAGCCTTTCCGCTGTCTCTTTCGGCCGATTCAGGTATCCAAGCATGAGTCCCTGTCCGGTTACACGAATTTCTCCTATTGTTCCGTTTTCAACCACCCTGTCGTTGTCGTCAACAATGTCAACGGATATAATCCCTTCCGGGGGGTGTCCCACATCCCCTGAAGTTGAAGGAAGCCGTGACATCCTTGTGGTAATAAGAGTGGTTGCTTCACTCATTCCGTAGCCCTCATCCAAATATATTCCGGTTTTTTCGTACCACTGCCGTGCCACTTCACAGCTAATGGGCGCTGCCGAGCAAAAAGCCGCTTTAAGCTTGCCCAGATTGTTAATGAAAGGTTCATATCTTAACAATTGACGGTAATGGGTCGGCACGCCCAGCATATGGGTAATGTTCTCTTTTATCACCGCTTCGGCAACTTTGGCAGGATGGAATGTTTTTTGAAACACAATTCCCGCCTTGTACGCCAATGCCGGAATCAGGACGGAAATTGAACCGAATCCATGGGAAAAGGGCACAAAACATAAGATTCTGTCATCCGGATCATATCTGTACATCGACTGATGATTCTTTCTAAGGAACGTATGACAACAGCCCGTTGTAAGCATCACACCCTTGGGAGTGGAAGTGGAACCCGAGGTATATAAAAGCAGTGCAAGTTCATTTTCTTCAAAATCATATATTTCAAGAGATTTTTCAAACTCGTCGCTTTCACAGACTTCCTGAACCTCTCTTACGTTTATCACATCAACTTCCGATGGTAGTTTTCCGGCTATCTCATCTTTTTCCAGGTGGGTAATTAGACATTTGGCACCGGAGTCTTCAACATAGTACGGCACTTCGTCCGCCTTAAAAAGCGGATCCACAAGGCAAACAACACATCCGATATATTCGGCGGCCAAAAAAGCGACGGCTGCTTCAATACCGTTGTAAAGATGTGTGGCAATAACCGTTCCGGGGACATACCCTTTTGACTTGAGGAAATTTGCAAGCCTTACCACTTCCGTCTGAAGTCCTTTAAAAGTCAGCCTTTTTCCGGTTTCCCAGTCAATGATGATTTCTCTTTCAAGGTCCTTGTCTTTTGTGTCAAACAACCAATTGCAATAATTCATTTTAGCTTCCCCCCTAAGTATCTGTTATGTTTTTATCTTTAGTATCTAAATATCATTCCCCCGCTGCTTGCGCCTGCTCCATGAGCATGCATCATTACAAGGTCTCCTCTCTTAAGCCGTCCCGATGTAATAAGCTCATGAAGAATCAACGGACTCATTGCCGCAACCGTATTGGCGTACTTGTAGAACAGACTCAGGCTCTTTTCAAAGGGAATTCCCAATTCTTTTACTTGTGCCTCCCATATTTTTGTTGATTGATCCGATGTAATAAAAAAATCAATATCATCCAAAGTCAAATTAGTTTCGGCCAAAAGCTTGTCCGTTATCATTCTGCAATATTCAACGGAGCTTTCAAGAATCAAATCCCCGTTTATTACGTTCATGTTGAACAGCTCGGGCTCGATTTTTACATTTTCGTTTTTAAAAAGGGTTGTCCCAAACGGAATAAAAGCATTATCGTACAGGAGGTGATTGGTCATAAGATAAGAAGCCAGGAAATGCTTAACTTCAGAATAACCGATTAACACAGCAACTACTGCATCACCAAACAAAAATATGGTTTTCTGATTTGGCTGTTTCCATATCTGAATACCTTGTGAAGTTATGCCTCCTCCAAGGATAATGATATAATCATCACCGGAATCAATATACCGTATTGCAAGATCCAGGGCATGCATAAACCCGCTGCAGGCACAGGTCATATCAAAAGCCGGTATCCCAACTTTTGCACCCAATTTTCTGAGAGCACCTATGGAAGTGGCCGGTACCTGGTAGTCACCCAAAAGCCGCGAATATATAATCCTGTCCACACTGTCAATATCCAGACCCGCTCTTTCAAGACACTGGGAAATGGCCATTGCCACAAGATCTTCAAGCTTTTCGTCAGTAACCCATCTTCTTTCAACTATGCCCACCGAATACCTTACCGCCCTGTCCGTTGCAATGATATCGTATTCATCAATGATATCCTGGTTAGTAACCACTCTTTCAGGAAGTCCAACGCCTGTAGAAACTATTTTTGCATATCTCTCTATTTTCAGTGGCTTTATTTCCGGAAATCTAATATCATTATTCATAGTCTCCCCCATTTTTATCCGTTGCTTGTGGTAAAAAGCGATAAATATAACCTGAAATTATATTGAAAGGTATTAATTTGTATATGTTTTTGCAAAACAACAGCATATATATAATGACTACTAAAGCGTAATAAATGCCGATTATTTATCGCCGGTCTTTTCCATTATAAATCTAACAATATTATCCATAATAAACATATCCGGTTTAGATTCCATCATAGGTACCGAAAAAGTCTCGGAGAATCTGAATCCCAACTCCACCAAAGCAATAGAGTCGGCGCAAAGGTCATCGACAAGATTTGTTTTGGGAGTAATTTCATTCTCATCAACTCTTAAATATTCAGCTATCATCTGTTTTGCTTTGTCATAGATTTCATCGTAGTTCATAGTAAATCCCCCTTGTAAAAATAGTATGACTTGTAAAAAAGCAACTTGTAAATAAACATATCCAATTCTATTTTACATCAATTTTTTGTATAATCTGACAACATATTTAAGATTAGACTCTGTATACAAGTCCTCCGCCGCTGAATCCTTCTCCGTGGGATATCATCATAATATTCATCCCTTTTTCTATTCTCCCCGTACGAAATCCATGATCTATAAGAAGCGGGAGCATAGCTGACATGGTATTGCCATATTCCCTGATTAAAGAAATACTCTTGTCGGCATTTACTCCCAAAGTCTCCAATGTCAATTCCCATATTTTTATGTTGTTTTCGGTAACCAAAACCAAATCTATGTCCTTCATCGTAAGGCCGCTCTCTTCAAGAAGATTCTTTGATACTTCTCTTACTGCCTCCCTGTAAAAGCTTTCAGCCGTTTTCCAGTTCTCCATCTTGTATAAATCCCATACCGCCGTTGAAAGCTCTTCCCGGGAAAACTTGGCCAAACTTAAAGGACTTAGCATTACAAACATGTCATAATAGTGACAGTTGGAATAAAAATAACTCGCCAATATATGTCTTTCTTCCGAATGACCCAAAAGTACCGAGGCTGAAGCATCTCCAAACAAAAACGCAACCCTGGGATCGGCCTTGCTTACAAACTTTGAAATTACGCCTCCCGATGAAATAAGAATATATTCATCCCCGGAATTGATAAATCTTGACGCAGCATCCATCGAATAAAGAAAAGATGAAATTCCTCCGTCAATATCAAAGGCATGTACGGCCGTCTTGCTTCCAATTTTGCCCTGAAGCCGGCTTGCTGTCATAGGCAGGAAATTGTCACCCACAAACTTGTTCACAATAATTCTCGAAAGGTCATCCGGTAATATCCCGTATTTTTCAAGGCATCCTCTTGCCGATTTTGCAAGGATATCGCTGTCATCCTCGTCCTTTTCCGCAATGTGCCTTCTTTCCACCCCTATGGTTTTCACAATCACCTCGTTTTTAAAGGACGGATGATATTTTTCTATTATTTCCTCATTTTCAACAACTTTTTCAGGAATATAAGAATCGGTAGACAATATCTTGCAAAATCTGCGAATAGTTTTCTTCTTTCTCTTTGGAAAATAAAATAATTCAGTCATAGTCCCCCTCATACCATAACAAAATATTCCTCTGTCGGCTTTATGGCAAACTAATAATATCGAGAAACAATCCCATGTATTAATTTTACAATTAATTTACCAATAAATCAACATATTTTTCAATATTTTGTTTGTTTTCTCTGTAAAAAACCAGAAAACGACAAATTAGGCAAGGGGGGATATATCAGCCACAGTTTACTTAATTTATGCGGCATACGATTTCATTGCTTTTATGAAAATCTCTACAATTTCCGGATCAAACTGGGTTCCCGCATTTTTCTCAAGTTCTTTAAAAGCATCTTCCTTTGACATGCTTTTACTGTACGGGCGGTCGGACACCATGGCATCAAAAGAGTCTGCAACACACAATATTCTGGCACCGAGGCTTATTTCCTTACCTTTTAGGCCGTCCGGATAACCCTTGCCATCATATCTTTCATGATGGTGCCTTACATAATCGGTAAGCTTGTCCATGTCCGCCAAAGGCTCAAGTATGTTTTCACTATATATAGGGTGCTGTCTTAAATATTTTATTTCCTCTTCAGTCAGTTCTTCTTTTTTATTTAATATGTGCTTGGGCATTTCTATCTTTCCAATGTCATGCAACAAAGCGGCACACTGAATTGTGCTGATTTCTTTTGCACTCAGTCCCATTGCCTCCGCAATCAGCACCGCATAAGCCGCCACCCGCTCGCAATGTCCATGAGTATATTTATCCTTTGCCGATATGGTACTCAACAATCCCTTGAATATTCCTATAAGCTGCTGGTGGTCGGAACTGATATTTTTGCGTATTTGCATTAACGCGTCCTGATAGAGATGTACCTTGTCTTTTCCCAGGTTCTTTGCATGATACAAGGCTGTATCGGCCTGGTAAATGAGTTCATTTTTGTCCCGCGACATGTTGGGGTATTCCGACAAACCAATGGACAGTGTTACCTTTTCGTATAATTTATGTTTGTAATATTTTTGTTTAAGTCTTTCAAACTCCCGGCGAAGATTGTTTGCCATATCCTCTAAATTATCGAGCCGGGTATTTGTAGTAATAACAGCAAATTCATCTCCGCCGTATCGGCACAAATAGCTGCCTTCGTCCAAAATTTCCGAAAGGATTGTTGCAGTTGTCCTCAATATATTGTCACCAAAGTCACGTCCGTAAATATCGTTGTACATTTTAAAGTTATCTATGTCAATCATTATAAGGCTCACAGAACCGTTATTATTTTTTGCCTTCTCAAGCTCACTTTCAAGCACCATGTGAAAAAATCTCTGATTGTATGCCCCGGTCAATTCATCCGTAATTGCCATCCGTTCAAGCCTTTTCTTCTGAATCTGCTGCCTGTTGGTAAGTACTGCAATAAAACTGGTTACAAATATTGTAAAGAATTTCAGCGTAAGCCCAAGTAAAAGATATTTATCGAAACTGACCAAATATTCTTCAATTATGAATATTGTTTCAGCCAAAACCAATACCACTGCCGTGGCCAGTCCCACATAGCCAAATCGAAAGGCCATAAGAATCACAATGCATGATTGTATATGGCTGATATAAGCTCGAATGTTGTATGTATTTTCATAATTTAGCAGCTTATATTGTATAAGCCCCAATGCTATCGAAACCGAAATATAAAAAAGCAACTCAACTTTTTTCAGCTCACTGCCAAGATATGTATCCCGCAAATCAACATATCTTTTCCTGAGCAATGAAACATGTTTGTTCATAACATCCAACCACCTAAATAAACTGTCATTAAAATGTCAACATAATAACTGTATATCTATTATCATCTCTATATATCTATTATTATATCTATATATTATACTTCAGTATTCGAAATATTTCCACACAAACATCGAATAAAAGAAACCATTAAAGAAAAAACATTCAAATTAAATATTTTCCTGTATATCTTAATAACTACATAACCCCAAAATCAATACTATTTTAATTATATTACAGAAAATGGTCCGGTAACAGGAGAACAGCCAAGAGCGTTTCGATAACATACTTCTTTATTTATAATTTTACCATTATATCATATAATCAAGTGTTCGAATTACCATGTATATTTAGTCAGTTTTCCATAAGGCACAAGTCCGGCAAAATTGTTCTGTCGTAATGCTTCATATACAATTATGGCAACAGAGTTTGAAAGATTTAAAGAGCGGATATCATCTCTCATCGGAATCCTGATGCACCATTCCTTGTTTTCCACAAGCAGTTCTTCCGGCAAACCCGCCGTTTCTTTGCCAAAAACAATAAAACAATCATCAGGATATTTTACATCGGTGTATAACTTTTGTGCTTTTGTGGTTGAATAATAAAAAATGTGCTCCTTATATTTATCCCTAAGTTCACTAAAACTGTCATAATACTTTATATTTACTTTATCCCAATAATCCAGACCTGCACGCTTTAAGTATCTGTCCTCAACTGAAAACCCCAAAGGCTTGACCAAATGAAGATTAGCCCCCACCGCCGCACAGGTTCTTGCAATATTTCCTGTGTTTTGGGGTATCTCAGGCTCCACCAGTACAACATTGATTGCCATTGTTTTTCTCCCTTTCCAATTTATCTGTTATTTCTTTCGGCAAACTTTTGCTCCAAACATAAAACAGAGCACGGCAGAACTTGTTTTCAGCAAACTCTGCTATGCTCTATTTTAAATTATGCAAAAAGGTTAATCAACCACTGAAATATCCAACTCAATCTTTTTATCTTCTCCCAAAAGAAGCGGAATACATATTGTCTTCATTTTTGAAGGTGAAATCTGCATGTTCTCCCCCATCAGAAAAGACGGTGGAGTTATTTCAACGCCAACCCCTCTGTTATAAAGAAGTGTGGCGGTATTGCCCAAAATCATGTTCGTAAGTTCTGACAAAGCGCTTTTTGACATTTCGTCCAATTCCGTCAGATTAAGGCCTCCCATCATACCGGAAGCAGCGGTTAAAGCAACGTTTTTATTCATGGAGAAAATTGCCTGTCCTCTGATTTTTCCTGTAAGACCTACTAAAATTACTATATTATCACTGGCATAAGGAGAATTTTTTAAAGAAATACTGCCCAATTTCACATCTATTCCCGCGATTTGCTTTAATACAGCCCGACTTGCTTCTATAAAGGGATTAATGTATTCAACATTCATAAGAAATACCACCTTTCACTTTCTCCGGATGGAACAGGCAGATGCAACAGGCACAAAGCCGTACGGCAAAACACTAGTGCCTTGCAGCACTTCTTTTTAGTACCTCCTGCAATGCTTTTGTGGTTATAGGAGCACCTTTTTCAATAGAATCATAAAAATCCATTTTTCCCGGGTCTCCTATTCCGACAATGACCAAGTCTTTGCGCCCTCTCAAAATACTTAAGGTATCTCCGCAGATTTTGCCGTTTCGAGTGGCAATTCCTTTTTTGTTTACTGAGCCTTCAATCACTTTTCCTTCCCTTGTAACAGAGCAAGTGAGCTTTATCCCGTTGCAGTCTTTACCGTCGGAAGATACTGCAACAACACCAAGCACTTCAATATCATCATTGTTCAAAAGCACTTCCATAGCAGCTTCTCCGGCGCCTTTGCCTTTATACCCCTTGTCATCAACCATTACCACCACAGGATCTTTTTCAGCCGCCTTTACAAGTTCAACAATTTGTTGCCCGGTCAAAACAGTCGGATTCCCGGCAGAATAGGAAATACATTCCCCTCCGATATTTAAAGCGGCAATTTCCACGGCTGCTTTTGCTGCCATATCACCATCGGTAACAATAATAACTTTTCTTTTATTCATTATCCATACCCACATTTCAAACAAGTCTGACTAAAATTTCAAGAATATATTCAACTGTCCTGTTTCATTATTACAGCTATCTTTTCGCTTTAGGTGTAAACGCAACAGACATAAGATAGCCAAAAAATATCGCTGCCGCAATTCCGGCTGCCGCGGCTCTTACTCCGCCTGTAAACGCGCCAAGAATCCCCAGTTTGTCAACTTCCTTGAATGTCCCGGTTACAAGATTGTAACCAAATCCTGTAAGCGGTATGGTGGCTCCTGCGCCCCCGATGTCAACCAGTTTCTGGTAAACTCCCAGCGCCGTAAGCACCGCACCTGCAGATACAAACAGCACAAGGATTCTGGCCGAGGTAAGTTTCGTTTTGTCAATCAGTATTTGCCCCACGGCACAAATTACTCCACCGACAATAAACGCACTTATATATGTCATTATAGTATTATCCATGTCAACCACCTCAAAATAAGTAATAGCACTTTTTATACCGTACCTATCGTTCAGGTGACGTTGTAATGCTGATTGCATGAGCTATGGAAGGTATCGATTCTCCCTGCTGGGTACTTACAGGGCTTAACAAAGCTCCTGTGGCAACGAATAAAACATTTTTCAAAGTTCCGTCCATAAGCTTTTTATAAACAAAACCCGCAAACACAGTTGCCGCACAGCCGCATCCACTTCCTCCGGCATGTGTGTCCTGTTTTTCACGGTCGTATATCATAAGACCGCAGTCATTGTATATATTTTCAATATTGAAGCCCTGTTCTCTTGTAAGTTCAACACATATTTCCCTTCCTATGGCACCAAGGTCCCCTGTCAATATAAGGTCATAGCTTTCAGGAGTAAATCCCGTATCTTTAAAATGGGTAACTATTGTATCAACAGCCGCAGGTGCCATGGCGGCTCCCATATTGTTTGCATCTTTGATTCCCATGTCAACAATTTTGCCGGTGGTAATATGTGTAATATACGGGCCTGAACCATCGTTTGAAATCAACACTCCTCCGGAGCCGGTTACCGTCCATTGGGCTGAAGGAGGCCTTTGCGTTCCCAACTCCAAAGGAAAACGGAACTGTTTTTCCGCAGAGCAAAAATGACTTGACGTTATACATACAACGTTATCGGCAAACCCTCCGTCAACCAGCATTGCTCCGATACTCATTGATTCCGCAATAGTGGAACAGGCACCATACACTCCAAAAAACGGAACATCCGATTCCCTGAGTCCGAAGTTGGCGGCAATACATTGATTAAGCAAATCTCCTGAAATTACATAATCTATTTCCTGGCTTGTCTTGTTTCCTTTTTGCAAAACCTTGGAAAAAGTCTCTCTAATCAGTTTGCTTTCAGCCTTTTCCCAACTTTTTTCTCCCCACATTTCGTCTTCAATTATATTGTCAAAAAAGAGCCTCAACGGTCCCTTTCCCTCTTTTGGACCCACTATTGAAGCCGTTGAAGTAATTCTTGGCGGATTTTGAAGCATTACTGTTTGTTTTCCCAATCTTTTTGATGCCATAATTCACTCCTCTCCATTATTAACAATTAATAGTAAATTTAATTAAACAGTAGTTTTGCTATTTTAAAAGAAAGTAAATAATTCCTGCAACTATGGATGTTGAAATCCCATACACCAATACCGGACCGGCAACAACAAACATTCTTGCTCCCACCCCCATAACATACCCTTCGCTTTTAAATTCAATTGCCGGTGAGACTATTGAATTTGCAAAGCCCGTTATTGGCACAATGGAACCGGCGCCTGCATATCTTCCTATGTCATCATAAATATCAAGCCCGGTTAAAAGTGCTCCTATAAAAATCATTATGAGCGATACTATCGAGGAAACCTGTTCCTGTCCGTAACCCATCATTTTTAAAACATTGGTTATAAACTGGCCGATTGTACAAATCAGGCCTCCGATCAAAAAAGCTCTAAGTACATTTCTCCCTGTTTTTGAATTGGGAGTCTTTTTTTCCACATACGCCTGGTACTCTTTGTTGGTCATTGTTTTCTGCATACGAAACCTCCAGCTTTTGTTAAAGTGTTTTTTCTGTCAATACCTTTATAAAGCTTTTTTCATCAGTAGTATTCTCAAAAACGAAAATTCCTCTTGAAGGAACTTTCTCAGGTTTTTGCACAAAAATAGCAAAAGTCAAAAATGCAATCACCAAAGAAAGGCCTAAAATTATTAAAATCATTTTGTACCTTCTCAGCACTTCAGTCATATTCAAAACCAGTCCCCTTATACTATAAATTTTGTACGTTGGAACCTTTTCTGAAACTTTATCATACAAAAGTATTTTTATTTATTATTAGGAAATAAAAAAAACAATATGCAGGAACATATTGCTTTATATAGCATCATCAAAAATATACGTTTAAAAATATGTTTTATCAGTTAATCAAGTTTAATTGTATTTTATTTTTTTTCGGATCTCTTCCAATATCTTCTTTTCAATCCTTGACACCTGTACCTGGGATATCCCCAGCATTTTCGCAATTTGAACCTGGGTTTTTTCTTTAAAATACCTCAAAACAATAATCTGCTTTTCCCGTGGCTTTAAAGTATCCAATACCTTTCTTAAGTCGATTCTGTCTACAATGTCCACTTCCTGGTTTTCGCTTTCATTTGCAATTTTATCAATAAGAAGGGTGGAGGAATTGTCTCCCTCTCCCAGTGTACTGTATAAGGATTCAGGAGTACAACTTGCCTCCATTGCCATAACCACTTCTTCAACGGGAATGCCGAGCTGCTCCGAAATTTCACCGACAGTCGGCTCCCGCCCCAATTCCTTTGACATAATTTCCTTGGTGATCCTGGCTTTATTTGCCAACTCCTTAAGAGAACGGCTTACTTTTATCATTCCGTCATCGCGAATAAAGCGTTTTATTTCTCCAATTATCATCGGAACCGCATAGGTGGAAAATTTGACATCGTATGAGCAGTCAAACTTGTTTATGGCTTTAATAAGTCCTATGCATCCGATTTGGAAAATATCTTCAGCTTCATATCCTCTGTTTTGAAATCTTCGCACGATACTCCATACAAGACCAACATTTTTTTCCACCAACAGGGATTGGGCATCTTTGTCTCCTGCCTTGGCAGCTGCTATTAATTCCAGAGTTTCCTTTTCATGCAATTCGTCCATATTCATCCCCATATCCTCTCAGGTATTTGTTCTATGTTACGGGGTATTTTTTCTACCCCTCACAGAATTAAAAGTTTTGAACATTGTTACGGTTGTGCCTTTGCCCACCTCGGACACAACGTCAACCCTGTCCATGAAACTCTCCATGACTGTAAATCCCATCCCTGACCTTTCCATGTCAGGCCTGGAAGTATACATAGGCTGCCGGGCCTTTTCTATATCTTCTATGCCCTTGCCCTCGTCGGTTACGCTTATCTCCACGGCATCTTCATAGAGCTTTAAAGTCATTTTTACAAAACCAGGCTCGTTTTCGTATCCATGAATTATTGCATTTGTCACGGCTTCGGAAACCGCCGTTTTCACATCCGCAAGTTCCTCCAAATTCGGATCTATTTGAGATACAAAAGCCGCCGCCACAACTCTGGCAAATGATTCATTACTTGATTTGCTGACAAACTCCAGTCTAACCTCATTTATTGGATTCATTCTTTATACCCCTTTACATTTTATTAATAGCTTCATCTATGCTGTCATAAGCCGGCATCAATTTCAAGAGTCCCGACATTTCAAAAATGCGTTTTATCTTGTCATTAATACCGGCTAAAGACATTTTTCCGTTCAGCTTCCGTATATTTTTATATCTTCCCATGATAACTCCGATTCCCGAGCTATCCATAAAAGTAACTTTCGAAAAATCCAAAACCATGTTTTTGGTTGTGGATTTCATCATTTCAGCATCCAGTTTTTGTCTTATGTATTCAGCGGTATGGTGGTCCAGTTCACCATTTAGCACCGCCACCAAAGTATTGCCCCTGTTTGTCAATTTTATATTCAAGCTTATCCTCCTCCACTGTCAGTTATCCTAACCTTAATTCTTCAAAATATTATTTCCCCCTTCAAAGAATATTGTAAAGTTTTGTAATAAGGCCAAAAAAATATCGACAAACCATATCAAAAATCAACACTAAAATGCCAATCTTATATGGTTTGTCGATATTCTCTATTTTATCAATTTGTTTTTTGAGTTAATCCTCCGTAAAACCTGTTGTAACAAGATCAATAAGCTCTTCCACAGCCTTTTCTTCATCTTCTCCCTCAGCACCTATTACAACCTCGGTGCCCTGTGCAACAGCCAGAGATATAAGTCCCATTATGCTCTTGGCATTTACTTTTGTTTTCCCAACCTTAATCCAGACATTCGAAGTAAACTTTCCGGCAGTTTGCACAAAAAGTGCTGCCGGTCGCGCATGCAGTCCTTCGGGATTAGTTATCACAACAGTTTTCTCAACCATTTTCATAACTCTCCTTTCATGTTTCTTAAGCTCTCAGCAATCTTGTCCAACTTTCTCAATCTATGATTAACTCCGGATTTTCCAAGAGGAGGATTTAACATTTCTCCTAGTTCCTTTAAAGTTGCATCACTGTAGGCAAGCCTCATTTTTGCTATTTCTCTGAGATTTTCCGGCAATTTGTCAAATCCAAGATGCTCCTTTATATAGTTGATATTTTCCACCTGCCTTACCGAAGCATCCACAGTCTTTTGCAAATTTGCCGTCTCACAATTGACTATTCTGTTGACGTTGTTGCGCATTTCCTTTAAAATCCTGATGTTTTCAAGCTCCAAAAGCGCAGAATGTGCTCCGATTATATTCAAAAAGTCAACTATGTTCTCCCCTTCTTTAAGATAAACCACATAGTTTCCTTTTCTTTTTGTAACTTTCGAATGTAATTTAAAACTGTCCATCAAATCACTGACTTCAGTCGCCAAAGCCATATTGTGGCATGTTATCTCCAGATGATATGTTTTTTCAGGATCGCTCATTGAGCCGGAAGCTAAAAACGCACCCCTAAGATACGCCTTTCTGTATTCCTTCTTCCTCATACACCGGGCATACGGTATGTATTCCACTTTTTCGGATACTTTAATATTAATATCCTCAAGTATTCTCATCAAACCTTTCGATGAAGTCAGCACAATGATATAGACAATATTTTTTTTCAGCTTTGGGCTTCTTCTTATGCTTATTTCAGCATTTATGCCGTACAAATCCTTGATCTGTGAAAATATCCTGCGGGCAAATGCTGCATTTTCAGTTACAAGCCTCAGATTAATCTCATTGGCGTTAACAACCTTTATAAGCCCGCTTATCCTTGCAGCAGCCGCAAGTTCAAACAAACTGCTGCTGCGATCTGTTTCAACTCTGCACAACTCATTTTTAACTGCCGATGAAAACGACAATGCAGACACCCCATACTAAAAATATTACTTTTTTCCAAAATTACAAATCGCACAGAAATTATAACCCATATCGCAAGAAATTTCTAGTGTTTTAGCTGTACCAACTGCATCACGTCCTCAACATAGGCTCTGAGTATCTCTGCCACACTCCAGGCCTGTGCAAAACAGCCTCTTGGTATCAACGGCTCATTACCGTCAAATATCTCGGAAACAGAACCAAGACAGGCATCCTGAAGATGGTCCTTAAAGGGCTCAATAAATCTTAAAGCCATTTTCCTGGCCTCCGGCGAATAATTGTTTACCCTGAGATACGCAGTTATAAAGTGGCCCAAAGGCCATGTCCAGACCGTGCCCTGATGGTATGCTCCGTCCCTTCTGTATTGATCACCCATATACACTCCCACATATTCCTTTTCTTTAGGTGACAGACTCCTTAAGCCATAAGCGGTATAGAGCTCTTTAAAAACAATATCCACAACACTCTTTGCCTTTTCTCCTTCTATTACCGGATAGGAAAGACTTACAGCCAATATCTGGTTCGGCCTTACTTTATCATCTTTATAATTTGGTGTAAGACAGTCATAAAGACATTTTTTCTCTTCATTCCAGAACTTCTCTTCAAAAGACTTCTTGACTTTTTCGGCCATTTCATCGTATAATCCGGCATCTTCTTTAAAATGTTTCGAAAGCTGCGACATAATTTTTAAGGCATTATACCACAAAGCATTTATCTCCACAGCTTTTCCATGACGCGGAGTAACCACCCAGTCACCCACTTTCGCATCCATCCATGTAAGCTGGGTATGTTCATCTCCGGCACTGATTAAATAATCCTCATCAGCTTTTATATTAAAGTGGGTTCCTTTTGAGTAGTACTCAATTATCTGTTTCAATCCACTGTATATATTTTCTTTTATGAACTTATAATCATGGGTGTAATTTACATACTTGTTTACAGCTTCAAAGTACCACAGAGCGGCATCAACGGTGTTGTACGGCGGCTCATGTCCCGCATCGGGGAACATGTTCGGTATAAGTCCGTCTTTGACATATTTTGAAAAAGTATAAAGAATCTCCTTTGCATCCTCAAAACGCCGGGTTGCCAGCGTAAGTCCCGCAAGAGATATCATGGTATCCCTTCCCCAATCCGTAAACCACGGATATCCTGCAATTACGGTTTTCGCATTAGTGGATTCCCTGTGTACTATAAATTTGTCTGCCGCCAAAACCAGTTTTTTTGCCAGCTCATCCTTGTATCCCGCTTTACTTGCCAGTTTTTTAAGCCTCTTTTTTTCTTTTTCTATTATTTTAAGCCCGTCTCTGTGATTTACGTTTTTTTCGACGGTAGCTACAAAGGTTATGTATTTTTCCTCCAAAGGTTTTATTTCAATATCATAATACCCGGGTATATAATGATCCTCGGTGGAGGCCAAACCTCTTTCCCTTTCCACAGCATAATCCATGTTGTAAAACCAGGTATCGTCAAGCTCCGTAAATTTCCCATCAGTTGAGTACAGCTTAATGTCAATGTCGTAGCAGGAAGGTCGCACCGTTAAAACATCTTTTTCAAATTTTCTTTCAAAACTCATATATGCTCTGCCGGAGTTAAAATGATAGTCCCGGAAATTCACAAGAGGAGTAAGTCTCAAATTGGTTCTTCCGGTCCCGTTTATGACGTGGTAAACCACAACAACGGTGTTTTCACCGTAAACCATGCATATTTCCTTTTCAACATATACATCCTTTACTCTATATATATATTTAGGAAGCATATCATATTCAAATCGTTCCAGATGATGATATCCATGCATTATAAAACCCGGCACTTCATAAGAAAACAAATTGAACGATTCATTGTCAACAGTTACACATTCATCAATTTTGGACAATATCAAGTGCCTGCTTACAGGAGGTTTCAGTGCCGCCACCAACAGACCATGGTACCTTCGGGTGTTCGAACCTATAATCGTGGATGATGCAAATCCTCCTATGCCGTTGGTTAGAAGCCATTCCCGTTGAATCCCTTGCTCATAAGTTCTCCAGCTGGATTTTCCAAAGTTCATGATCATTCCTCCGTATTTTATGTTTTTTATCCGACTATATTTTTAAATTGCTTCATTGTATTTACATAACCGGATGATTTTCTGTCGTCTTTTCCAAATACATTCTCAATAACAAGGTTCATGATGGCCTGAGCCAATTTCTTTGTATCATGTCTTATATATCCGTTAGTTATGCAGACAAAGTCCCCTCCCAGCAATTTTATGCCTAATTTATCCAACTCATCATAGTCAACTCTGACAATTTGTGCTCCGTCCTCACTATACTTCTTTTTCAATAGTTCAGGTATATCAGCAGTGTTAAAAATGCAGTAATCAACAATTCCCTCAAAAGAGTGCCTTTCAAGTGCCTTTATATGATCCGAAACGCTATATCCGTCGGTTTCCCCCGGCTGGGTCATGACATTGCACACATATATTTTCAAAGCCTTTGATTTTTTTATCGCATCACACACACCGTCAACCAAAAGGTTGGGAATTATACTTGTAAAGAGACTTCCCGGCCCCAACACAATTACATCCGCTTCTCCGATTGCTTCTATCACCTCATCCAGGGGTTTTACCTTTCCGGGTTCCAAATACACCCTCTTGATTGCGCAACGGTGAAAGCTGTTATGATTGCCAATTTGTGACTCTCCGGTGATAACATATCCGTCTTCCAGCTCCGCACACAGCTGAATGTCCTCAAGCGTAACCGGAAGAACTCTCCCTTTTACTGCAAGTACATCACTCATTCTTTGGACAGCCTGTTCAAAACTCGAAGAAATACCATCCATTGCTGCAAGAAACAGATTTCCAAAACTCTGTCCTTTCAGCATTCCGTCCTGGAATCTGTACTGAAGCAGTTTTTCCATAATAGGCTCGGTATTGGCAAGGGCCAAAATACAGTTTCTGATATCCCCGGGAGGAAGTATCCCAAGGTCCTGTCTTAGAATCCCGGAGCCTCCCCCATCATCGGCAACCGTAACCACGGCCGTTATATTCGAGCTGCATTCCTTAAGCCCTCTCAGCATGGTTGAAAGTCCGGTTCCTCCACCTATTGCAACTATTTTCGGCCCTTTGTCAAGAAATTCTTTTTCATACAAATTATCGTCCCTGTCTTTGCAGCATACTACATTTATACCGTTTTGGGCGTATTTTGACACCGTGTCAATTGCAATAAGCCGTATCGAAACAACAATAAATATACATCCTGACGCAAAAAGAAGTACAGAACAAAAGATGTCAAAAGTATTGTCATGTCTGTATGCCAAAAGCATGCCCGCACTAATCAGTATAATCCCGAAAACGATCAAAAGACACCATCGGTATCCTGCAATTTTTTTTCTAAACCAATTATCATTTTTCATCTTCGATTACTCCTGCCATCTTTGTCTATATCCCTGTGGTCAATAAACACCCTGTGTTCCCTGCCACAAAGATACGAAAACAATGCCTCGGAAATAGCGACGGATCTATGTCTTCCGCCGGTACACCCAACTCCTATCACAAGCTGTGACTTGCCTTCTTTTATATAATTCGGTATCAAAAAATCCACCAAGTCTTTAAGTTTTGTCATAAACTCAGCAGTTTCCGCAAAACTCATCACATAATTTCTGACTTCTTCATCCTTCCCCGTCTTATATTTCATACTCTCTATATAATACGGGTTGGGAATGAATCTCACATCAAAGACCAGGTCACATTCAATGGGAATACCATATTTAAAGCCAAAAGAGATAATATTTACTATCATTCCGTCAAATTTCCTGCCCTCGACAAATATGGCCAGAATCTCTTCTTTCAGCTGTCTTGGCGTTAAATTTGACGTGTCGATAATATAAGTTGCATTTTTTCTAATCTGCGACAAAATTTCCCTCTCGGTTTTTATACCCTTAATCAGTCTTCCCTCAGGAGCAAGCGGATGAATACGCCTGCTCTCCTTGTATCTTTTGATAAGCACTTGATCCGATGCTTCAAGGAAAAGAATTTCATAATCAATTCCCGACTCTTTCAAAGCATTGAGTTCGGGAACAAGATCGTTAAAAAGCTCTCCCCCTCTAATATCTATGACAAGAGCCACTTTGCTTATTTTTCCCCTGCTTTTGAGACAGATTTCGGCAAATTTGCCTATGAGCAGAGGCGGAAGATTATCCACGCAGAAGAAACCTATATCTTCCAGATATTTAACAACAAGACTTTTACCGGCTCCTGAAATTCCCGTAATTATCAGTAATCTCATTTGTACCTCCCAAAATGTCCGACTGCCGGTGAGAATTATTACACCTCTCCGACAATTCTCACTTCAGTCTGCATATCAACCCCAAATTTCATCTTTACAGTATTTCGTATATATTCTATCAAATCCAATATATCTTTGGCCTTTGCATCTCCTGTATTTACAATAAAACCACAGTGTTTTTGCGAAACCTCGGCTCCGCCTATGCGGTGTCCGCGAAGCCCGCAGTCCTCAATCAGCTTTCCTGCAAAATACCCTTCCGGCCTTTTAAAAATGCTGCCTGCGCTCGGCATCTCCAAAGGCTGTTTTTCCTGCCTTCTTTGGGTCAAATCATCCATCAGGGCCTTTATTTCTTCTTTGTTTCCTTTTTTTAGTTTCATTAAGGTCTTTATAACTATGCCGGAATTTTTCTGGATAAAGCTGGTCCTGTATCCGAATTGGTGTCCGTCATCCCTTACAACTCTAATTTCACCGTCTTTATCCATGTATTCGGTTTCAACTACGACATCCTTCATTTCTCCACCGTATGCTCCCGCGTTCATGGCAACCGCTCCTCCGAGAGTACCCGGTATGCCGCAGGCAAACTCAAGACCCGTAAGCCCGTTTTCATAAGCAATCGTTGAAACCCTGGAAAGGAGTATACCGGCATATGCAGTAATAATATCGTCTTTAACAGTAAATTGATTTAGATTGTCGAATATTTTTACAACTACTCCCCTTATTCCTTTATCTCTTACAATCAAGTTTGTTCCGTTGCCCATAACAAACACCGGAACGCTTTTGTTTTTGCATAATTTTAAAATTTGACTCAGTTGCGAAACAGACACGGGAGTAACCAGAATATCCGCCGGTCCGCCAACCTTGAACGAAGTATGGTTTTTCATAGGCTCATCAAGTTTAACATTTTCCTGACCGGCTATTTTTTCAATCTCCCTTGCCAAAAGCTCTTTTTCCAACAATGTCAGCTCCTTACCAAACTATTTTGCACTCCATACTATTATTCTACTCTGCCAGCACAATATATAGAATTTAATTATTATTTTATACAAAAATTAAGCCCGTTACACTTTATTTCCTTCTGATTCTCTCCTTTTTCCGTTTTATATACTCATCAAACTTCTCAACGGAGGTATTCATAACAAGCTCGCAAGGCATGTCCACCTCCTCGAGAAGCTTGTATACCCTGTCAAAACGACCCACTTCAAAACTTATGTGAGAGTCGCTCCCGCATACTATTCTGACTCCTTGCTTTTTACACTCTCTTGCAAATTCTTTGCAATTCTCCTCAGACCCTTTTCTTGTAACAAAAGAGTGATTGTTCAGTTCTATAAATTTTCCGTTCTCCTTTGCAGCCCTTACAACCTTTTCAATATCCAACGGAAATTGGGGATTTCCCGGATGGGCAATAGCATCAACATAAGGATTTTTCAGCACGTTTATCACAGCCTCGGTATGTTCCTCCAGGGTCTTAGGCTCAATACAAATATCATGAAAACTTGCAAGCACAAAATCAAGTCTCCTTAAATACTCTTCGGGCATATCCAGCCCACCGGAATAATCAATTATATTTGCCTCAACTCCCTTCAATATCCTGACACCATATAAAACCTCCGGTATAACTCTGAGGTTGCCGAAATGATAAAGATAGGGAGCTCCCTTCATGGCAGGACCATGATCAGTAATTGCAAACATTTCAATGCCGTTCGCCGAAGCTTCTTTTGCCATTTCCTGAACCGTGCTGTACGCATGTCCGCTGGCTATTGTATGTGTATGTGTGTCAACTACAAATTTCAAAACCATTCCTCCATTCGTCAATATCCCTGCAAATTATTCATAAGAGGGCCTCATTCTTCCTTTTCCTATGATTCTCTCATTTAAAGCTCTGGCAGCATTATAACCCATTTTTTTCTGTCTGTTGTTCAAAGCTGCGACTTCCACAATAATGGCAAGATTTCTGCCCGGTCTCACGGGAATGGTAAGGCATGGAATATTGATTCCAAGTATCTCCTTGTAATCATCCACCAAACCCAACCGTTCATAGTCTTTCTTTTGATCCCAGAACTCAAGTTGTATTACAAGATTTATATTTTCAGTAGGTTTTACGGCACCCACACCGTACAGATTTTTGACATCAAGTATTCCAACTCCCCTTATTTCAATGAAGTGCCTTATTTCATCCGGAGCGGTTCCAAACAAAGTCTTCTCAGACACTCTTCTGATTTCCACTACATCATCCGCCACAAGCCTGTGGCCCCTTTTTACCAGTTCCAAAGCCGTCTCGCTTTTGCCCACACCGCTTTCTCCCAATATCAGAATGCCTTCTCCGAAAACCTCGACAAGCACACCATGTTCTCTCGTCCTCTCGGCAAGTTCAACATTAAGGTAGCTGATTAAAGCGCTCAATACTCTTGATGTGGTTTCTTTCGTCCTGAAAATCGGAATACCGTATTTTCTGGACACCTCCAGCATTTCCGGGAAAACCTCAAGCCCTCTGGCCACTACCATGCAGGGAAATCCACATTTAAAAAACTCGTCAAGCCTGGAATAGCGTTCCTCCGATGTAAGCCCCGCAAGATAACTGGTCTCAACCTTTCCAATCATTTGAATTCTGTCGGTTCCGAAATATTCCAGGTATCCTACCAGCTGAAGTCCGGGCCTGTTCACCTCAGGAGATGTTACCAGGATATTTTCCAGTCTATCTTCATCATCAGCGGTAACCAGCTCAAGCGAAAGAGCTTTTTGCAGCTTTTTTAGCGTAACCGAATAAGCAGCATCTGAAGACACAAAATACTCCTCCCCACCCTTTATAATATAACTTTACATAATATTTTCAAGCAAAATCCCGGATTAAAATCATCCGGAATCTATTATATTATATCATAGCAATAAAATAAACATGGCTAAAAAGATACAAAAACGGGATGGCAAATTATTCACCATCCCTTTTATATATTTTCACTTTGAATTTTCACTTTATAAAATTAAACCCTCACCGGTTTAATCTATACGAGAATCGCCAATCTCAATTGGAACGGGCAAACCACCCAGACCCAGCACAGCCCTGTTAAGAATCATAAGATCTGTCGAATTCACTGAACTGTCTGAATTAAAGTCTACCAAACGATCATACCCTCTTTCCCAAATACACAAGTGTATCAGCTCATAAAGGTGTTTGACGGGTATTGGTTGGGTAAAACTCGGCACATTGTCCGATTTGCCGGAAAATGGTACATCCTGGGCAAAAACAGCTGTCGGCAGAAAAGCAGTCACAAGCAGCGAAATCACAAGCAGAACCAAAGCTCCCCTTCTTGACATTTTTCAAACCTCCCTGCAAATAATTAATTTGTAATATTTTTACTAAAAACATGGAAAATCTTAAGAACATTCACAATCTCCATTTGTACAGCAAAGAGAGTTTGAATAAAACAAGAAGAAAAATTGCATTTATTCATAAATGAACTGTGAAAAATTAATTTACGTAATCATTGTATCATTTTAAGTACAATATTTCAATATTTTACTTGCAATATTTTAATAATTATTGAAAATCAAGATATAATATTTGCACTTTTGTATCCTTTATACAAATGCATTTAACAGTAAAGTTTTCACTGAGATTCTTAAATTTAGGAATAATTTTGGGATGAGAAAAATATAAAAAAAGTTATGTACCACTTTGCGTACATAACTTCAATTGGAGCGGGTGAAGGGAATCGAACCCTCGCAATCAGCTTGGAAGGCTGATGTTCTACCATTGAACTACACCCGCATATAAAACCTTCTTATAACACAATCTTTAAATTTTATCTTTTCAATTTTCTTCATAAAGGATTAATTTATTATCAGGATAACTTGTTTAAAGTTATCCTGATATACATTCTGGAGCGGGTTACGAGATTCGAACTCGCGACTTTCACCTTGGCAAGGTGACACTCTACCACTGAGTTAAACCCGCACAACCAATTTGCAAGAGTTATTATAACCGGAATAAAGTTTTTTGTCAAGGATATATTTAAAAGAAAATTTTAACTCGTCAAAATTTTCCCGGGCAGAACCCTGTCATCTGAATTTTTGTCAGATTCCATTTTTAAATTTTCGTCTCCATATTTTTCTTTTAAATAAGCTAAATAAGCTTCTGCAAGTTTACCTTTTTTCACATTTTTTCAATTATTCATTATAAATTGATTTAAATACATTCTTTTGGCTCTCTTGTTTTGCTGTTTATATATAAAAAATTAAAAAAAATAAAATATATATGTTAATCATTTATAATTATGTTATAATGTAATTAAATACTTGGTCTTTTTATCACATGTTCGTCAATCTGCAGCTGGATTTGCCGAATGTATTTTAATTGCTCTTTCGGTCTTTTGGCACATTAGGAGTTATTACAGGCTTTCGGGATTTATATTTGGGCTGTCCGTTCAATAAACTTGCAAATTTATAAATAAATCAATAAACTTCTTTTAATGGAGTGATAAACATGGAAATAAAAGTTGGAGATCTCGTATCCATACGTCATTTTTCCGGTACAAAGCTTTTCAAAAGCCTGGTACTCGAATCAAACAATGATGAGGTTCTGCTGAAACTTACGGAAGACATCGCTCTTCTCAATTGTTCAATTGGTGACCCCATAGTTTTAGGCTGTGAATTAGAAGAAAATGTTTATATCTCCAGCTGTACAACTTTGAACGTAGACAAACAGCAAAACACTCTAAAGCTTAAAATCGACAACTACGAGACAACTTCAAATAAAAGACTTTTCGTGAGATTTCCCGTGTCACTGTATGCCGAAGCTCGAATCGGCGAGTCCAACAAAAAATATCTGGCAATTGTCAAAAATATCAGTTTTAACGGAATGATGATTCATACCAAAGAAGATTTTCCATTGTTTCAGGAGCTCAAGTTTGACATTCATGCCGATATTCCCATACATCTTAAAGCAACCATCATAAGAAAAGTAAAAGATGAGTATAATTACGAATATGGTTTGAAAATCAATTATACCGATGTACATACTCCGAATCTTTTAAAGAAATATCTGATTCTTCTGAAAAAGGAACAGGAAGAATTTATTAAAAAGTTTAAAGAAGAGCAAAATGACACACCGCAAGATACAAAATAAGTGTATAATATAAAGCTGCATATAAAAAGCCACCTGTAAAGCCAGACAAAAAAGAAGGGTCTTGTCTTCAAAGACCCTTCTTACGTTGTCTTTATATCATCTTTAGCAAATTTGCCATTTCAATTGCCGTAACCGCTGCATCATAGCCTTTGTTTCCAACCTTGGTTCCCGCTCTTTCAATGGCCTGTTCAATGGTATCCGTGGTAAGGACACCAAAAGCAATTGGTATTCCCGTATCCAGCGATACTTTTGCAATTCCCTTTGACATTTCGTTGGCCACATAGTCAAAATGAGGGGTTGAACCTCTTATAACGGCACCGATGCAAATTATGGCGTCAAATTTTTTGGAATTGGCCATTTTCTGAGCCACCAAAGGTATCTCAAAAGCCCCGGGCACCCATGAAATTTCAATGTCCTCTTCGGACGCTCCATGCCTTATCAGTCCGTCAATCACTCCTCCTAAGAGCTTGCTGCTGATAAACTCGTTAAAACGTGCCACAACCACCCCAAACTTCAAACCTGAAGCTATAAGCTTACCTTCATTTGTCTTAATTGCCATTTGATTCTCCCTCCTGATGTTCCGTTGTGTTTATACTGGTTAATAAATGCCCCATTTTTTCCTTTTTGGTTTTCAAATAGAAACTGTTGATTTCGTTTCCCTTTATCTCAATGGGCACCCTTTCAACAATTTCCAGTCCGTGACCGCCAAGTCCTATCAGCTTCTTGGGATTGTTGGTAAGAAGCCTTATTTTCCTTACACCGAGGTCGTATAATATCTGGGCTCCTATGCCATATTCCCTAAGATCGGGGGGAAATCCCAAAAGCACATTGGCCTCAACGGTATCTTTTCCCTGATCCTGAAGCTCATACGCCCGGATTTTGTTTACAAGGCCAATTCCACGGCCTTCCTGTCTCATGTACAAAAGTACTCCCTTGTCCTCTTTTCCTATCATTTCCATGGCTTTGTGCAGCTGCTCACCGCAGTCGCACCTTAAGGAATGGAACGCATCCCCGGTAAGGCACTCCGAATGCACCCTCACCATTACAGGCTCGTCGGAGTTTGCCACATCTCCCTTTACCAATGCTACATGATGTTCTCCGTTTATAACGTTTTCATAAGCAACTATTTTAAAATCCCCGTATTCAGTGGGAAGTTTTGCCTCCGCCGCCCTTCTTATCAATTTTTCATTATTTCTTCTGTATTTTATAAGATCTGCTATGGTAACAAGTTTAAGTCCGTGTTTTTTTACAAATTCCATAAGCTGCGGAACTCTGGCCATGGTTCCGTCATCATTCATAATTTCGCATATTACCCCGGCAGGGTAAAGTCCTGCCAGTTTTGCAAAGTCTACTGCGGCTTCAGTATGACCTGCACGTTTTAGAACTCCGCCTTCTTTAGCAATTAATGGAAAAACATGTCCAGGCCTTACAAAATCATCCGGTTTGGCATCAGGATTTGAAAGTTCCTTTATTGTTTTAGCTCTTTCAAAAGCCGAAATACCGGTAGTCGTGCTTTTATGGTCCACCGTCACTGTAAAGGCGGTTCTCATGTGTTCACTGTTTTTCGTTACCATTAATTCCAGTCCCAATTCCTTTGCCCTGGCCTCGGTTATCGGGGCGCAAATCATACCTCTTCCGTATGTTGCCATGAAATTGATATGCTCCGGTGTAACCAGCTCCGCCGCCATCAGCAGGTCGCCTTCGTTTTCCCTGTCTTCATCGTCAACCACAACTATCATTTTTCCCTGCCTGATGTCCTCTATCGCGGACTCAATTGTATCAAAATTCATAAAAACGCCTCCCAGAATAATCTTCTTTGTGTATTGAATTTATGCAAATCCGTGTTCTCTCAGAAAATCCAAGGTCACAGACTTTTTTTCCTCCTTTTTGTCCTGCCGGTCGAAACACATCAGCTTCTCAACATATTTTCCCAGCATGTCACATTCAATATTTATTCTGTCGCCGGGCTTTTTTGAACCCAATATTGTAACCGATGCGGTATGGGGAATAAGAGAAACTTTAAAGCTCTTCTCATCCACGTATGCAACGGTAAGGCTGACACCGTCCAATGCAACCGAACCTCTTACCACAATATATTTCAATATGTCCGAAGGTGCGGAAATCTCAAGCCAGATGGCATTGTCCTCCTCCTCTTTGGACAATATCACTCCGGTACCGTCAATATGCCCGCTGACAATATGCCCTCCCATCCTGTCAACGGGCCTTAACGCTCTTTCAAGGTTTACCTTTTCTCCTGTCCTGAGGTTTCCCAAATTGGTCTTTCTCATGGTCTGTGGCATAACGTCCGCCGTAAAGGCACCGTTGTCAAGAGACGTGACCGTAAGACAGATTCCGTTTACGGCTATGCTGTCCCCGACTTTTACATCATCCATAATTTTCTCACATTTTATTGTGAGTTTTATCGACTTGTTTCCAGGAATTATTTCCTTTACCAATCCAATTTCCTCTACAATTCCCGTAAACACAATTTCCTCCTGATTATATTTAACCTGTAAATTTTATTTTATATTGTTTCATTCCACTATATCTTTCAATAATATCTTTCATTCTATATATCCTTCCAGAAGTATGTCTTCCCCAAACTTTACAACACTGATATTTTTTACTCCTATGGCTTCACACATTCTTAATGCTCCGATTCCTTCAACCGAGGTGGGAGCATTTTCTCCCCCCACTATCTTCGGAGAGATAAAACACATTACTTTGTCCACAATTCCCGCGGAAATGGCAGAGCTGTTCAGCGTACCTCCTCCTTCCAGCAGCACACTGTCAATTTCAAGTTTGTAAAGTTCATCCATCAGAAGTTTTAAATCCACTCTTCCGTCACTGCCGTCCGCCTTAATGATTTTTACTCCTTTGTCAATCAGCATTTTTTCCTTTTCCTTGTCTATACGGGAGGTAGTGGCAAGTATAACTCCGGCTTTTGAATTGGAATTTATAACATTTGAGTCCAGGGGAATTGAGCCTTTGCTGTCCACAACTATCCTCACAGGATCGCTTCCTTCCTTGTCGGGAAGTCTTGTGGTAAGGTATGGATTATCTTTCAGGACAGTATTAATTCCCACCATTACTGCCGCAACCCTGTCTCTTATCACATGGACATGATTTCTTGCTTTTTCCCCCGTCACCCATTTGGAGTCTCCCGAAGCTGTTGCTATCTTGCCGTCCAATGTCATTGCCGTTTTTAAAATTACAAAAGGTTTCTTTTTTACAATGTAAGTGATAAATATTTCGTTGAGTCTTATGGCCTCTTCCTCAAGTACCCCGACTTCAACCTCAATTCCTGCGTTTTTAAGCATTTCAAAACCTCTGCCCGAAACCTTCGGGTTGGGGTCCTTTATGGCTGCAACCACTTTTTTTATCCCAACATCAATAATTTTTTGAGCACAGGGCGGCGTCCTGCCGTAATGGGAACATGGCTCCAAATTGACATACAAAGTGCCGCCGGCAACGTCCTCCTTTGCGTTGTTAAAAGCCTCCACTTCGGCATGAGGACCTCCCAGTTGCTTGTGGTAACCTTCTGCAATTATTTTTCCATCCTTGACAACAACCGCCCCCACCAAAGGGTTGGGATTGGTTTTTCCCCATCCAAGTTTTGCTAGTTTAATGGCTCTACTCATGAAAAACTCTTTTTCACTCAACTTAATCACCGTTCATTCCGTTAAAATACATTAAACTATATAACAAAGCCCCCTTGAGATATCTTCCCAGGGAGCGCCACTTCCAAACAAAAAAATAATGCTTTATCTTCTCCCATCCAGACTCAATGTATTAATAACAAAACATATTAATACATTTCACTGTCGGCTCCGGACTTTGACCGGATCTGCCAAAAAGGCTCGCGGGCTCACAGCAAATACCATGCTGTCTACCGCCGGTAAGGAATTTCACCTATCCCTGAAGATAAGTCAACTCTTGGAATATTCAATTTTTAAATAAAATATATCACAAACAGCTCCCAATAGTCAAGAAATATAAAACCAAAAGGTTAAGTTTATAAATTGCAATATTAAATGCCGTGCAAAATTTGGTAAATCCATTGCTTATTGGAATAAATTCTATGTATATACCGCCATTTCTATGGCTGACCTATAACCAAACATTCTTCTTGGATAT